>OHAU01000242.1_pt1 | contig 79500 bp, 65 predicted proteins | sample 1577181 | NCBI WGS metagenome assembly OHAU01 (sample SAMEA3541472, study PRJEB24748) | human gut metagenome | biome: human gut; feature: human-associated habitat; material: faeces | place: China | collected 2012
TTTGCTGAAAAAGCAAATGAAATTCAGAAATGAAATCTTGGCTAAGGATTTCTGTAGGCGTTGAAATATAATGAAAATATCGTGCCCGAAAATTGATGTAGATGTAGTGTAACACAAATAAACTGAAAATACAATTAAAAAAATAAATTCTATATCATAAAAGATTTGTAGGATTTGTATGAGTTTACTATTATCGGAAGTTTGACTGGAAGTAAAAACTTGACAAATTATTTCAAAAGGATAAGATAAAATAGACAAGATGTAAGTCTTGTCTATTTTCGTATAGGAAAAGGCATTTTGTTAAAAAGAACAAATACAATAGAAGCAGGAGGGCGTCATATGGATTACATACACGAGATTGGGAAGCGTGCAAAAGCAGTGTCTGCACAGGTGCAGCATCTTTCTCAAAATCAGAAAAATGAAGGACTTCGAAGAGTAGCGAAAGAACTGGAAAATCAGAAAAGCTATCTTATGGCAGAAAATGAAAAGGATATTGAAAAAGCTGAGAAAGATGGTATGAAAGCATCTCTGATTGACCGTCTTCGTCTGACGGAAGAAAGAATTGCCGGAATGGCTGAAGGTCTCAGACAGATTGCTGATCTGGAAGATCCAATTGGTGCAACACTGTGGGAAAAGGTCAGACCGAATGGTCTTCGTATAGGAAAAAGAGTGGTTCCACTTGGGGTGGTCGGAATCATTTATGAATCGCGCCCGAACGTAACGGCTGATGCATTTGGACTTTGCTTTAAGACAGGAAATGTTGTAATCCTGCGTGGAGGTTCTGATGCAATCCATTCCAATCTTGCTGTGACAAAAGTGATTCAGGACGGTTTGAAAAAATGTAATCTTCCTGAGGACGCAATCCTTCTTGTTGAAAATACAGACCGAGCGGTCGTAAATCAGATGATGAAACTGAATGAATACATTGATGTTCTGATTCCGAGAGGCGGGGCAGGACTCATTGCAAATGTAGTGCAGAACAGTACGGTCCCGGTTATTGAGACAGGAACCGGAAACTGTCACATTTTTGTGGACGAGACTGTAGACCTTGACATGGCAATCCCGATTGTTGTCAATGCAAAGACACAGCGTCTCGGCGTATGCAATGCATGTGAATCACTTGTGGTTCATGAAAAAATCGCAGAACAGGCCATTCCGGTTATTTATAAAGCGCTTTGTGAAAAAGGTGTAGAAGTTCGAGGCGATGAGCGTATCCGTGAGATTGTACCGGAGATTGTGCCGGCAACAGAGGAAGACTGGGGCACAGAATATCTGGATGCAATCATTTCCGTGAAGACAGTTTCTTCTATAGAAGAAGCGATTGCACATATTAATAAGTATAACACCGGACATTCCGAGTCCATCATTACAAAAGATTATACAAATGCGCTGAAATTCCAGGATGAAATCGACGCGGCAGCAGTGTATGTCAACGCATCGACCAGATTTACAGATGGATTCGAATTCGGATTCGGAGCAGAGATAGGAATCAGCACACAGAAATTGCATGCAAGAGGACCAATGGGATTAGAAGCGCTTACTACGACAAAGTATGTGATTTTTGGAGATGGACAGATTCGCCCGTAAGAAACAGAAAAAACTATGAATTTGCTTACGAAAGTATTTGAGCCGTCACTCCGTTGCACAAAGCATTCCGACAAGCCTGACAGAACAAAAATCATGTCAGCAAAGGCTGCCATGATTTCTTCAGTCTCATTTCCATAGCTCAAAGTCACAGGAACTGAGAAAATTCTACTGCAGAAGTTATTAGCCGTCGCACTTTTACAGGTAGAAGGATAAAGAGTAAAGATTAAAATATGCTGTGAAATTGTGCAAAAGTATTCATGAGATTAGATAATATGCATAATATTAAAAAGTTATGCATAAACACTTGAATATTATACATATAAGTTGTATAATCATGCACATAGCTTGAAGTGTATACAATGATAGTTTGACCAACAAAGTAAAGATGGAGCATAATGATACTTTGGTCAACAAAGCAACGGGGAAAGAACTAGCTCATTTTATCCGGTAAAGGTAAGGTGGAACGCCCCTGGTTTTGACGCCATATTTAAGTAGTAAAAGTATAATTGGTATGTGAGAGCTGATTTCAGACAGTCAATCAGTTTTTTGGTAAGCCCGTGAGCATAGCCTGACTTCTGAAGCACTGTTTGAGCCGCCTTTTGGCGAGTTTGCGGAAGAAGTCAGAGATAAGCGGCACAACGGGCGAAAAAAACTGGTTGTGTCTGCAATTAGCTGTCACATACCTTAGATAGTTTTAGATTTTACAATATAAGGAAGGTACAAAAATGATAAAAGTAGGAATCATCGGAGCCACAGGCTATGCAGGTGGAGAACTCGTTCGTATTTTAATGGGACATAAGGAGGCAGAAATTGTGTGGTATGGCTCAAGAAGCTATATTGATCAGAAGTATGCAGATGTATATCGCAATATGTTTCAGATTGTAGATGCAAAATGCATGGATGATAATATCGAAGCATTGGCAGATCAGGTAGATGTGATTTTTACAGCGACTCCTCAGGGATTTCTGGCTTCTGTCATTAACGAGAATATTTTAGGCAAGACAAAAATTGTAGATTTAAGTGCAGATTTCCGTATCAAAGATGTTAAGGTATATGAAAAATGGTATGGTATCGAGCACAAGAGTCCGCAATTTATTGAAGAAGCTGTTTATGGACTTTGCGAAGTGAACCGTGATAAAGTAAAAGGCGCAAGACTGATCGCTAATCCGGGCTGCTATACAACTTGCTCTATTCTGACAGCATATCCGCTGGCAAAAGAAGGGATCATTGATATGAGGACACTCATTGTAGATGCGAAATCCGGTACTTCCGGAGCAGGAAGAGGAGTAAAGGTTCCGAATCTTTTCTGTGAAGTCAATGAGAACATGAAAGCTTACGGTGTAGCATCTCACAGACATACACCGGAGATTGAAGAACAGCTTGGATATGCGTCAGGTGAAAATGTGACCATCAGTTTCACACCACATCTTGTTCCGATGAATCGTGGAATACTGGCAACAGAGTATGCTACATTGAAAAAAGATGTAACAGGTGAAGAAGTAAAAGCAATTTATGATAAATATTATGCAGACGAGAAGTTTGTGCGTGTGCTCGGTGAAGGCGTATGTCCGGAGACAAAATGGGTAGAAGGCAGCAATTATGTAGATATCGGATTCAAATTGGATCCAAGAACGAACCGTATTGTTATGATGGGAGCCATCGATAACCTTGTAAAAGGTGCAGCTGGACAGGCGGTTCAGAATATGAACCTTCTTTTCGGACTTCCGGAAAGCGAAGGACTGGAACTTGTTCCGATGTTCCCATAGAACAAATCTGAGGGGAGAAATAAAATGATACGAACAATGACAATTGAAGATTATGAACAGGTGCATGATCTTTGGATGAAAATACATGGTTTCGGAATTCGAAGTGTGGATGATTCAAAAGAAGGTGTGGAGCGCTTCTTAAAGAGAAATCCAACAACGAGTGTGGTGGCAGTTGAAGATGATAAGATTGTTGGTGCTATTTTATGTGGACATGATGGAAGACGAGGGTGTCTCTATCATGTCTGTGTGGATGAAGCATATCGCATGCGCGGAATTGGAAAAGCAATGGTTGTATTTGCAATGGAAGCATTAAAAACAGAAGGAATCAACAATGTTTCTTTAATTGCATTTACAAAGAATGATATAGGAAATGCATTCTGGAAAGAGATTGGCTGGAAGAAGCGGGAAGATTTGAATTATTACGACTTTATATTAAATGAGGCGAATATCACTGCATTTATTCAGTAACTGAGAATGAGGCAAGTGTGAAGTGCAGAGCAATCTGCAGGTATCATAAGAATGCCGAGGCATTCTTGAATATGAAGAAAATGCTTTGTAAAATAAGTGAATAAATAGAAGGAAACTTCAGGAGGAATATATGAAACAGATAAAAGGCGGCGTAACAGCTGCGAAGGGATATGAGGCTGCAAGTACAGCCGCAGGGATTAAATATCAGGGACGTACCGACATGGCATTGATCTATAGCCAGGTGCCTTGTGTATCTGCAGGAACATTTACAACAAATGTTGTAAAGGCAGCCCCGGTTAAATGGGATCGCCAGATAGTAGACAGTGGCGCAGGCGTGCAGGCAGTTGTTGTGAACTCAGGAATTGCCAATGCATGTACCGGTGAAGAAGGCATGGAATATTGCAAAGAGACAGCCGAGGCAGCAGCGAAAGCGCTTAATATTGACGCAGCAGGTGTACTGGTTGGTTCCACAGGAGTCATCGGAATGCAGCTTCCGATGCAGAAGCTGGTGGACGGAATCCAGGTGCTGGCAGGAAAGAAAGCAGCAGGTCTACAGAGCGGACACGATGCAGCTCTTGCAATCATGACTACTGATACAGTAGAAAAAGAGATGGCAGTTGAGATAGAGATTGGCGGCAAGACAGTCACAATCGGAGGGATGTCCAAAGGTTCCGGTATGATTCACCCGAATATGTGCACGATGCTTGCATTTATCACAACAGATGCCGCAATTACAAAAGAGGCACTGCAAAAGGCGCTGAGTGAAGACGTAGAAGATACTTATAACATGATTTCTGTAGATGGAGATACATCTACCAATGATACAGCAATTCTTCTTGCAAATGGTCTGGCAGGCAATCAGGAGATCACTTACGCAAGTCCGGAGTATGAGACATTTAAAGAGGCACTTCACATGGTCAACGAGACACTTGCCAAGAAAATGGCAGGAGATGGAGAAGGAGCGACTGCTTTATTTGAGGTGAAAGTCGTAGGAGCAGAGAGTATAAAGCAGGCAAAGACACTTGCAAAATCAGTTGTATGCTCCAATCTTACAAAGGCTGCAATTGCCGGACATGATGCAAACTGGGGAAGAATTCTCTGTGCAATGGGATATTCCGGTGTACAGTTTGATCCGGAAAAGGTGGATCTGTTCTTTGAAAGTAAAGCTGGAAAGCTTCAGATTATTGAAAATGGTGTGGCAACAGATTATAGTGAAGAAGCAGCCACAAAGATTTTATCTGAGCCTGAGATCACAGCAACGGCAGATATCAAAATGGGCGATTACAGTGCGACCGCATGGGGCTGTGATCTGACACATGAATATATCAATATTAACGCAGATTACAGAAGTTAAAGTACAGATAATTGTTAGAAACTAGTAGTTGGACGACAGAAGGGAAGTTTTTGGACATGAATAAAGATATGCAGCAATATTTGGATAAAGCAGAAGTACTGATTGAGGCGCTTCCATATATTCAGCGTTTTAACCGTAAGATTATCGTAGTAAAATATGGTGGAAGTGCCATGGTTGACGAGGAACTCAAAGCAAGAGTCATTCAGGACGTCACACTTTTGAAACTGGTAGGCTTCAAACCAATCATTGTTCATGGCGGCGGCAAGGAAATCAGCCGCTGGGTTGGAAAAGTCGGTATGAAACCGGAATTTAAGAATGGACTTCGTGTGACCGATGAGGCAACTATGGAGCTGGCTGAGATGGTTCTGGGCAAGGTAAATAAAAGTCTTGTTCAGCTTGTAGAGAGCCTGGGAGTCCGCGCGATCGGCATCAGTGGAAAAGACGGAAGACTTCTCTCTGTAAAGAAAAAATATGCAAATGGTGAAGATATCGGATTTGTCGGTGATGTGACAAATGTAAATGCAGATATTCTTTACGATCTTCTGGAAAAAGATTTTCTTCCAATCATTTGCCCGGTAGGACTGGACGATGACAACAATACATACAATATTAATGCAGATGATGCAGCATGTGCGATTGCAAAAGCTATGAAAGCAGAGAAGCTTGCATTTCTGACAGATATTGAAGGAGTCTATAAGGATCCACAGGATTCATCCACACTGATTTCTGAACTGACAGTATCAGAGGCTCATAAGCTGGTGGGAGATGGATATATCGGTGGCGGAATGCTCCCAAAAATCAACAACTGTATCGAGGCTATTGAGAGTGGGGTATCCAGGGTTCATATTCTGGATGGAAGAATTCCACACTGCCTGCTGCTTGAAATCTTTACAAACAAAGGAATTGGTACAGCTATTTTAAATGACAGTGAGAGAAGGTATTATGATGGAGAATAATCAGACAAATACATATATGGAAGAGACAAACTCAGAACTGGTCCATACATATAACCGTTTTCCGGTTGTCTTAGATCATGGTGAGGGTGTTTATCTTTATGATACAGAAGGAAAGAAGTATCTGGATTTTGCGGCAGGAATTGCGGTATGTGGACTTGGATACAGTAATGAAGAGTATAAGACTGCATTAAAAAATCAGATCGATCTTCTGACACATACTTCGAATTTATACTATAATACAACTTGCGGAAAAGCAGCAAAAGCACTTTTGAAAGCATGTGAGATGGATAAAGTATTTTTTACTAACAGTGGTACAGAGGCAATTGAAGGTGCATTAAAAGCTGCCAGAAAATATGCTTACAAAAAAGGTACCGGACGTTATGAGTTCATTGCTATGGAAGATTCTTTTCATGGAAGAAGTATGGGAGCATTGTCTGTTACCGGAACAGAGCATTACAGAACGCCATTTGAGCCACTGATACCGGGCGTGAAATTTGCAAAATATAATGACCTTGACAGTGTAAAAGCACTGGTAAGTGATAAGACATGCGCAATTATTCTGGAAGCTCTTCAGGGGGAAGGCGGAATCACTCCGGCTACTGATGAATTTATGAAAGGACTCCGCCAGATTTGTGATGAAGAAGGAATTCTTCTGATTTGTGATGAGATTCAGTGTGGTATGGGACGTACAGGTTCTATGTTTGCATGGCAGGGATATGGTGTAAAACCGGACATCATGACGATGGCAAAAGCAATTGGAAATGGAGTTCCGGTAGGAGCATTTGCCATGACAAAAGAAGTGGCAGAATATTCTCTTGAGCCGGGAGATCACGGAACAACTTATGGTGGAAATCCGCTGGCGTGTGCAGCAGTTGCCAAGACGCTGGAGTTATTTGAAAAATACGATCTCACAGCTCATGTGCGTGAGATTGGCGCGTATCTGACAGAAAAGCTGGATGAACTTGTTGCAGCAAATGACGCAGTTCTGGAGAGACGAGGAATTGGACTTATCCAGGGGATTAAGGTTAAGAAGCCGGTAGGAGAGATTAGCTCGGAGGCACTCAAAGAAGGACTTCTTATTATCAGTGCAAAGGGAAATGTACTTCGCCTGGTTCCGCCACTTGTGATTGAAAAAGAGCATGTAGATGAGATGCTGGAGATTTTGAAAAAGGTTCTGCAATAATAGCAGAGTGAAAAAATGTGGAGCAATCCGCAGGCATCATGAAATGTATCTGGCATTTATAAAAAGGAATATAAAAACCGACGCACGGATATACTAATTACGACAGGTAAGGAGGTATCACAATGGTCGGTTTTTTTATTGCTCTTTTATCAGGGGCATTGATGAGTATACAAGGTGTTTTTAATACAGAAGTTACCAAGACGACAGGTATGTGGGTTGGCAATGCATGGGTGCAGCTTACTGCATTTGCCGTCTGTCTGATTGCCTGGCTGATTGCAGGTAGAGATAATCCGATGGTACTTATGAAAGTAGAGCCCAGATATCTGCTTTTGGGAGGAGTGATCGGGGCTGGAATTACACTTACAGTAATTCGGGCAATGAACCAGCTTGGCCCGGCAAAAGCAGCATTACTGATCGTTATCGCACAGTTGATCGTAGCTTATGGGATTGAACTTCTCGGATTGTTTGGGGTTGATAAAGAACCTCTGGAATGGAGAAAAGTAATCGGCATGGGGATAGCACTGATTGGAATTGCAATTTTTCAGTGGAAATAATAGAAGTGATTTTACGTCTCTTTGGCGGATCGCAGTTGCAATTTTGGAATGGAGATAGTACAATAAAACTGTCTTACATTTTGAGGGTACAAGCCACTTTGTATGAGAATTACAAAGGAGGACATATGAGTAGGACAAGGTGGAATTACAGGTATTTTATCAGAAGCGTAGTTGTAATTATGTGCGTGGTATTTTGTGTGGGCTGCCAGAAAAAGTCACAGGAGACAGATCTTAAGACAGTGTCTGTCAGGGAAGAAGAACCGGAAAGTACACCGGAAGACTCAAGAGAAGATACCACAGAAGATGTCGGAAAAGTGAAGGAAGAAGACACTGCTAAGAAGAAAGATGATGCGGTGCCTGACACAGAAGATAGATCAGAGAAGCTGTATGTACATGTGTGCGGCAATGTAAATCAGCCAGGAGTCTATGAATTACAACAGGATAGCAGAGTTTTTGAAGCGATAGAGGCAGCAGGAGGTATGACTACAACTGCCGCTTTTTCTTATCTGAATCAGGCTGAACTTCTAAAGGACGGGCAGCAGATCTATGTTCCGTCACAGGAAGAGGTAGATTCCGGAAAAGTTACGTCAACCAGAAATGCATCTGAGAGTGATGAGACATTCAGTGTGCAGGCTGTGGAAAATGTATCCGGGCAGGATGACGGAAAAGTTAATTTGAATACTGCTTCAAAAGAAGAATTGCTGACATTAAATGGAATTGGTGATGTGCGTGCACAGGCAATTTTAAAATACCGGGAAGAACATGGCGAATTCCGTTCAATAGAAGAGCTTATGGAAGTAGAAGGAATCAAAAAGGGGACCTTTCAGAAATTAAAAGATCAGATTAAGATTTGACAGGGGAGACTGGCAATGAGCAGAAAAGTATTAGTAGTAGACGATGAAAAACTGATTGTGAAGGGAATAAGGTTCAGTCTGGAACAAGATGGCATGGATGTGGACTGTGCCTATGACGGTGAGGAAGCATTGAAACTGATCCGTGAGAATAAGTATAACATTATTCTTTTGGATGTGATGCTGCCTAAACTGGATGGATTTCAGGTGTGTCAGCAGGTACGTGAATTTTCTGATGTGCCAATTGTGATGCTGACAGCAAAAGGCGAGGATATGGACAAGATCCTCGGACTGGAATATGGTGCAGATGATTATATCACGAAGCCATTTAACATTCTGGAAGTGAAGGCAAGAATCAAGGCAATCATGAGAAGAACCGAAAGACAGACAGAGGAACGGCCGGAAGGAAGACAGATCGTCAAAGGCGATATGAAGATCGACTGCGAAGGAAGAAGAGTTGTGATCGGAGAACGGGAAGTGAATCTGACAGCAAAGGAATTTGATCTTCTGGAGCTTCTTGCAATGAATCAGGATAAAGTCTATAGCAGAGAGAATCTTCTGAATATCGTATGGGGATATGAGTATCCCGGTGACGCAAGAACTGTCGATGTACATATCCGGAGACTTCGGGAGAAGATAGAAAAGAATCCGAGTGATCCGAAGTATGTACATACGAAGTGGGGAGTTGGTTATTATTTTAGGGGTTAAGAAGTATTTGAAAAGAAGCAGACTAGGGAGTCTCAGGTTTCAGATTGGATTCCTGATCATTCTGGCAGGGATCATTCCGGTGCTGATCATTGAAGGGGTACTCCTTAGTACTTATGAAAAAAGGGCAGTGAATGTACGCACTGCCGAGATTCAGAGTCAATGTACAATTCTATGCAATCAATTGGGTGACAGCAGTGACCTGAAGGGAAAAAATTCAGAATTTATAAAGACAGAACTCGACCAGTTGACAAATATTTACAATGGTCGGGTGATGTTGATCGATGATAATTTTCAGATTATGGAAGATACATATGGAATGGACGATGGAAAGACCATTGTTTCAGGTGATGTGATTCAGTGTTTAAAAGGGCAGGGAACCAGCCATTATGATTCAGGGAACCGCTATATTGAAGTGACTTCACCGATTGCTGATTCACAGACCAATGAAGTAAAGGGCGTTATGTTAGTCAGTGTGTCCACAGATACGATCGTAGATACACTTCATGAACTTCGGTCAAGTGTCAGAACAGTAGGAGGCGTAATCCTGATCATCTGGGTGCTTATAGCACTGGTATTCAGTAAGCTTATGGTCCGGCCATTCATCAGAATTACCAGATCACTGGAAAATGCAACGGCGGGCTATGATGAAAGTATGCTCCATGAAAATGCATATACAGAGACGAGACAGATGACAGAAGCATTTAATAAAATGCTGGGAAGACTCCGGGTGTTGGATGATTCAAGGACAGAATTTGTGTCAAATGTGTCTCATGAATTGAAAACACCACTTACGTCTATGAAGGTATTATCAGATTCATTGCTGACACAGGAAGATGTTCCGGTGGAGTTGTACAAGGAGTTTATGGGGGATCTGTCAGAAGAAATAGAGCGTGAGAACAAGATTATTAATGATCTTCTATCTCTCGTTAAAATGGACAAAACAGCGGATACGATGAATATTTCTTCCGTGAACATTAATACTCTTGTGGAAAGAATATTAAAACAGCTTCGTCCAATTGCGGCAAAAAATAATATAGAGGTGGTGTTTGAAAGTTTCCGACCGGTGACTGCGGAGGTAGATGAAGTAAAATTATCGCTTGCAATCACAAACCTGGTGGAAAATGCGATTAAATATAATCAGGAAAATGGCTGGGTGCATGTGGCGTTAAATGCAGATCACAAGTTGTTTTATATTGAAGTGGCTGATTCCGGCATTGGAATCGCACCGGAGGAGACAGATCATATTTTTGAGAGATTCTACCGGGTAGATAAGTCTCACTCCAGAGAAATCGGAGGAACCGGACTTGGACTTGCGATTGCAAGAAGTGCAATTGTTATGCACAGAGGTGCGATTAAGGTTTACAGTCAGCCGGGAAAAGGAACAACATTTACAGTGAAAATTCCATTGACTTACGTGTCATAGAAAGGAGAGGCAGTATGAATAAACGAAGGAAATTTACAGCTTTGTTAGGGATTCTTATATGCGTGGCGCTCCTTATGTCCTGTAAGAAAAATGATACGGGTGAGGGAACTTATGAACTGTATTATGTAAATGTACAGACTCAGGCACTGGAACAGGAAGAAGTTCAAATAGAAGGGGATACTACGGAAGAGAAGATTGAATCTATGCTAAAAGAACTGAAGAAAAATCCAGAAGATGTAGAAGTAAAGAGTACATTTCCCAAAAAGATAAAAGTGGAAAAATGGGAACTTACAAATGGACGACTGGGGATATCTTTTAATCAGGAATATAAAAATGTGAAAAAAGTGCCGGAACTTCTTTTTCGTGCGTCACTGGTTCAGTCACTGATACAGATTGATGGGGTTGATTCTGTGAAATTTTATATCGGTGGGGATCCATTGTGTGATGCGAATGGTAATGAAATCGGAGCTATGAATGACGAATATTTTGTTCAGAATATAGGTTCCACACTTCATACATATCAAAGTGTAGATCTTGAATTGTATTTTGCAAACAGTGAGGGAGATAAGCTTGTGACTGAGACAGAACATGTCCGGTACAACAGCAATACATTGAAAGAGAAGCTGATTGTAGAAGAACTGATGAAAGGACCTTCCGCAGAAACTTATAAGAAGGTCATTCCTATGGATACGGTGCTTCTGGGTGTGTCTGTGAAAGACGATGTATGTTATGTGAATTTTGATAATGGATTTTTGAATATGACAGATATACAGCCGGAAGTTACTATTTATTCTATCGTAAATTCTATAATTCGAGGAGGAAGTGCATCAAAAGTACAGATTCTGGTTAATGGAGATTCAAATCTTAAGTATCAGGAACAGGTGGATCTTAGCCAGCCGCTTACAGAGCGGGAAGATATTGTGGAGGATTAATCATTTGAAAAACAGACCACTATGCAGTTTATGCCTGGTGATCGCAATTTTAATCGGAGTCCTGACAGCCGGGGCGGGTGCGAAGTTCGTGCTAGAGCTTCGCCCTTCTCCTGTTGAACAATATGGAGAAAAAGATGACTGGCTGATTGTCAGGGGCCAGGTATATAAAAAAGAAGAAAAAGAAAAGTATCAGATATTATATCTGAAAAAATGTTCTGTCTATTTTCAGAAAGATCAACAGAGTCAACAAAATCAACAAAGTCAGCAATCATTTATAAAAGAATCCAGAATGCTCATTTATGATGAGAAGAAAAATAAGATACAGATTGGAAATGAGGTGGAGGCGGAAGGGAAGCTTAGTTTTTTTGAAACTGCACGTAATCCGGGGAATTTTGATCAGAAAGCCTATTATCAAAGGCAGAATATTCACGGAAAAGTATGGAGTGAAACTTTAAAAATAACAGATCACACAGTAAAACGGATACAAAATGTATTGGAGAATATACGAGTGCATTGTAGAAATATATTACTGAGTGAGGCGGGAGAGAAAAACGGTAGTATTTTAAGCGCCATACTTCTTGGAGAAAAATCCCAGATGGACCCAGAGATAAAAAAATTATATCAGGTGAACGGAATCGGACATATATTGGCAATTTCCGGTTTGCACCTGTCGGTAATCGGGATCGGAATTTATCAGTTACTTAGAAAACTGACAGGAAGTTATACGATAGGAGGAATCGGAGGCATATTCTTTTTCTTTCTTTATGTATTGATGATTGGGGTTACAGTATCTGTGATTCGTGCCGGTATTATGTATTTGTTCCGGGTAGGTGCAGAAATCGCGGGGAGACATTATGACAGTGTGACGGCTCTTTCTGTGGCAGCGGCAGTAGTACTCATCTGGCGGCCGCTCAGTATTTACGACGGGGCGTTCTGGCTGTCATTTTTTGCAGTATTTGCAGTGGTGGTTATAATGCCAGCCGGACAGATGGAGAAAGCAAAAACAAGAACAGAGATAGACATTCAGAAAAACAGAGAAAATAAGGCTTGGATAATACAAATAAAAAGCATGATAATAAGCAACATAGAAATGCAATTATTTCTTTTACCTGTTGTTCTGTATTTTTTTTATGAATTTCCACTCTATGCAACATTTTTAAATCTGTTTGTAATTCCGCTCATGACAATTTTGCTGAGCCTGGGAATTACTGGAAGTTTTATATGTATGTTGTGCTCTGGTATGTTCAAGATTCCAGGAAAGTGTATGCTGGGAATCTGTGGTTTTATTCTGACGATTTATGAAAGATGCTGTGAGTTTTTTTTGGAACTTCCTGGGGCAAGAGTCGTTATTGGAAGAATTAAGATCTGGCAGATATTGTTCTACTACGGCTGCGTAGTGGTCATATGTGTTATATACTACTATGAAAAGAAACGTACTCAGAAAAAAGAGTATGCGAAAGGGCAGGAACGCAATGAAGCTCAGGAATGTGAAAAACAAAGAAAACGTGGAAATACATTGACAGGAATGTTATGTGCTTTGGGATTATTTGTTCTGCTTCACCGTTTTGATAGTTTGTCGCAGATGCAAGTGACGGTGTTGGATGTGGGTCAAGGTGATGGAATATTTTTAAAGAGTCCCGGAGGTATGACCTGTATGATTGACGGAGGGAGCAGTGATGTGAAGAATGTCGGGCAGTACAGGATCGAGCCATATCTGTTATCGAAAGGAGTCGGGACACTGGATTATGTGTTCATTTCCCATGGTGACAGTGACCACACGAACGGGATTGAAGAAATGATATCGAGGCAGAAAATCGGTGTGAAGATTAAAACGCTTGTATTTCCAAAAGAAAGTGTCTGGGACGAAAGCCTGAAGAAATTAGCAATATATGCAATAGAAAATGGAGTGCAGGTAGCGGTTATGGAGCAAGGACAGGAGATTGAAAAACAGGGAATGAAAATCCTCTGTCTTTGTCCGGGGAGTGATTATTCCGGAGGAACTGGTAATGGAGCTTCCATGGTTTTATCTGTCAGTTACCGGGAATTTGATTTTTTATTTACCGGGGATGTGGAAGGTATAGGGGAAGAAAAACTTTGTGAATCTATAGAAAAATATTGTCCTGAAAAAGCATTTGAGGTATTGAAGGCGGCACATCATGGTTCCAGAAATTCCTCTTCTGAAATATTTCTTCAGAAAGTCAGACCAAAGTACACAATCATATCGGCTGGGATAGAGAATTCATATGGGCATCCGCACAGAGAAACTATTGAAAGATTAGAAAAAACCGGCAGCCGGATCTTAGCTACGGCAAATTGTGGAGGAATTGAAATCACGGTTGAATTCGGTGGGAAAATTCAGTATACTCTTAAGGAAGGGAGCGAAACGACAGCTTATGAAGAATCTGAATGAAGATTTGAAAACAGGGAATATCAAGCAGGCATATCTTTTGTATGGAGAAGAGGCTTATCTGAAAAAGCAGTACCGTGACAGATTGACAAAAGCTGTGCTTCCGGAAGGTGATACAGTGAACTATGCGCATTATGAAGGCAAGGGGATCAATGTACCGGAGATTATAGATCTGGCAGAGACAATGCCATTTTTTGCAGAAAAGCGTCTCATTGTGATTGAAGATTCTGGCTTATTTAAGAATGCAGATGCAAAGTTTGCAGATTATATTAAGAGCATGCCGGAAACGGTCTGCTTTGTATTTGTGGAGAGTGAAGTTGACAAGCGGAGTAAGATGTATAAGGCTGTAAAGGATACTGGAAGAGTGGTCGAGCTTGGAAGACAGGATGAGAAGACATTGCTTTTGTGGCTTGCTGGTAATATAAAGCGTGAAGGCAGGCAGATTAAGCAGTCCACTGCAGAATACATGTTGTCCCGAACTGGAACCGACATGGAGAATCTGGAGCGGGAGATGGAAAAGCTGTTTTCTTATACGCTTGGAAGAAATGAGATTACGGTGGCGGATATTGATGCAATCTGTACGACGCAGATCACGAATAAGATATTTGATATGATTGAAGCAGTTGCAACAAGGCAGCAAAGGAAAGCTTTGGATTATTATTATGATCTGTTGGCGTTAAAAGAACCTCCGATGAGGATTTTATATTTGCTGGCGAGACAATTCCGTCTGCTTTTGCAGGTGAAAGATCTGATGAACCAGGGAGCAGACAAAAGCACCATCGCAAAAAAAGCGGGACTTCATCCATTTGTGGCAGGAAAATACATGCAACAGAGCAGAAGCTTTACAATGAGAGAACTAAAAGGTATCATGGAAGAAGCGGCAGATACAGAAGAAGCTGTAAAGACCGGACGGCTCAGTGATACAATGAGTGTAGAGTTGTTCATTGTGAAGTATAGTGCACCAAAGAAGTAGCGCATTAGCATTGTGGAGTGCATCGCACGAAACAATCTGCAGGTATCATAGTTGGGGCTTTTGACTCCAACATCATTATAATAGAAAAAAGTTTAAGATAAAGAGATAAAGAGGTAGAAGATAAGTGGCAGGAATAGATCAAAGTAAAATTCGCAATTTTTGTATTGTGGCTCATATTGACCATGGTAAATCAACATTGGCAGACCGTATCATTGAACAGACAGGGCTTCTGACGAGCCGCGAGATGCAGGCACAGGTGCTTGACAATATGGATCTGGAGCGCGAGCGTGGAATCACGATCAAGGCTCAGGCAGTCCGTACAGTATATAAGGCAAAAGACGGAGAAGAGTATATCTTTAACCTGATCGACACACCGGGACATGTAGATTTTAACTATGAAGTATCAAGAAGTCTGGCAGCGTGTGACGGTGCGATTCTGGTCGTAGACGCAGCTCAGGGAGTAGAGGCTCAGACACTGGCCAATGTATATCTGGCGTTGGATCATGATCTGGATGTAATGCCGGTCATTAATAAGATTGATCTTCCAAGTGCAGAGCCGGATCGTGTCATTGAAGAGATTGAAGATATCATTGGAATCGAGGCACATGATGCGCCACTTATTTCTGCAAAGACAGGGCTGAATGTAGATCAGGTTCTGGAGCAGATCGTGGAGAAGATCCCGGCACCGGGCGGAGATCCGAAAGCACCATTGAAGGCATTGATTTTTGACTCACTATATGATTCTTATAAAGGAGTTATCGTATTTTGCAGACTCCGTGAAGGTACCGTGAGAAAAGGTACGAAGATCCGTATGATGGCGACAGGAGCAGAGGCAGATGTCGTTGAAGTCGGATATTTTGGAGCCGGACAATTCATTCCATGTGATGAGCTGGAAGCAGGTATGGTAGGTTATATTACTGCCAGCTTGAAGAATGTCGGAGATACCCGTGTAGGAGATACGATCACAGATGCAGCGAATCCTTGCGAGGAGCCGTTGCCGGGATATAAGAAAGTGAATCCGATGGTTTACTGTGGACTGTATCCTGCGGATGGGGCAAAGTATCCGGATCTTCGGGATGCTCTTGAGAAGCTTCAATTAAATGATGCGTCCCTGCAGTTTGAGCCGGAGACTTCCATTGCTCTTGGATTTGGATTTCGCTGTGGCTTTTTGGGACTTCTCCATCTGGAGATTATTCAGGAGCGGCTGGAGAGAGAGTATAATCTTGATCTTGTTACAACAGCACCGGGAGTTATTTATAAAGTATACAAGACGAACGGAGATGTCATAGAACTGACAAACCCGTCTAATCTTCCGGATCCTTCTGAGATTGAATATATGGAAGAGCCGATGGTAAAGGCTGAGATTATGGTAACATCCGAATTTATCGGTACGATTATGGATCTCTGTCAGGAGAGACGAGGAGAGTATCTTGGCATGGAATATATTGAAGAGACCCGTGCAGTTCTGCATTACAGACTGCCGCTCAACGAGATTATCTACGATTTCTTTGATGCATTGAAGTCCAGATCCAGAGGATACGCTTCCTTTGATTATGAGATGGATGGATACCAGAGATCTGAACTTGTGAAACTGGATATTCTGGTCAATAAAGAAGAAGTAGACGCTCTTTCCTTTATCGTCCATGCAGATACTGCATATGAACGTGGAAGAAAGATGTGCGAGAAGCTTAAAGAAGAGATCCCAAGACAGCTCTTTGAAATCCCGATTCAGGCGGCTATTGGTGGGAAGATTATTGCCCGTGAGACTGTAAGAGCAATGCGAAAAGATGTGCTTGCAAAATGTTACGGTGGTGATATCAGCCGTAAGAGAAAGCTTCTTGAAAAACAGAAAGAAGGAAAGAAGCGTATGCGTCAGGTTGGTAATGTAGAGATTCCTCAGAAAGCATTTATGAGTGTACTGAAGTTGGATGACAAATAATGAGATTATTAGAATTATATATTCATATACCATTTTGTAAAAAAAAATGTAAATATTGCGATTTCCTCTCAGGTCCGTCAACGGCGGATGAGAGGGAATCTTATGTGAAAAGCCTTTGTCAGGATATTCGCTCATACGCGCACCTGGCGAAGGCTTGCCGTGTTATCAGTATCTTTGTCGGTGGGGGAACGCCTTCTACTTTGACAGCTTTTCAGATGCAGCAGATATTTTCAGCAGTCCGTGATACATTTGTTGTAGAAGAAAATGCAGAGATCACAGTTGAGATGAATCCTGGAACTGTAGACAGGGAAAAGCTTTCCGGTTATAAAAAATGTGGAATTAACCGATTAAGCATTGGTCTTCAATCTACAAAAAATAGAGAACTTCAGATACTGGGGCGTATTCATACATATGAAGAATTTCTTGAAACATATCGTCTGGCAAGAGCAGAAGGATTTGAGAATATTAATGTTGATCTGATGTCAGCAATTCCGGGACAAAGTCTTACTGACTGGGAGGAAAACTTAAAAACAGTGGCAGAGCTTGCCCCGGAACACATTTCTGCATATAGTCTGATCGTGGAGGAAGGTACTCCATTTTATGAGGAGTATGGGGAAGGGCGTCATGCAGACGAATTACCTGATGAAGAGACAGAGCGTAAGATGTATTGGAGAACGAAAGAAATACTTTCAAAATACGGATATGAAAGATATGAGATTTCTAATTATGCAAAGCCTGGATATGCTTGCAGACATAATATCGGATACTGGGAGCGAACAGAATATCTGGGGATTGGAACCGGAGCTGCATCACTGATCAATAACAGTAGATTTAATTATGGAGAAGAGCCGGAAAAGTTAACTGTATCTGCACAGATGGAAGAGACGATGTTCCTTGGCCTGCGTATGATGAAAGGTGTATCAAAAATAGAATTTCTTAAGATGTATGGTGAGAGCATGGAGAACGTTTATGGAAATGTGATAAGAGACATGGAACAGAAAGGACTTCTGGAAGATGGAGAAGACTTTGTGAAACTTACAGATCGTGGAATCGATGTCAGCAACTATGTTATGAGTGAGTTTTTGTTGTAAAGATCATTCTTGAATTTGTTGATTTGATAAGATAAAAACGATAAAAGAAAGTTTTAAAATTATATAGCAATAAAAAAGTTTACGGCAAACAGCAACGACACGGGGGAAAGATGGAGACTGAGAAAAAGAAAATAGGTTTTATTCTAAATCCATATGCTGGAATTGGTGGAAAAGCCGGTCTAAAAGGAAGTGACAATTACAAAAAAATAGAAAAGCTTTTGCTGGAAGGCTGTGAAAGAACAGCCCCCAAGAGAGCAGAAAGCTGTATGAGCAAAATTGCAGATCTTACCGCAAGTTTAGTTGCAGGAGATAAAGGATCGGTGGGAGAGAAAAATTTTTCAATCCTAAGTGCACCAGGGGATATGGGAGAAGCTTTGCTTAAGAAACTTAAAATCCCATGTGATGTGGTGTTATGTCCAAAAGCCGACACAAGCAGCGCAGAAGATACGAAGCTTTATGCACAAATTATGAAAGAACAGGGGGTGGATCTTCTCGTGTTTTGTGGAGGAGATGGGACTGCAAGGGACATTTGTGAAGCTGTTGGTACGGATGTGACGGTTCTTGGAATCCCGGCAGGAGTGAAGATGTATTCTGCGTGTTATGCCTGTAATCCATATCAGGCAGGTGAGATGTTGGCAGGGTGGCTTGAAGGAAAAGAGATGTCTTATGAAATGAGGGAAGTTCTTGATATTGAAGAGAAGGATTTAGATTCCAGAAACGTAAGCCCCCAATTGTACGGATTTTTGGAAGTATTAAGTGATGGAAAACATTTACAAAAGGCAAAAGAATTGGATTTGGGGTCAGGCGAGTCCGCAACTATAATAGCGAGGGCAGCAATCTTGCGAATGGAAAAGGACTGGGTTTATATTATCGGCCCGGGAGGAACGACCTGGAAGATAAAAGAGTTATTGTGTGAAAATGACGAGCAGGAGGATACTGGGAAAAAGAACGTACATGGAACTGTCCGTGGAGTGGATGTGATCAGAAATGGTAAAATCATACTTCGAGATGTGAATGAAAGAGAATTGTGGGACTGTGTCAATTCATACAGTCATATAAAAATTCTGGTGACCTGTATTGGTGGAAATGGTTTTTTGTTAGGAAGAGGAAATCAGCAGATTAGTCCACGGGTAATCAGAAAAGTAGGAAAAGAACAGATTGAAATTGTAGCAACAAAAGAAAAACTGGCAGGACTTGGTGGGCAGCCGATGCATGTAGATACCGGCGATGCAGATGCAGATGAGTATTTAAAGGGGTATTATAAAATTATATTCAAAAATTCTGATTCTGCTATTTACAAGGTTGGATAAAGAAAGAATCTGCAAATAGCCTTTGGTAAAGATGAATATTATGGAATATTTAAAGAAGTCGACAAATGGTCGGCTTCTTATTTTATTTTTTGCAAAATATTGCAAAAATATCAAAAAATTAACAAAATAACTTGACGTAACCACTGTTTGAAGACTAATGTATGTGTTGTAGGTGAAATAAATAAAAATGTTTAGATAATTAATAAGTGAACTGCCATGAAAGGAGTGATTCTTGTGGAAAACAGTTTTGTACATCCATATATGCCTAATAGTGTACCAGAGAATAAGAAGGCAATGTTGGATGAATTGGGGATCAACAGTGTAGAAGATATTTACAAAAGTATAATTCCAGATGAATTGCTGTATAAAGAACGATTAGATATTCCGGAACCGATCAGAAGTGAATATGAACTGAAAAGACATGTGATGGGAATTTTGAATCGTGATATTACAACGGAAGAATATACGAGCTTTCTTGGAGCCGGGTGTTACAAACATCAGGTGCCGGCAATTTGCGATGAGATAAATTCCAGAGGTGAGTTTCTGACTGCTTACTGCGGAGATACATATTCTGATCATGGTAAGATGCAGGCAATCTTTGAATACACAAGCATGATGGGAGAACTTCTGGACACAGATGTTGTAAGTTATACAACTTATGACGGCGGTCAGGCAGTGGCATCTTCGCTTCGTATGGCAGTCAGAGCAGTCAGAGAAAAAGGAATGGCTGGAAAAGTGATTCTTGTTCCGAAGACTATGAATCCGGAAATATATTCACAGGTCGTACAGTATTGTAGAAATGTGGCAGAAGTAAGAAAAATAGCTTATGAACCAGAGACAGGACTTATGGATTTGGAAGAGTTGAAAGAACAGTTGGCAAAGAAAAATGTTGCGGCTGTATTTTTTGAAAATCCAACTTATCTTGGTAACTTTGAGACAAGAGGAGAAGAAATTGCAAAACTGGCACATGATGCAGGAGCTTATTGTGTTGTACAGACAGAGGTGGCAGCGCTTGGAATTATGGAGAGCCCGGTAAATCAGGGTGCTGATATTGTATGTGGAGATATACAGCCTCTTGGAATGCACATTCAGTTCGGCGGTGGTCAGGCAGGATTTATTGCATGTAATCAGAATATGGATCTGGTAGAACAATTTCCAACTTATATGTACGGAATTACAGAGACAGAGAAAGAAGATACATATGGATGGGGAAGAGCGATGAATTATCGAAGCTCTCATGGAAGCCGTGAGAATGCAAAAGAGTATTTTGGAACAGAAACAGGTCTCTGGGCAATTACGGCAGGTGTGTACCTGGCAAGTATGGGGCCGCAGGGCATGTACGAACTCGGTGAGACGATTATTCAGAACGCAGCATATCTGGAGGATATTTTAGATGAGATTCCGGAAGTTCGAGCAAAGAGATTTGAAAATGCGAAGTTTCAGGAGTTTGTAATAGATTTTAACCGGACTGGAAAGACGGTTGAAGAAATTAATAAAGAATTGTTAAAAGAGAACATATTTGGCGGAAAAGACTTAAGTCATGATTTCCCAGAGCTTGGGCAATGTGCACTTTATTGTGTATCAGAGATTACGACATTAGAAGAGATGGAGCATCTTCGTGATGCCCTCAAGCGGATTGTAAAGGGGGAATAGTGATGGGATATTATAAGACAAATCGGGATTTCCACGAAGCAAGATGGGACGAACCTATAATTATGAAACTTGGCAATCCAGGTGAACGAGGGATATTAGTTCCCAAAGCAGATGAAAAAGTTACAAAAGCAACAGGAACCGTAAAAACGCTGCTTCCGAAAAATCTGATTCGAAAAAAAGCACCGAAGCTTCCGGAAATGTCTCAGATGCAGGTACTCAGACATTATATGAGATTATCTCAGGAGACGATTGGAACAGATTTTAATATTGATATCGGCCTTGGAACCTGTACTATGAAGTACAGTCCGAAGATACACGAACAATTGGTGAGATCTGAAAAATTAAGCGAAGTTCATCCGTATCAGGACGAGTCGACCATTCAGGGAATCCTGGAAATTATGTATCGGGATGAACAGTACATCAAGGCAATTTCAGGTATGGATAAAGTAAGCTTACAGCCGGGAGGTGGTACTCAGGCGATCTTTGCAAATGTAGAGACAATTCGTGCTTATCATGAATCCAGAGGTGAGGGTGAACAGCGAAATGAGATTATTACGACCATTTTATCGCATCCGGGCAATCCAGGTGCCGCTGCAACGCTTGGATATAAGGTAATCACTTTATATCCAGATGAAAACGGTGTGCCAGATATAGAGGCTCTAAAAGCAGCCGTTTCTGAACATACAGCCGCACTTATGATCACCAATCCGGAAGATACTGGAATCTACAATGAGAAAATTAAAGAATTTGTAGATATTGTTCATGCAGTTGGAGGCTTATGCGTATATGACCAGGCAAACTTAAATGGACTGTTCGGAATTACAAGAGCGCGAGATGCAGGATTTGATATGTGTCATTATAATCTGCACAAATCCTTTTCTTCACCGCACGGATGTCAGGGACCGGCAGCCGGAGCACAGTGCGTATGTGAGAAGCTTGCAAAGTTTGTTGCAGCACCGACAGTAGAATTTGACGGAGAAAAATATTATTTGGATTACAATCGTCCGGATAGCATTGGAAAGTTAAGAAAATTTTATGGAGTGCCTGCGGTTCTTGTGAGAACCTATGCATATATTCGAACTCTCGGTCCGGATGGAATGAAACAGATTGCAGAAATGTCGATTTTAAATAATAATTATATGTTGAAAAAACTTTTGGAGATAAAAGGAATTTCCTTGCCATATGCGAAAGGAAAATACAGATTAGAACAGGCAAGACTGAGCTGGAAAGAATTGACGGACGAGACAGGCGTAACGACAGATGATATCTGCAGACGAATCGTGGATTATGGTTTTCAAGATTATTTTACAAGTCATCATCCAAGAATCATTCCAGAACCTTTTACACCAGAGCCTGTAGAATCTTACTCAAAGGATGACATTGATGAATTTGTAGATGCATATCGTCAGATTGCAGAAGAAGCACATACTACGCCACAAGTTGTAAAAGAAGCACCGCATCATGCGGCACTCGGATCCAGAATCCAGGAAGATGGTCTTACCGAGTGGAAAAAATTTGCAACAACATGGCGTGCATATATAAAAATGAAAAAAGACTCTTAATCTGATGAAACAGGAGGGTGGTGAAAAAATAATCGGTATGTGAGATGTCTTGAAAATGTTAGAAGGGAGAAGATAGAATGATTTTTGATGGACATGGAGATGTGTGGACAGATGTAACTTGCCGTGCAGTAGATCACGGAGAAAGAGATATTTTTCGTAAGCATCATCTGCATAAGTTCCAGGAAGGTGGTGTTACAGGAGGAATTTTCGTAATCTGGATCGATCCACCATATGATAGTGATCCAGTGAAACGATCCAAACAGATTGTAAAGAGTATTAAGCAGGAAATGGAAGATTCTGCGGATATTCTGAATTTTGTGAAGAAGTATGATGATTTTGAAAAAGGCACAAAAGAAGGAAAATTAAATATCGTAACCGGAATGGAAGGGTTAAGCCAGATTGGGGAAGACATTGATATGATCAACTATTTTTATGATGAAGTAGGTGTTAGACATGCAATGCTTACCTGGAATGAATTAAACGCATTGGCAACCGGATGGCCGGTGGATGTAACAAGGGGACTTACAGAAGCAGGAAAGAAAGCCGTAAAGCGGATTCAGGATCTTGGAATGGTGATGGATGTATCACATCTAAATGACAAATGTTTCTGGGGCGTCATTGATCTGGCGCAGGGACCGATTATTGCATCACATTCCAATGCACGTAGTGTATGTCCGGCAATGCGCAACCTGACAGATGACATGTTGAAGGCGATTGCTAAGACTGGTGGTCTGGTGGGAATGAACAGTATGAGAGAGTTTATTTCTGAAAAGCACGATGAACAAAATGTCGAGCATTTGGCAGACCATGTCGAGTATATTGCTGATCTGATCGGAATCGATCATATTGGTCTTGGATTTGACTTTGATGACTACCTTGGAGGAGAGGCGCTTAAGACATTCAGTGATCATGTCGATTCACCGAGTGGCGACGGTATTTCTAATGAGGCAGAAGCAAAGAATATCCTGGCAGTATTAAAGAAGAGGGGATATAGTCAGGAAGATCTTGACAAGATTGGCTATAAGAATTTTTATCGAGTATTCAAAGAAGTATGGAAATAAAGAATACGAAAAAGTAACTTGTTTATAGGATTGAGAAAGGCAGGAATTCATATGAAAACATTAATTAGTGCGGATAATACGTGGGCGTTGTTTGCAATATTAGTAGTCGTCGCAGCATTAGCTATCTGGATGGAGCAGAAGTACAAATGGGCAGGAAAAGTAACAGGTTGTGTTATTGCTTTGATTGGAGCTATGATTCTTTCTAACATCCGGGTAATCCCGACAGATGCACCGGCATATGATTTTGTATGGTCATATGTTGTACCACTTGCAGTACCACTTCTTTTGTTTAATGCAAATGTGAAGAAAATCTGGAAAGAAAGTGGACGTGTGCTTGTAATTTATCTGATCAGCGGTATTGGTACACTGGTCGGTGGTATTGTAGCATTTTATCTGTTACATAACCAGATTGCAGATTTGCACAAGATAGCAGCTATGATGGTTGGTTCATACACAGGAGGAAGTGTAAACATGGTAGCAATGTCTGACGCATTTGGAGCAAGCGGAGACATGGTATCTTCTTCAGTGGTAGCAGATAACCTTTTGATGGCACTTTATTTCTTCGTACTGATTGCAATTCCAACAATTAAATTCTTCTTGAAGAAATTTAAACATCCATATATTGATGAAGTAGAAGCAAGAAAAGCAAGTGGTGAAAGTGAAAACCAGGCAGCAAGTTACTGGAAAGCAAAACCGGTCGCACTGATCGATATCGCAGAGGCACTTGCGATTGCATTTGCAATCGTAGCAATTTCTACAGCAATTGCAGATTTCTTTGCAGGATTGATTCCAACAAGTAATTTTGGACTGTCATTATTAAACGGTCTTCTTGGAAACAAATATTTGATCATGCCTACATTGACCATGTTATTGGCAACAATTAAACCAGAATTTATGGGAAATATTGGTGGTGCACAGGAAATTGGTACATTCCTGATTCATATCTTCTTTGCAGTAATCGGTGTTCCGGCATCTATCTACCTGATCGTGACACAGGCACCATTACTCCTTGTATTCTGTGCAATCATCGTTGGTATGAACATGATCGTCTCCTTTGTATTTGGTAAGATTTTCAAATTCAACCTGGAAGAGATCTGTATTGCATCGAATGCAAATATAGGTGGACCTACAACAGCCGCAGCGCTTGCAATTGCAAAAGGATGGCAGGCAATGGTAGTTCCGGCACTTCTGGTCGGTACTCTTGGATATGTCATTGGTAACTACTATGGAATCTTTATAGGCACATTCCTTGGAAGATAATGATAATACAAATCCGGGCTAAATAAAAAGAGAATGAACTGTATTTGCAATGAAAATTAAAATACAGTTCATTCTTTTTTTGGGGATATACCTATAATAATTCGGCCATTAGATTGGCGTATATCTTTTCATTCTTTTGTGTCCAGTTTGCTGCAATTGCCATTGCTTCAGATTCCGTTGGAACAGTGAGCGTCAGGTCGATTAAAGGAGCATCACGTTCCAGTATCTGACAGCGGACACAATATTCCATGTTGGGATTTCGATAATAGTCAGCTTTTATGGCAACTTCATTTTTCAGTTCATATTGTTTATTACTGAGAAAACTGTTAATATCTTCCTGGATTGCAGGTGAAATATCATTTTTAAAGTAATGAATTGTTTCCTCGCCTTCTTCTGTCAGGTGATAAAATGTTCTTGTGTGCGTGGACTCTTCACGAATAAATCCAGAATCCAAAAGCTCTGAAAGAGCCTGTTGCAATTTAAAATATGTCGTGTAGCCTTCGTTTAAAATGAATTCTGAAATCTGGGAATTAGTCAGTGGGAAATCCACCTTATCCAGCATATACAGAATGATCAGTTTATAAAGTTTAAATGCTTCTGCCATAATTTACAACTCCTTTCCCTGCCAGATGTCGTGAATCTTGAACCAGGACTGCATCTGGTTTAAGACATGTCGTTTGTTTGTGCTCCAGGTAGGAGCAATCAGAAGATCTTTTGGACCGTCCCCGGTGAGCCGATGAATGACGATATCCGGACTCAGATTGCAGATACAGGAACTTAAGACTTCAAAATATTCTTCCATGGAATAAACAGAAAATCTGCCTGTCAGGTAATCGTCCGCGAGATCTGTGTATTTCAGAACATGTAAAAGCTGTAGCTTGATTCCCTGAATGTGGTGATCATTCAGATAATGCATAGTCTCAAGATTCCGCTTGATATCTTCTCCTGGAAGTCCGAGAATCGTGTGTACGATTACCGGAATACCCAGTTGACGAAGTCTCTTTAATGCATGTTCAAATACCGGAAGATCATAGCCGCGCCGGATATAAGATGACGTATCTTCATGAATTGTCTGAAGTCCAAGCTCAATCCAGACAGGTTTGATCTGATTTAATTCATGAAGAAGATTTAAAATATCTTCGCCGAGGCAGTCCGGTCTTGTTGCAACAGAAAGAATTCTGATATCTGGATGCATGATTGCCTCAGTAAATATTTTACGAAGGTAGTCTACAGGTGCATAAGTGTTCGTATATGCTTGAAAGTATGCAATATAAGAACCGCCTCCATATTTGGCGGCGACTTTGGATTTTCCATGTTCAATCTGTTCATGAATCGTCTCGGAAGGTGATTCGGCAAAATCACCAGAACCACCCTGGCTGCAGAAAATGCAGCCACGGGTTCCGCATGTTCCATCCCGGTTCGGACAAGTCATGCCTCCGTTCAGTGATAGTTTATATAATTTGCTGCCATAGGTGTTTTTGAGATAATAGTCCAGAGAATGGTATCTCTTTTCGCCCCAGTAAACGGCCATTAAATCAATTCCTTCACAGCTTCGCTTACAACGTCTGCAACGCGAGGGTCGAAAGCTTCCGGAAGAATATTGTTTTCGTTCAGTTCTTCATCCGGAACAAGGCTTGCGATTGCTTTTGCAGTTGCAAGTTTCATCTCTTCTGTAATCTTAGTTGCGCGTCCTTCCAGAGCGCCTTTGAAGATTCCAGGGAAAGCAACGACATTGTTGACCTGGTTTGGGAAGTCTGAACGTCCGGTTCCAACAACTTTTGCTCCGGCTTCTTTTGCGAGGTCTGGCATGATCTCTGGTACAGGGTTAGCCATTGCAAAGAGGATAGCATCTTTGTTCATGGAAGCGACCATTTCTTTTGTGACAATATTCGGAGCAGATACACCGACAAAGATGTCTGCACCATTCAATGCATCAGCAAGGGTTCCTTTTTTGCCTTCCAGATTTGTTACTTCGACCATCTTTTTCTGCATCCAATTCAGATTCTGAGAATCTTTTCCGAGGATTCCACTGATATCGCACATTGTAATATGAGAAAATCCGTATGTGAGAAGCAGTTTTGTGATTGCAACACCGGCACTTCCGGCACCATTTACAACGACTTTACAGGTCTCTTTGTCTTTTCCTGTTACTTTTAATGCATTAATGATTCCGGCAAGAACCACAATGGCAGTTCCGTGCTGATCGTCGTGGAAAACAGGAATGTCGAGAAGCTCTTTCAGACGTTCCTCAATTTCAAAGCATCTTGGAGCACTGATGTCTTCTAAGTTAATGCCTCCGAAAGCAGGAGCAATATTTACAACAGTTTTGATGATCTCTTCAGTATCCTGAGTGTCCAGGCAGATCGGCACAGCATTGACACCACCGAATTCTTTGAAAAGGACAGCTTTTCCTTCCATAACAGGCATGGCAGCCAGCGGTCCTATATTGCCAAGTCCAAGCACGGCACTTCCGTCAGATACAACAGCAATTGTGTTGGATTTGATTGTATATTTGTATGCGGCTTCTTTATCTTCAGCGATAACTTTGCATGGCTCAGCAACACCCGGTGTGTAAGCAATTGCCAGATCTTCGCGAGTCTTTACATGAGACTTTGCGATGGTTTCAAGTTTGCCGTTCCATTCTTCGTGCATTTTCAGAGCTTTTTCTTGATTTGTCACGTTAAATACCACCTTTTTCTACTATATTTTGTATATGGGGATTTGAACAAGGTCACCCCTTGTATACCATCATATCATTTTAAGATTACCAAATCAAGAAATGTCTTTGAAAAAAGGCTTTTAAAAGCGAAACATTTGTAGTATAATAAACTTTAGTTTCAGATGAAGTCTATTCTGACAAAGAATCCCGTGATGACACATAAGCCTATAATTGAAAGGAATATAAAGCGATGATGAAAGAAAAATATGAAACATTACCGTTGACGACGTTAAAAGAACTTGCAAAAGCAAGAGGCCTGAAAGGTATTTCTACAATGAAAAAGGCCCAGGTAATCGAATTGATGTTACAGGAAGATGAAAAAGAACAGGAAAAAGAAAAACAGGAAAAGCGTGAGACAGTAAAAGAGATGTCTGCGAATACCGGAGATAAAGAAATCCATGATATTGACCGCCTGGACAGTGGCATTGTTGCACGCGGAATTCTGGAGGTTATGCCAGATGGGTTCGGATTTATCCGAAGTGATAATTATCTTCCAGGAGATAATGATATCTATATTTCGCCGTCTCAGATCCGTAGATTCAATCTGAAGACTGGAGATATTTTGGAGGGACATACTCGTATTAAGACACAGCAGGAGAAGTTCAGCGCACTGTTATATTTGACTAAAGTGAATGATACAGATCCAATGGAACTTCTCACACGTAGCAGTTTCGAGAAGATGACACCGATTTTTCCAAATGAGAGAATGCGTCTGGAGTGTGGCAAGACAAGCACGTCTATGAGAATTATGGACTTGCTTTCTCCAATTGGTAAAGGTCAGAGAGGAATGATCGTATCACCTCCGAAAGCCGGTAAGACAACACTTTTAAAAGAAGTTGCATTGTCTGTTCTTAAGAATAATCCGGAAGTGCATCTTCTGATTCTTCTGATTGATGAACGTCCGGAGGAAGTTACGGATATTAAAGAGACCATTCAAGGAGACAATGTAGAGATTATTTACTCTACATTTGATGAGCTTCCAGAGCATCATAAGAGAGTATCTGAAATGGTCATTGAACGTGCAAAGCGTCTTGTAGAACATAAGAAAGATGTTATGATCTTGCTTGACAGCATCACACGTCTTGCAAGAGCGTATAACCTGACTGTTTCACCATCCGGAAGAACACTTTCCGGTGGTCTTGATCCTGCAGCGCTTCATATGCCAAAGCGTTTCTTTGGTGCTGCAAGAAATATGCGTGAGGGTGGAAGCCTTACAATTCTCGCTACAGCACTGGTAGATACAGGAAGCAAGATGGACGATGTTGTATATGAGGAGTTTAAAGGAACAGGTAACATGGAACTGGTACTTGACCGTAAGCTTTCTGAAAAAAGAATGTTCCCTGCTATTGATATACCGAAGTCAAGCACTCGTAGAGAAGATCTGCTTCTTAACAAAGATGAGCAGGAAGCTGTGGAGATCATGCGCCGTGCACTCAATGGAATGCGTGCGGAAGAGGCGGTGGAGAGTATCTTGAATATGTTCTCCAATACAAAGAACAACAATGAGTTGATTGAAATGGTAAAAAAGAAAAAAATATTATAGACAAGCTGGCAATCGTGTGGTACAATAAGAAAGCTGTTTAGAAAATATTCGCGTTTGACGCAACTAAAATAAACGCAACAATAATAAAGAAGAGGTGAAAATCATGAAAGAAGGAATACATCCAGCATACTATCAGGCAACTGTAACTTGCAACTGTGGTAACACATTCGTAACAGGATCTACAAAAGAAGATATCCACGTAGAAATCTGTTCTAAGTGTCATCCGTTCTACACAGGACAGCAGAAAGCAACACAGGCTCGTGGCCGTGTTGATAAGTTCAACAAGAAGTACGGAATGAAATAAGTTCGAAGGTTATCGGGGTTGAGGTTTTTTAAATCTCAACCCTTTCTTCTATTTATATCAGATATGAGGAGAGCAATTATATGAAGTCATCCAATATTGGGGGACAGGCAGTCCTTGAAGGAATTATGATGAGACATGGAGACGACTATGCGGTTGCAGTGAGAAAACCGGATGGAGAGATTTTTGTACAGAAGGAAGAATATCACAGTGTGATCAAATGGAAAGCTTTAACGAAGATTCCGTTTATCAGAGGGGTGTTCAATTTTATAGATTCTATGGTTCTGGGAATTAAGACGTTGATGTTTTCAGCTGAATTTTATGAGGACGAAGAGGAAGTAAAAAGCGAAAAAGAACTGACAGAGGAAGAAATCGTAAAGAAGGAAAAACAGGAAAAATGGATGATGAATGCGACAGTTGCAATATCTGTAGTAATTGCAGTAGCAGTATTTATGGTTCTGCCGTATTTTCTGTCTTCATTATTAAAACCACTGATGCCATCGTATCATTTGAGAACATTAGTGGAAGGATTTGTGAGGATTGGTATATTTATTCTCTATATTGCATTGATTTCAAGAATGGATGATATCCAGAGAACATTTATGTACCATGGCGCGGAGCACAAATGCATCAATTGCATTGAACATGGACTTCCGCTTACCGTTGATAATGTCAGAATCAGTTCCAGACAGCATAAGCGCTGTGGAACAAGCTTCTTATTCTTCGTACTGGCAATTAGTATTATTTTGTTGATGTTGATTCAGGTGGAATCACCGCTGATGCGTGTGATCGTGAGAATTGCCCTGATTCCGGTCATTGCAGGAATTTCTTATGAAGTACTGAAACTTGCAGGAAGAAGTGAGAATCCGATTATCAATCTTTTGAGCAGACCAGGACTTGCAATCCAGAAGCTGACAACGAAAGAACCGGACGACTCAATGATTGAAGTGGCAATACAGGCAGTAGAAGCAGTATTTGATTGGAGAGCATATGAAGCAGAGAACTTTAAAACTGCAGAGGATTTATAAAGAAGGATCTGCGTATCTGGAAAGCAGACAGATACCAGATGCTCAAATCGATGCATGGTATTTACTGGAATATGTGACTGGAATCAGTCGTGCTTCCTACTATGGAAATCCGGAAAAAAATATTTCGGAAGAGGAAGAAAAACGGTATTGGGAATATCTGGAAAAGCGTGCACGAAGAATTCCACTTCAGCATATTACGGGAAGTCAGGAGTTTATGGGATATGAATTTCTTGTTAATGAGCATGTGCTTATACCAAGACAGGATACAGAGAATCTGGTGGAAGAAGCATTGAAAGTGATAAGACCGGATATGTATGTGCTGGATATGTGTACTGGTTCTGGCTGTATACTGATCAGTCTTTTAAAGTATGCGGCAGAAAGAAAGCACATTACAGGGGTGAAAGCGGTTGGCGCAGATATATCAGCAGATGCGCTTGAAGTGGCAAAAAAGAACGCTCAGAGACTTAAGGTTCCTGTTATATGGGTACAGAGTGACATTTTTGAAAATGTATCTGAAAGTTTTGACCTGATTGTGTCAAATCCACCATATATTAGAACGGAAGTGATCCAGGGACTGGAGGACGAAGTAAAGCTTCATGATCCGTGGATCGCGCTTGACGGACATGAAGACGGACTTTACTTTTACAGAAGAATTGTAAGCGAAAGCATTTCACATCTGAATGATGGTGCATGGCTCATGTTCGAGATCGGTCATGACCAGGCAGAAGATGTATCAAAGCTTATGAAAAATGCAGGATTTTGCAATATATATGTGAAAAAGGATCTGGCAGGACTTGACCGTGTAGTGTGTGGCATGTACAATGAAAGAGTTGTAGAAAATTCAAGTCGAACAAAAATGTGAGACATTGGTCAGGATAGAGAATACCGAAGTGAGGATTATGTTTAATGTTTGCGCCGGTATATGGCAGTTATAGTAATATTGCAGGTAAACAGGAGGAGATAGAGATGTTTGATAAATTAGAAGATCTGCTAATTCGATTAGAAGAAATCTTGAGCGAACTTCAGGAACCGGATGTGGCAAGTGACCCAAACCGTTTCCGTAAGCTCATGAAAGAACAAAGTGAGCTTACACCAATCGTAGAAGCATACAAAGAATATAAAGCATGCAAGCAGAACATTGAAGAAAGTCTGGAACTTCTGAATGAAGAGTCTGACGAAGATATGCGAGAACTTGCAAAAGAGGAGTTGAATGAGTCGAAAGCAAGAGTAGAAGAGCTTGAGCATGAGCTTAAGATCCTGTTGCTTCCAAAAGACCCTAATGATGACAAGAACGTAGTAGTTGAGATTCGTGCTGGTGCCGGTGGAGATGAAGCAGCACTTTTTGCTGCAGAAATTTATCGTATGTATCTGCATTATGCAGAGAGTAAACGCTGGAAAGTGGAACTGGTAGAGTGCGAAGAAATTGGAATCGGTGGTATGAAGAATGTTACATTTATGATTGATGGACAGGGCGCATATTCTATGATGAAATACGAATCCGGAGTACACCGCGTGCAGCGTGTGCCGGAGACAGAAAGTGGCGGACGTATCCACACATCAACAATCACAGTAGCAGTTATGCCGGAGGCAGAAGATGTGGATGTTCATATCGATGAGAAAGATATTCGTATCGATGTTATGAGAGCATCAGGAAACGGTGGACAGTGTGTCAATACAACAGACTCCGCTGTACGTCTGACTCACTATCCAACTGGAATTGTGATCTACAGCCAGACAGAGAAATCACAGCTGCAGAATAAAGAAAAAGCATTTGCACTTCTGCGTGCAAAACTCTACGATTTGGAATGTCAGAAGCAGCATGATGCAGAGGCAGAAGCAAGAAAGAGCCAGATCGGAACAGGAGACCGCTCTGAGAAAATCCGTACTTATAACTTCCCACAGGGACGTGTCACAGATCACCGTATCGGTCTGACATTATACAAACTAGACAAGATCATGAACGGCGATATCCAGGAAATCATCGATGCCTGCATCGCTGCCGATCAAGCCAAAAAACTCGCAAACATGGACGAATAAGCTATGAGGGCATAATATAACGGAAGGACGATTAAACCTGCTTGCAGGGAGAATCGTCCTTTTGTTATATTGTGTGAGAATGCAAACGAGCACCGAGAAGAAGCAAAGCGGATTCGAGGTGGACGGGTGCATGCCCTCATAGCGAAGTACGGGTGAGTCAAACGAGCACTGAGATGGAGCAGAGCGGAATCGAGCTGGGCGTTCGTGACATTAAAAAGAAAAGAGGAGCCAGATGCTGCTTGCAGCAAACTGACTCCTCTTTTTAGCCTTCGATTGATTTTAAAGATTTCCCGTTATACACACATGTAGTTTCCTTGCCGGGAACTATTGTCACCATATAACCGTCTTTGCCAAAGTTAATTGCAACAACTTTTCCGTCTGTTGTATGGAAAATCTGAAGCAGTACAGCATTAGAATCATATTTTTCTCCAAAATATTCATTAAATGTAGTGTCCCATGTATTTTTTCCAGAAGGCGCAGTGAAAAGGTACTGTGCATTAGATTTATCAGCACTATCCAGATAAGATAATACCTGTCGGGCAATTCTTCTGCTGGATGTATTGATTTCTGTTTTGTCATTGGGATTTCTCTGTACAGCATCCAGAGCAGCGTTCGTAATTCTGCCCAGATTTTTTATTCTTTTGCCATCGATTTCCGTTGCAAATCTGCATGGCGGTTTAGTGGGATCAGGGTCTGTAAAGCTTTCAGGATACATAGCATAGCATTCTGACATGGCTGCCTGTGCAGCTTTCCAAGTATCGGTTGCTTCTGTTATAATTGCTTTTTCTTTTGCCTTTCGTATGTATCCGGTTAAAGCTGGAATCAAAAGTGCGGCAAGAATCGCAAGGATTGTAAGAACCACAATGAGTTCTACTAATGTGAAACCCTGTTTTTTCTTTTCTGATTTTATAATTATCGTCTTCTCTCTATAATATAATGTTGTTGAGTTTTTGGTATCATATAATAAAAATGATTACACATAATATAATTAATGATACCGTATATATAGGAAAACGTCAAGAAAAACAAAACTCAATTCAATCAATTCAGATATTGCTATAATTATATCCTATAGCAAACTATAAAAATCTAAACATAGACAAACTAGTTCCCTATAATTATAATAGGAAAAGTCAAGAACATAAAAACTAATGAAAAAGACTTGTAAGGAGTGATCAGTTATGAAGAAGAAAAAAGTATTAAGTACATTATTGATAGCAGGAATGGTAGCAAGTATGATGGTTGGTTGTGGAAAATCAGCAGATGATAAAAAAGAATCTGACAATTCCGGAGTTACCACTTATACAGTTGGAACAGAAGGAGCATATCCTCCGTTCAACCTTGTAAATGAAAAAGGCGAACCGGACGGATATGATATTGCAGTTATGAAGGCAATTGATGATCTGAATCCAGATGTTGAATTTAAATATGAAGCAACAGGCTGGGATGGAATCTTTACAGCTCTCGAGTCTGGCAAGATTGATGTGATTGCCAGCCAGTGTGGTAAGAATGAAGAGCGTGAGCAGAAATATCTTTTCCCGGATATTCCATATACAGAGACTCAGGCAGCAATTGTATTTAAAAAAGACCGTACAGATATTTCCAGTGATGTAAACAGTATTGCAGGAAAAACGATTGTATCTGCAACCTCAGGAGCACAGACAAACTGGCTTGAGAATTATAACAAAGAGCATCCGGACAAAGCAGCCAATATTATGTATGCAGATGGAGATATGAGCAAGATGCTTCAGGAAGTTATTAACGGAAGAGCAGATGCACATATTGCTTCTATTAAAGTAACTGCTGATTATGTTCTCAAAGAGCAGGGACTTGACAGTGAACTAGAGTGTCTTCCATTTGAGACTGGTGATGAGACAACTACATACATGCTTCTGAGACAGGACGAGTCAGGAGAGAAGCTGAAAAAGATTATTGATGACAGTCTGAAGACGTTGATTGAAAATGGGACATTAAAAGAATTATCCGAGAAGTATCTTGATGGAGATTATGCACCACAATTATAATCGAGAAAGTGTCTTATATCTTTAAAGAAATAAGGAAAAATGTAAGATGCACGCCGTATGAGATGCGACGTGCATTTTGTGCAATACATTGTTTTACAGAAATCGTTCTTGCATGAATTTCTATAGGGCGATTCATAAGTTGTACCGGAAACCACAAGAGTTCCGAATAAAAGAGAAAGATTGGTGTAAAAGAGATGGGGAAAATATTTAGTGTTGAATTTCTGATACAGTCCATTCCGCAGATAGCAGTATATCTGCCGATTACACTTCTGATTACAATTGCCAGTTGTGTAGCAGGACTGATCGTAGGGTTCTTTATTGCGTTGGCCCGTTATTTTGAAGTACGGGTACTTAAGACAGTTGCGAAAGTATACATATCATTTATCCGTGGTACGCCGACTATGGTACAGTTGGTGCTTGTGTATTACGGAATCCCGATACTGCTTCGTGTGATGAACGAAGCATGGGGAACAAGTTTTGATATTAACGGAATCCACCCGGTCGTATTCGCAATTATTACACTGGGACTTAATGCAGCGGCATATATGTCAGAGATTATCCGCAGTGCATTGATGTCCGTAGATGAAGGACAGGTAGAAGCTTGTTATAGCTTGAATATGACGAAGTGGCAGGCGCTTATAAGTGTTGTAATCCCGCAGGCATTTGTCGTAGCACTTCCAAGTCTGGGCAATAACTTTATATCATTATTAAAAGAGACTTCTCTTGTATTTAACATTGCAGTTGTAGATATTATGGCACAGGCAAGAATCGTTGGAGCGAGATCTTATCGTTACTTTGAGGTATATATTGCAGTATCTTTGATTTACTGGGTATGCTGTATGCTTTTGGAACGTCTGCTTGCAAAGATAGAGACCTATGTGCGTAGAAAAGAGAGGAGAAGTTAAGATGTCGATAGTAGAAGTAAGAGGACTTTGTAAAGCTTTTGGTGATAATCAGGTTTTGAAAAATCTGGATTTTCAGATAGAAAAAGGTGAAGTTGTAACGCTGATCGGACCAAGCGGAGGCGGTAAGACAACGCTTCTTCGCTCTCTCAACTGGTTAAATGTACCAGATGCAGGGAGAGTTACCATTGATGGAGTTACAATTGAGGCCGGAAAAGAGAATAAACAACAAATCCGGGCACTCAGAGAAAAGACGAGCATGGTATTTCAGCATTATAATCTCTGGAAGAACAAGACTGCTCTGGAGAATATTACGGAAGGACTGATTCGGGTTCAGAAGATGCCGAAAGTCCAGGCAGTGGAGAAAGCAGAGCATTTGCTGGAACGTGTCGGACTGATCGAGAAGAGAGATGAATACCCGGTACGTCTTTCCGGAGGGCAGCAGCAGAGAGTAGGAATAGCGAGAGCACTTGCAGCAGAACCGCAGGTTATGCTGTTTGATGAGCCAACAAGTGCTCTTGATCCGGAGTGGATCGGGGGAGTTCTTGATGTTATGAAAGAAATTGCAGCAGATGGAATGACGATGATCGTAGTATCCCATGAGATGCGCTTTGTAAAAAATGTTGCCTCCAGAATCTTATTCCTGGAAGGTGGACAGATTGTAGAAGACAATACACCGGAGAAATTGTTTAATAATCCGGAGAATGAACGTACAAGAGCATTTTTGGAGATGGCAGAATTGTAAGAAACAATAAAAAGTTTTATTATAAAATGAAGACAGATTAGAAAGCTGAAATAAGAAAATTAAATCTGGGACAGGTACTTTTAAAAGAAGTCCCTGTCCTAAAATATTTGAAGACAACAGGCAATTGCGAAAATGAAGGAGAAAATAAATATGGCAACAGATTTTGATAAAGTAATCAATCGAAAAGGAACACATTCTTTAAAATATGATTTTGCGACAGTAAGAGGAAAGAAAGCGGATATACTTCCACTTTGGGTGGCAGATATGGATTTTCAGGCACCAAAAGCAGTCAGAGAGCGCTTATTTGAGATTGTAGAGCATGGTATATTTGGGTACAGTGATACCCTGGAGGATTATTTCAGAGCAGTGAAATCCTGGTATAAGAGAAGATTTGACTGGGAAATCGAGAGTGACTGGATCATCAAGACACCAGGAATTGTATTTGCACTTGCAATGGCAGTAAAAGCCTACACAGAGCCGGGAGAAAGTGTTCTGCTGCTGCAGCCGGTTTACTACCCGTTCAGAGAGGTCATTGAAGACAATGGAAGAAAGCTGATTGGAAGTCCATTAAAATTAGAAGATGGGCACTACACCATTGACTTTGAGGATATGGAGAAGAAAATCCGGGAAAATGCTGTGAAATTATTACTTTTCTGCAGTCCGCACAACCCGGTAGGACGTGTGTGGAAAAGAGAAGAGTTGGAAAAAGTTGCAGCGCTCTGCTTGAAATATCACGTGACACTTGTCAGCGATGAGATCCACAGTGATATTGTATACAAAGGACATAAACATCAGATGATGGCATCTATTTCAGAAGAGATTGCAGATATTACTGTCACATGTACCGCGCCATCAAAAACATTTAATGTGGCAGGGCTTCAACTTTCCAACATTATCATTTCCAATCCAAAGATGCGTGAGAAATTTAAACACGAAGTGATGCAAGCGGGCTACAGCCAGCCGAATCTGATGGGAATGGAAGCGTGTCAGGCTGCTTATGAAAACGGCGAAGAATGGTTGGAAGAGTTACTGGTATATCTTCAGGGAAATGTGGACTTTGTCCGGGATTATCTGAAACAGGAGATTCCGAAAATCAGGCTTATTGAGCCGGAAGGAACTTATCTGCTTTGGCTGGATTGCAGAGAACTGGGGTTATCAATAGAAGAACTGGAACATCTGGTCGTTGATAAGGCAAATCTCTGGCTGGATCCGGGATTTATTTTTGGGGCAGTAGGAGAAGGATTTGAACGAATCAATATCGCATGCCCGCGTCAGACGTTAAGGCAGGCAATGGATCAGCTTAGAGATGCTTTGAATGCAGAGGCATTCTTGAACTAGGGATTTGTAAAGAATGGTAGATAAGACAGGAGAAAAATCGTGATGGCAGAAGAATTACAGACATACTTATTGGAACATTTTCAATGGCTGCACAGACATCCGGAACTTGCATTAAAGGAGTATGAGACAACCAACTATGTAAAAAATGTATTAAAACAGACAGAAGGTGTGGAGCTTTTGAATCTGGGACTTGATACAGGAGTGCTTGCAAAGATCGAGGGAAAAGAGCCAGGGGGTGTTGTTGCAATCAGAGCGGATATTGATGCGCTGCCGATCCTGGAAGAGAGTGGACTTTCTTACAGTTCAGAAAATGATGGCTGTATGCATGCTTGTGGACATGATTTCCACACGACAGCACTTCTTGGAGTGGCAAAACTTCTTGGAGGAGAGAGAGAGCATATAAAAGGTACCGTCATTTTATTGTTTCAACCTGCCGAAGAAGCAGAACATGGTGGTGAAAAAGTTGTAAATACCGGAATGTTTGAGAAATATAAGATTGAAAAAATCTTTGGACTTCACACAAAACAAAACATGCCAGTCGGAACGATTGCAATTGCACCAGGTCCATTTTCAGCGGCGGTAGACCGGTTCTTATATACGGTAAAAGGAATGGGATGCCACGGAAGCGCCCCGCAGACGGGTCTGGATCCGATCCCGGCAGCAGCAAGACTGGTAGGAAGTCTTCAGGAAATTGTAAGCCGAAGAATCAGTCCGACGGAGACGGCAGTTATCAGTGTGACTCGTTTTACATCAGGCACAAGCTGGAACATTATCCCAGAGACCGCCAGGCTAGAAGGAACCGTTCGCACATTTAATCCCAAAGTGCGTGAGCAGATTGTGAAACTGATGCAGGCACAGGCTGAAGGTCTGGAGCAGGAAGGTTATCAGGTGGAATTTACATGGATCCCGGGCTGTCCGGCAACGAACAATGATGCAGAACTGGCAGAACTTGTGCGAAAAGAAGCAGTGGAAGAAGGATTCCATGTAATCTTGCAGCATCCGGAGATGGGAGGAGAAGATTTTTCCTGTTATCAGGAGTTGGTTCCGGGAGCATTTTTTCATGTGGGGACCGGGGGAAAATATCCGGCGCATAATTCTAAGTTCACAGTAGATCCGGCAGCACTTTTGGGAGCTTCCAAACTGATGAGTGAGATTGTGAAGAAAGCGCTTAAAGCTTCATAGATATTGCAGCTATGAAGCTTTGTTTTTTGGCAGAGCAGTAAAAAGTACATAGATGATATCAGTGGCATGCCTTGTAATGAGTATAGAAAATGTGCTATACTCGGAAGAGTAAAAATTACAGTTATCAGATGGACGAGAACTGCGATGAGTACAATGGCGGGGAATTTCTTCGTCGGATGTGCTCTTTACTAGTTTTGAATTGGAGCATAGAATGAAAGATATTATTTTTAAGAGAACAGAGCTGGAAGACAAGGAAATCATGACAAAGTATTTCGATGAGCATCCGAGCAGAAGTTGTGAACGTACATTTGTCAATGTGTTTTTATGGTCCAGGCAGTACCCGGTAAAATGGGCGATTGTTGAAGGAGCCATGGTGTTCAAAAGTGAAGATGAGGGACATGTTGCCTATGCATTTCCGGCAGGGACAGATGAACATGTGAAGCGTGCATTGGATAAGATGAAAACATATAGTGAGGAGCGAGGTTATCCGTTCCGTATGTATAATGTGACACCGGATGATTTTGCACGACTGGAAAGCTGGTATCCGGGAAGATTCGAGATTGAGTATGACCGGGACGAAGCGGATTATGTCTATGAAAGCGAGAAATTAGCGACTTTGTCTGGTAAGAAGATGCATGGAAAGAAGAACAATGTGAATCGATTACGAAAAGAATTTGAAGGACGCTGGAGCTACGAATCCATGAAAAAAGAGAATCTGGAGGAATGTTTCCAGATGGCTTTGAAGTGGAGAAAAGAGAATGGCTGTAATGATGATACAGATAAGAATGCAGAGATGTGTGTGACAATGAATGCACTCAGACTTTTTGAAGAACTTGACCTGAAGGGCGGTATCCTTCGAATTGATGGTAAAATCGTAGCATTTACCATCGGAGAACCAATTTGCCCGGATACATTTGTTGTTCACATAGAGAAAGCTTATGCAGATGTGCCCGGAGCATATACTATGATCAATCAGCAATTTGTGGAGCATGTGTGTATGGATTACAAATATGTGAATCGGGAAGACGATGCCGGTTCTGAGGGCCTCAGAAAAGCAAAGCTTTCTTATAAACCAGTATTTATGGTAGAAAAAGGGCATGTACATGAAAAGGAGATAGAAAAATGATAGCAGATAAAATGAAAAATATGGTAGCGAACAGTTCCGCTATTCGTGCAATGTTTGAGGAAGGAACACGTCTGGCAGGAATTTACGGACGTGAGAATGTATTTGATTTCAGCCTTGGAAATCCGAATGTTCCAGCACCGCAGATTGTAAAAGATGCAATTGTCGAGCTGGTCAATGACACAGATCCGGTCGTGCTTCATGGCTATACGAACAGCAACAGTGGATATCCGGAAGTAAGAGAGGCAATTGCAAAGTCTCTGAATGAAAGATTTGATACAAAATTTTCCGGTAAGAACATTGTCATGACTGTCGGAGCGGCAGGTGGACTGAATGTCATTTTAAAATCTCTGATCAATCCTGGAGATGAAGTGATTGCATTTGCACCATATTTTGGAGAATATCGTTCTTATACAAACAACTATGATGGAGTTCTGGTCGAGATTTCCCCGAATACAGTTGATTTTCAGCCAAAGCTTGATGAATTTGAGCAGAAGATCACACCAAAGACAAAAGCTGTCATTGTAAATACACCGAATAACCCGACAGGTGTTGTATATTCAGAGGAGACGATCAAGAAGTTAGCGGCAATCATGGAGGCCAAACAGAAAGAATATGGAACAGAGATTTTCCTGATTTCTGACGAACCATATCGTGAACTTGCTTATGATGGAGTGGAAGTTCCATACCTGACGAAATATTATGATAATACGATTGTAGGATATTCTTTTAGTAAATCCCTGTCACTTCCGGGAGAACGTATAGGATATCTTGTTATTCCGGATGAGGTTGCAGACAGTGAAGATCTTCTTTCCGCTGCCAATGTGGCAACAAGAATATTAGGTTTTGTAAATGCACCAACTCTGCAGCAGAAAGTAGTAGAAAAATGCCTGGATGCAAAGACAGACCTTTCTTTCTACAACAGAAACAGAGAAGATCTATATAACGGATTGAAAGAATGTGGATTTGAATGCATCAAACCACAGGGAGCATTCTATCTCTTTGTAAAATCACCAGTTGCAGATGAAAAGGAATTCTGTAATGCAGGAAAGAAATATAATATCCTGATGGTACCAGGTAGTTCCTTTGCGTGTCCGGGATATGTAAGACTGGCATATTGTGTGTCTCATGAGACAATCGTGAATTCGCTTCCAAAATTCAAAGAACTGGCAAAGGAATACATGTAATGTTCAGAGGTCGCGGCGATGAACAAATTTAGCAAAGATACAGGAGCATAGTATGAAAGCATTTGAGAAGAACATAAGAAAAGTAGAGCCATATGTACCAGGTGAGCAGCCACAGCGCAAAGTCATCAAATTAAATACGAATGAGAATCCATATCCACCGGCACCGGGAGTCACAAAAGCGTTAGAAGAGATGGATACAGACCGTTTCCGCCTTTATCCGGATCCGACTGCAGCACCACTTGTAAATGCGCTTGCGGACTTTTATCATGTGAATCCGGACCAGGTATTTGTAGGTGTAGGATCCGATGATGTATTGTCTATGTGTTTCCTGACATTTTTTAATTCCGAAAAACCGATATTTTTCCCGGATATTACTTATTCTTTTTATAGTGTATGGGCGGATCTGTATCGGATTCCATATGAGTGTCAGAAACTGGATGAGGATTTCAAACTTGTAAAAGAAGACTACTATAAGGAGAACGGGGGAGTGATTTTCCCAAACCCCAATGCACCGACAGGAATCTATGAGGATCTGTCAGTAGTAGAAGATATCATTGCACATAATCAGGATGTCATTGTGATCGTGGATGAAGCGTATATTGATTTTGCAGGACGTTCCGCACTGGAACTGATTGACAAATACGATAACCTGATCGTTGTCCAGACATTTTCCAAGGCAAGATCTATGGCGGGTATGCGAATCGGCTATGCTATCAGCAATCCGACATTGATCAAATACTTAAATGATGCGAAATATTCATTTAACTCTTATACTATGAACCAGACTTCAATTGTGTGTGGTGTGGAAGCTGTGAAAGACAGGGAATATTTCGAGAATGGCGTCAGAAAAATTGTTGAGACAAGGGAGTGGGCAAAAGAAGAACTTACAAAACTTGGATTTACATATCTGGATTCTGGTTCCAACTTTATATTTGCAAAGCACCCGGAATACGATGCGAAAGAGCTGTTCGAAGCATTAAAGGCACATGACATCTATGTGCGATTCTGGGGCAGTGAAAGAATCGAGCAATATATGCGTATTACCATCGGAACAAGAGAAGAGATGGAACAGTTATTTGCATTTTTGAAAGAATATATGAAAAATAAATAGAAAGCTCTGAAAAAGAGAGACGAGAAAAAATGAAAAAATAAGGAGAGATGTATGACACAGTCATTAGTACAAGGAATTATTGATGCACTCAGTGGAAGTGTTGGGAAAGAGGCAATTGTATTTATTATTTCCATGATTCCGATTCTGGAACTTCGTGGAGCACTTCTTGTGGCAGGTCCGCTTCTTGGAGTGCCGGTCGCAAAAGCGATTCCATTATGTATTCTTGGGAATATTATACCGGTTCCGTTTATCCTGCTTCTGATCACACCGATTTTTAATTGGATGAAAGGAACAAAACATTTAAAACCGTTGGTAGATAAGCTGGAAGCAAAAGCAATGAAGAAAAAAGACCAGATTGAAAAATATGAATTCTGGGGACTTGTATTATTTGTTGGTATTCCGCTTCCGGGAACCGGAGCATGGACAGGTTCACTCATTGCCGCACTTCTCGGTGTGAAATTTAAGAAAGCATTTCCGGCAGTCATCATTGGAATCTGCATGGCAACTGTAATTATGTGGTTCATATCTTATGTGCTTCTTGGTGGAGTACAGATTTTAGGATAGTGCAGTCTTGAATGAATAAGAGAGAAGAAACATAGAAGGAGAAAAAATATGTCTATGAAATTCAATACGACACTGCCTTCTCCGACAGAACTGAAGGAAGAATATCCTCTGTCAGAAAAGCTTGCAGAGTTAAAGAAAAAAAGAGATCAGGAGATTCGAGATATTTTTACGGGAAAATCGGACAAATTTGCAGTCATTATCGGACCGTGTTCTGCAGATAATGAAGATTCAGTGTGTGAGTATGTGAATCGTCTGGCAAAAGTCAATGAAAAAGTAAAAGATAAACTGATGATTATTCCAAGAATTTATACAAATAAACCAAGAACGACCGGTGAGGGATATAAAGGAATGCTCCATCAGCCGGATCCGGATAAGGCACCGGATCTTTATGCGGGAATTATTGCAATCCGTCATATACATATCCGTGCTATGGAAGAAAGCGGACTGACCGGAGCAGATGAGATGTTATATCCGGAGAACAGAAGCTATCTGGATGATATTTTATCTTATGAGGCAATCGGTGCACGTTCTGTGGAAAATCAGCAGCATCGTCTGACAGCAAGTGGAATGGATATTCCTGTCGGAATGAAGAATCCGACCAGTGGAGACCTGTCGGTGATGCTGAATTCTGTAGTGGCAGCCCAGATGGGACATCGTTTCATTTACAGAGGTATGGATGTACAGACGTCAGGAAATGATCTGGCACATGTGATTTTGCGTGGAGGCGTAGACAAATATGGAACATGCCAGCCAAATTATCATTATGAAGATTGCCTGCGATTATATGAACTTTATCAGAAGAAAGATCTGAAAAATCCAGCAGCAATTGTTGATGCGAACCATTCTAATTCAAATAAAAAATACAAAGAACAGCTTCGTATTGTCAGTGAAGTGCTTCATACACGAAGATATAATCCGGATCTGAAAAATATGATCAAGGGTGTTATGGTGGAAAGTTATCTGGAAGAAGGAAGACAGAATATCGGACCTGATATGGTATATGGAAAGTCCATTACGGATCCTTGTATTGGCTGGGAAGATACGGAGCATCTAATTTATAAAATTGCAGAAGAGTGCTAGAAAATAAAAAAAGAAAAATAATAAGTGCAGATTAAGAGCTTTCTGAAGCATCTTTTTCTTTCAAAAGTTTCATATACTTTTTGAGATCACGTTTGCTGCTTCGGGAGAGGCTTCGGTATGCAAGCAAAAGATTCAGCTCATCATCAGAATTGGTTGTAAGCCGGGAAGGAGAGAGGGTGATAGTATCCTCTTCGTCATTCAGAAGATAATCAACAGGGACCTCGAATAAATCTGCGATTGCCGTCAGCTTTTCATGAGAAGGCTGGCGGCCCTTTTTTTCGTAACCTGCAATAGCAGAGCGGGAGACATGGATACAGTCAGCAACATTTTTCTGAGTCATATTAAATTTTTTGCGTAATTTGCGTAGCTTCTGACCGAATGACACTTGCCAGGTCTCCTTTCTTTTGTATTTTTGGTATATTTTACCAAGTGTTATGTGAAAAAAAGATAAGTGTGGCGGATGTAAACAAAAAGTAGCGAAAAAGTTCCGTTCTGGAACATGAGAATACCCGTTGACACTGTCTGGAAAAGAATCTATAATTTAGTTATATAAAAGATACCAAGGTCAAAAGGTCTGAAACCATCGGGAGTGCATCGCACGAAACAATCCGTAAGTATCATAGTTGTGGGCTTTTGACCTCAACGTCATTATAGAAAGAAGAGAAGTGAGAGGATTATAAGAGTATGATTATAGCAGGCAATGATGAGGCAAAAAGAAGTAAGATATGGCGAGTGGTTACCCTTGTATCCTCAGTGCTGATCATTTTAATCGCAGTATATCTGCTGACGAGAATGTTCACGACTAATCCAGTAGTAGGAAACTGGGAAAGTGAGGATGCAACGATTGCGCTAAAGATTGAGAAGAACGATACGATTCAGGTAGATATCACGGATATTGCGGAGAATACAGATGCAGCCGTAGAGATGAATTACAGCGTAGATATGAAGTCAAAGATTATTACCATCACAAAAGATGAGGAGCAGATTGACAAGGCAGTTGAGAAAGCGGACGGTGCATATACAAAAGAAGATCTGGAGAATGTACTGGATGATCTGGATTCATCTTTTTCATACAGCATAGATGGCAATCAGCTGACACTTACAGAACGAGAATATGGGGAACAGTTCACGTTCATCAGAAAGTAGGTATCAGACAAAAGAAACCTAAAACGAAAATATCAGAAAATCTGCCGTGTGGCAGGTTTTCTGCATGTGAAGGAGCAAAAATCATGTACAGAGATCACACGAAAGAAGTTCAGATTGGAAATGTTACGATCGGAGGAGGTAATCCGATCAGAATACAGTCAATGACAAATACGAAGACGGAAGATGTGGAGGCGACTGTTGCCCAGATTCTTGCTCTCGAGAAAGCCGGCTGTGAGATCATCCGCTGCGCTGTGCCGAATATGGATGCAGCGAAAGCAATTGGTGAGATCAAGAAGCAGATTCATATTCCACTTGTGGCAGATATTCATTTTGATTATAAGCTGGCGATTGCAGCGATTGAGAACGGGGCAGATAAGATTCGTATTAATCCGGGTAATATTGGAGATGAGCAGAGAGTCCGTGCTGTTGTTGAAAAAGCAAAAGAGTACGGTGTTCCAATTCGTGTTGGTGTGAATAGTGGATCACTGGAAAAGCATCTGGTAGAGAAGTATCATGGGGTGACTGCAGAGGGACTTGTAGAGAGTGCCCTGGACAAAATACAGCTTATCGAGGAGATGGGATATAATAATCTTGTAGTCAGTATCAAATCTTCTGATGTTATGATGTGTGTAAAGGCACATGAACTGATCGCCAAGAAATGCCCATACCCATTACACGTAGGAATTACAGAGGCAGGAACATTATTGGCAGGTAATATAAAATCCTCAGTAGGTCTTGGACTGATTCTGGGACAGGGAATCGGAGATACAATCCGTGTGTCACTGACTGGATCACCACTAGAAGAGATCAAGACAGCGAAGATTATTTTAAAGACACTGGGACTTCGCACAGGTGGAATTGAGGTTGTATCCTGTCCGACATGCGGAAGAACCCAGATTGATCTGATTGGACTTGCAAATCAGGTCGAAGAGATGGTTGCAGATATCCCACTGGACATTAAGGTCGCAGTTATGGGCTGTGTGGTCAATGGACCGGGAGAAGCAAAAGAAGCAGATATTGGAATTGCCGGAGGAAAGGGAGAAGGACTCCTGATCAAAAAAGGCGAGATTGTAAAGAAAGTAAAAGAAGAGGAACTATTAGAGACATTGAGACAGGAGCTGTTGCATTGGAATGAGTAAACCGTTCTTTGAAGTATTCCCTACGTTAAAGGCAGGGGAAGATATATGTAATATGTTCGAAGGAGCGCAGGTATTAAAAGTGACGACCAACTCTGACCGGACATTTTTAAGAGTACATATAGTAAGTCGTCATCTGATTCAGAAAACATTGGTATACGAGATGGAGCACCTGATCAAGAACCAGCTTTTCGGAAGAAGTGCCGTGCAGGTAGAGATTCGAGAAAAGTATGAGCTGTCCGGACAGTACACGCCAGAGAATGTGATGGCGGAGTATCTGGACAGCTTTCTTGCGGAGCTGGATACAAGAAGTGTTGTAGAACGCAATATGCTGCAGAATGCGAAATGTACCTTTGAAGAAGGAAATATTCTTTGCATGCAGTTAATCGACACTGTTATTGCGCAAGGGAAAAAAGATTCTCTGACAGATTATTTAAAAGGTGTGTATGCAGAACGTTTCGGATTGCCCATTGAGATTCGTGTCATGTATAAAGAACCAAAAGAAAGTACTTTGAAATACAATGATATGCGTCTGCAGCAGGAAGTAGACAGTATACTGGATCAGGTTGAGGCTGTACAGAAGCAAAAAGAGGAAAAAAAGCAGGAAAAAGAAGCAAAGTCTGGGGAAAAAGAAACATCTGGAAGCGGACAAGGTGGAAAAAATTCCGGAGACGGAAAAAATTCTGGCAGTCCTGCAAAAGGTGGATTTTCAAAAGGCAGTGGATTCCAGAAGGGTGGATTTCGTGATAAGAAGGTGTTTGTGAAATCTGCGAAGATGGATCTTGATGAGTCAGGTTTGATTTACGGACGTCCATTTGACGATGAGCCGATTGAACTGTCAACCGTGATTGGTGAGATGGGAGAAATTACATTTCGTGGAAAAGTCATTAGCTTTGATACAAGAGAAATCCGCAATGAAAAGACCATTGTCATGTATGCAGTGACAGACTTTACTGATACGATTATGGTCAAGATGTTCGTGCGTAATGATCAACTTGCAGATGTACTGGCTGAAATTAAAATGGGTGCATTCCTGAAAATTAAAGGCGTGACCAATATTGATAAATTTGACGGCGAACTTGTCATTTCTTCTGTGTTTGGAATTAAGAAAATTTCTGATTTTACAGAATCCAGAAAAGACAATGCGGTAGAAAAGAGAGTGGAGCTCCACTGTCATACGAAAATGAGTGACATGGACGGAGTTTCCGAGGTCAAAGATCTTGTAAAGAGAGCACATGACTGGGGGCATAAGGCAATTGCGATTACAGATCATGGTGTGGTACAGGCGTTCCCGGACGCGAATCATTATATTGAGACACTGGATAAAGACGATCCATTTAAAGTTATTTATGGTGTGGAAGGATATCTGGTCGATGATTTGCAGGATGTGGCAGTCAATGAGAAAGGTCAGTCTTTAAAAGGAACCTATGTTGTATTCGATCTGGAGACGACGGGATTTAGTTCGGCAAAAGATAAGATTATCGAAATTGGTGCAGTTAAAGTTGAGAACGGAGAAATTACGGATAAGTATAGTACATTTGTGAATCCGAAGATTCCGATTCCATTTCGAATCACACAGCTTACAAGCATTACTGATGAGATGGTTATGGAATCACCGGAGATTGAGACAATTCTCCCACAGTTTCTAAAGTTCGTAGGAGATGCAGTGCTGGTAGCGCACAATGCCAGTTTTGATGTGAGCTTTATCGAAGAAAATTGCAGGCGGCAGGGCATAGAACCGGATTTTACTTCTGTAGATACGGTGGGACTTGCCCGTGTATTATTACCGACACTTTCAAAATTTAAGCTAAACGTTGTGGCAAAAGCACTGAATATTTCTCAGGAACATCACCATAGAGCAGTGGATGATGCCAGAGTTACCGCAGAGATTTATGTGAAATTTATTCAGATGCTGGAAGAACGTGGAATCGAGACACTGGATCAGATGAATCATTTTGGCGCGCACAACGCGGAAGCAATCCGTAAGATGCCGTCTTATCATGTCATTGTTCTGGCAAAGAATGATATTGGACGCGTGAACCTTTATACATTGATTTCCAAGTCACATCTGGAGTATTTTGGACGTCAGCCGAGAATGCCAAAGAGCGAAGTGTTAAAATACAGGGAGGGTCTGATTATTGGAAGTGCTTGTGAAGCAGGAGAATTGTATCAGGCAATACTGGGAGAAAAATCTGCAGAGCGGATTGCCAGAATTGTTAATTTTTATGATTATCTGGAAATACAGCCACTTGGAAATAACCGGTTCATGATTGATAGTGATCGTGTGGAGAAGGTTCAAAGTGAGGAAGATTTACGTGAGATCAACCGTGAGATCATCCGCCTTGGAGAACGGTTTGATAAGCCGGTCGTGGCGACCTGTGATGTGCACTTTATGGATCCGGAAGATGAAGTGTACCGCCGTATCATTATGGCAGGAAAAGGATTCAAAGATGCAGATCAGCAGGCACCGTTGTATTTGCATACGACAGATGAAATGCTGGAGGAGTTTGAATACCTTGGTTCAGCAAAAGCAAAAGAAATTGTCATTGACAATCCCAATATGATTGCGGATATGGTGGAAAAAATATCACCAGTCCGCCCGGATAAGTGTCCACCGGTCATTCCAGATTCAGATAAAATGCTTCGTGAAATCTGTTATAACAAGGCACATTCTATGTATGGAGATCCGCTTCCGGAGATTGTTACAGAGCGTCTGGAACGTGAGCTTAATTCCATTATTTCCAACGGATTCGCCGTTATGTATATTATCGCACAGAAATTGGTGTGGAAATCTAACGAGGACGGATATCTTGTAGGATCCCGTGGTTCGGTAGGATCTTCTTTTGTTGCGACCATGGCTGGAATTACAGAGGTAAACCCATTAAGCCCACATTACTATTGCCCGAAGTGCCACTACAGTGATTTTGAATCCGAAGAAGTACGAGCTTACGCAGGGGGCTGTGGATGGGATATGCCGGATAAGGAGTGCCCGGTGTGCAAAACCAGGCTTGTAAAAGATGGATTTGATATTCCGTTCGAAACATTCCTTGGATTTAAAGGAAATAAAGAGCCAGATATCGATCTGAACTTCTCAGGAGATTATCAGAGTAATGCCCATAAATATACGGAAATTATTTTCGGAGCCGGACAGACGTTCCGTGCCGGAACGATTGGTACGTTGGCGGATAAGACAGCATTTGGGTATGTAAAGAACTATTTTGAAGAGCGGGGAACAAGAAAGAGAACTTGCGAAATTGACAGGATTGTTCAGGGATGTACCGGTATCCGCAGAAGTACCGGACAGCATCCGGGAGGAATTATTGTACTTCCTCACGGGGAAGATATCAACTCATTCACTCCGGTGCAGCATCCGGCAAATGATATGACGACTGATATTATTACGACACATTTTGACTATCATTCCATCGACCACAACTTGTTAAAATTGGATATTCTGGGTCATGATGATCCAACCATGATCAAGGCACTTGAGGCATATATCAGTTCGCCTGCTATGGAAAATGAGTACAATGAGACGGATCATCCATTTGTAGCAACAGATATCCCTCTGGATGATCAGGGGGTAATGTCTTTATTCCATGATACATCGGCACTTGGAATCACACCAGATGATATCGGGGGATGTCCGGTAGGATGTCTTGGAATTCCGGAGTTCGGAACGGATTTCGTAATCCAGATGGTAGTAGATACAAAACCACAGACACTTTCAGATCTGATTCGTATTTCCGGATTGTCCCATGGAACGGACGTATGGCTGAACAATGCGCAGGATCTGATTAAGAGCGGTAAGGCAACCATTTCTACAGCAATCTGTACCCGAGATGATATTATGACATATCTGATCAACAAAGGACTGGATAGTGAGGAATCCTTCACGATCATGGAGCGAGTGCGTAAAGGTACCGTTGCAAAAGGAAAATGTAAAGATTGGCCGGAGTATAAAAAAGATATGTTGGAACATGATGTGCCAGAGTGGTACATTGGTTCCTGCGAGAAAATTAAATATATGTTTCCGAAAGCCCATGCGGCAGCCTATGTCATGATGGCATATCGTATCGCCTATTGTAAGGTAAATTATCCGCTGGCATACTATGGAGCATATTTTGGAATCCGTGCAGATGCATTTTCTTATGAAATTATGTGTCAGGGCAAGGAAAAACTGCAATACTATATTGATGATTATACAAGACGGTCTGATTCTCTCAGCAAAAAAGAACAGGATACAATGAAGGACATGCATATTGTTCAGGAAATGTATGCGAGGGGATATGAATTCCTGCCAATCGACATTTATCGCGCAAAAGCAACAAAATTCAGCATCATAGACGGAAAGCTGATGCCACCGTTTTCCAGCATTGACGGAATGGGAGAGAAGGCTGCAGAAGCGGTGGAGGAAGCGGCAAAAGATGGTCCATATCTGTCCAAAGATGATTTTAGAAACCGTACGAAAGCAAGTAAGACGGTTGTAGATTACATGGCAGATTTAGGACTTTTAGGAGACCTTCCGGAGTCCAATCAGTTGTCATTATTTGATTTTTAACAGACAAAATGGGCAAAAAATGGACAGAAAAAGGTATACTTATAAAAGTATGTTAAAATTAAAATAATGCTTTTCAAACGCCATATTTTGTAGTAATATAATGGGGCGGAACACAATATCTTGTGATTTTGAAGAAACTAAATAGTTTCTTACCGGAGTGAGTGTGAATTGTGGAACACAAGATGTTGTGGTGGATCCGAAAAGCAGAAGAACAAAGATATATAAGAAAGGCGTGAGACATGAAGATGTTAGTGAAGACGAAAGTAATCAAAAGAAATGGAGAGGAAGTCGGCTTTGATCTGGAAAAGATCGAGAATGCAATCCGCGCAGCTAATGAAGAAGTTGATAATATTTACAAACTGAATGAATTCCAGGTCCGGGCAATTGCAGATGATATTGCAGGACAGGTAAAAAAATCAACGCACGCTATACATGTAGAAGACATTCAGGATATGGTAGAGACTGGAATTATGGGAATGCGTGGCTATGAAGTGGCACAGAAGTATGTGCGCTACCGTTATAAACGTGAATTGGCAAGAAAGTCCAATACAACAGATAACGGAATTCTTGCACTGATTGATAACATTAATGAAGAAGTCAATCAGGAAAATTCCAATAAGAACCCAGTGATCAACTCCACGCAGAGAGATTATATGGCAGGAGAAGTAAGTAAAGACCTTTCCAAGCGTGTGCTTCTTCCGGAAGAGGTTGTAGAAGCACACGAACAGGGAATCATTCATTTCCATGATTCAGATTATTTTGCACAGAAAGAGCACAACTGTGATCTGATCAATCTGGAAGATATGCTTCAGAACGGAACCGTCATCAGTGAGACAATGATCGAGAAACCACACAGCTTCTTTACGGCTTGTAATGTGACGACTCAGATTGTAGCACAGGTAGCAAGTAATCAGTATGGAGGACAGTCTTTTACACTGGCACATCTTGCACCATTTGTGGATATCAGCCGTAAGAAAATCCGTAATATTGTTATCTCTGAACGTAAAGCATGTGGGGAGAGTCTGGATGAGGCAATCATTGACAAACTGACAGACTGCCGTCTGAGAGAAGAGGTAAAAAGCGGAATTCAGACAATCCAGTACCAGCTTATCACACTCATGACATGTAACGGACAGGCACCGTTTGTTACCGTATTCATGTATCTGGATGAGGTGGAAGACGGTCAGACAAGACAGGATTTGGCACTCATCATTGAAGAAGTATTAAAACAGAGAATGCAAGGCGTTAAGAATGAGAAGGGTGTTTGGATTACACCGGCATTCCCTAAACTGATTTATGTCCTGGATGAAGATAATATTACAGAAGATTCTAAGTACTGGTATCTGACAGAGCTTGCAGCAAAATGTACTGCAAAACGTATGGTTCCGGATTACATTTCTGCAAAGATCATGAAGGAACTGAAAAAAGGTGAAGTTTATCCATGTATGGGATGCAGATCTTTCCTGACAGTAGAGGATTCTCAGATGCTTCCAAACGGAAAGCATAAATTCTACGGGCGTTTCAATCAGGGTGTTGTTACAATTAACCTGGTAGATGTAGCATGTTCCGCAGAAGGAGACATGGACAGATTCTGGCAGATTCTTGATGAGAGACTGGAGTTATGCCACAGAGCACTCCGTTGCCGTCATGAGAGACTTCTTGGAACTATTTCAGATGTGGCACCGATTCTCTGGCAGTACGGCGCACTGGCAAGACTGAAAAAAGGTGAGACCATTGATAAGCTTCTATATGGCGGATATTCAACCATTTCTCTTGGATATGCAGGCCTTTATGAGATGTGCATGCGCATGCTTGGAAAGACGCATACAGATCCGGAAGCCAGACCATTTGCAATGGCAGTTATGCAGAGGTTGAATGACAAATGTGCCCAGTGGAAAGCTGCTGAGAATATCAGCTATTCTGTATATGGTACACCGATGGAGTCTACCACATACAAGTTTGCAAAGTGTCTTCAGAAGAGATTCGGAATCATCAAAGGAGTTACAGATAAGAATTATATTACGAACAGTTATCATGTACATGTATCTGAGCCGATCAATGCATTTGACAAGCTGGAGTTCGAGGCAGAGTTCCAGAAACTGTCACCAGGAGGAGCAATCAGCTATATTGAAGTCCCGGATATGCAGCAGAACATTCCGGCAGTCCTTTCTGTGATTCAGTTCATCTACGAGCATATTATGTATGCAGAATTGAATACAAAGAGTGACTACTGTGAAATCTGTGGTTATGATGGAGAGATTCAGATTAAAGAAGACGAAAGTGGAAAGCTTATCTGGGAGTGCCCGAACTGTGGGAACCATGATCAGGATAAGATGTCAGTAGCCAGAAGAACATGTGGATACATCGGAACACAATTCTGGAATCAGGGAAGAACACAGGAGATTAAGGATAGAGTCTTACATCTGTAAAAGCAAATTGCGGAGTTAAAGTATGAAATTTTACGGTTCCCGGATTTTGCATTAAAATTTGCAGATTAGTTGGAAAGAATAAAGGCTGGGAATTTTATATGAATTATGGAGAAATAAAAAAATATGATATAGCAGATGGTCCGGGAGTTCGAGTGACATTGTTTGTCTCAGGATGTCGTCATCACTGTAAAGGTTGTTTTAATGCAGAAACATGGGATTTTCATTATGGGAATCCGTATACTGAGAAGACTGAAAAAGAAATTTTGGATGCATTGAATCATCCATACATTGCAGGACTTACACTTCTTGGCGGAGAACCATTTGAACCGGAGAATCAAAGAGAACTTGTAAAGCTCTTAAAAAAAGTCCGGGAAATGTATCCAAAGAAGAATATCTGGAGTTATTCCGGGTATGTATATGACAAAGATCTGATACCAGGTGGAAGAGCCTATACAGAAGTCACGGATGAGATGTTGTCTTATATAGATGTACTGGTAGATGGTCCGTTTGTAGAAGATTTGAAAGATATTACCTTACAGTTTCGGGGAAGCAGTAATCAGAGAATTTTAAATCTTCGTGAAATGAAATTATAATACAAGAGCAGATGCGAATTATAGAATATATAGTTTGTGTCTGTTCTTTTTTTGAGAGAAGCTATGATATCAGATGAAAGATAAGAGGAGGAAATGTATATGTTAAAGAAAAAATTTGACTGGAAGGAATTAGGGATTGATCTTCTGGTGGATCTGGCAGCAGGAATGCTTGGTGCGGTTGGAATTTATAATTTTGCGCTGAATGCGAATTTTCCGGTAGCAGGATTTTCCGGAATTGCAATCATACTGTATCATCTGTTTAAGATTCCAGTTGGTGCAGGAATGATACTTCTGAATATCCCGGTCACCATTTTCTGTTACAAATATCTTGGAAAAACATTTTTCCTAAAGTCAGTAAAGACAACTCTGATCTGGTCCGTACTGACAGACTATGTGGCACCGATGCTTCCAGTGTATAATGGAAACAGGCTTCTTGCTGCGCTTTGCATGGGTGTATTATGCGGAATCGGATTTGCGCTGATTTTTATGCGAGGTTCCTCTACCGGAGGACAGGATTTTATCAGTATGTCCATCAAGAAAGCAAAACCACACATGACACTCGGTATGATCACATTCGGTTTGGATATCTGTACGATTATCCTTGGAAGTGCACTGGTATTCAAAGAAGTTGACGGACTGATTTATGGAATTCTTGTGACATATCTTATGGCGACGGTTATGGATCGTATTATGTATGGAATTGATGAAGGTAAGATGACATTGATTGTAACAAAGCAAGGAAAAGAGGTGGCAGAACAGATTGATGAATATGCAGGCCGTGGTTCAACGATTCTGGAAGGTGTGGGAAGCTATAGTGGTGAAAAAAAAGACGTGGTCATGTGTGCATGCAATAACAAGCAGATGTATACGATAAAAAGAATGGTAAAAGAGATAGATCCGAAAGCATTTACGATCATTATGGAATCCAATGAAGTTGTCGGAGAAGGATTTAAGCAGGAATAGGAAAGAAATTTTTACGAAAACGGTATGGAGAGAAAACGAGAACAGAATGGAATAAGAAACGGTGACAATCATCAGAAGTGCCAGCAGGCACATTCTGAGATTGTATGCGGTCGCCAAGGTCTAGAGCAAGCTCAGACTTTGGCTCGTCGCTAACGCAAATAAAAGCTCTGGCAGATATCCAGAGCTTTTTATAATGGGCTATAAAAGATAGAAAAAATTCAGTATTTATTGAATATTTTTTGAGTTGAGTTCATCTAAAATCAGGTTGGCATCGTAATCAGATCCCTGTTGAAGCGCAATGTCATAAATAGGTTGGATAATATCCAATGGTTCCAGGAGAGATTCAGCAATTTGATTGACAGAATACTGTAATTCAATTCGTTTAATAACTTGCTTGATTAAATGGAGTCGTTCGCCTTCAATTCGACCGGCACGTTCGCCTTCGATTCGTCCCTCAAGCCGTCCTTCCTCACGGCTGACCCGTCTGGTCTCCTGTACATCATAAGCTTGAAAATTGTCAAACATCATACTGAATTTCCTCCTTGTGATTTGGTCTGTAACCTCATAAACTTCTTCATCAGGTACATTTAGTTTATGAAGAAGAACGGCAATTACTTTTCCAATAATTTTTAACAGATAATCTGGGGTATCTTCTGTAAGATGTTCCGTGTATTCTTTAGGAATATCTTTTAAATCATGAAATTCTGAGGAACTCTGAAGCTGGTTAATAAGAAAGATTAAAGAGAGTTCATCATTCTTTTCAATCAGATCCTTTTTGGAATATTTGTTTAGCGGAACGACCAGGTAATTGAAACTTGGCAGCGTTGTCTTTTGTGTGAGAATTCTGTACCCCATTTGAAGTTGTTGTGTTGTTTGTTTTCATAGGTCTCCTCTCTGGACGAATCTGATATGGAAACTTTCTGAATATATTCTAACATTTTGAGTATAAAAAGACAATGTAAAAAGAATATATGAGGAGAAAATGTAATTAAATTTAGAAGTACCGTATCATTTGTCCGGTGAAAGTGTAGCTGCATTAGTGCCAGGAATCACTGAAAGCTGCGGTGAAAGAGTAACTTCATCAAAAATCTGAGAAACCTTTGCTGAAAAAGCAAATGAAGTTCAGAAATGAAATCTTGGCTAAGGATTTCTGTGGGCATTGAAACATAATGAAACTATCATACTCGAAATTTGATGTAGATGTAGTGTAACATAGATAATTTGAAAGTGCAATGAAAAAAATGATTCCCATATTATGGTAATTATAGTTTGTGCATAAAAACAAGAATTATAGCATGTTGATACAAGACATAGAATCCTTTAGGATTAACTAAAGGAGAGACTTATGGATAATAACTTTAGTATAGGGAAACGTATTCGTGAACTACGAAATCAAAAACATTTAAGCCAGGAGCAGTTGGCCCTGTCGGCAGAAATTACAACGGCATATCTAGGACAGATTGAGAGAAATGAAAAGAACCCAACAGTTGCAGTTGTTGCAAAAATATGTGGTGCGTTGGGGATAGAACTTTCAGATTTTTTCTCGCAAAAGGGAATCCCACAGAATGAACTGGATTCATTGACGCTACAGATTGTATATCAAGTTAAAAATGAAAATGATGAAGTAAAACAGATTATACTTCAGATAATAAAGCAGACGTTGAGATTAAAGAAAGAAAAGTAAAAGGCTATGCATTCATTAGAAAATGGGTGCATAGCCTTTTGAATAAATTGATGTATAGATAAATGTAATTTGTAATGTATATATATATAATAAATCAATTTTACAACTGTCAATCAAAAGAATATACTAACTATAGTACGCATACTAAAGTAGCCATTATTGCTGAAGCGATATTATATAAATTATGGACACGTATAAGGAAAGCAAGATATTGGAAAGGAAAATGGTGGAAAAATTGTAATGAAAGAAGAGAGAATATGAGTGATTATAAATTGACAATGAGAGGAATTCACCATGTTTATAAAAATAAAGTTGGTGATGAAACGGAAGCAATTAAGTTAATTAATTTAAATGTAATGGAAGGCGAATTTTTGGCCATTGTCGGAGCGAGTGGGTGTGGGAAAAGTACACTTTTGAATATTATGTGTGGAATGATTGACCCATCAGAAGGCGAAGTATTAGTTGAAGGGAAGAATATAAAATCTGAAAAAATAAAGATAGGATACATATCACAATCAGATACTTTATTGCCATGGAGAAATATAGAATCTAATGTTGCCCTTGGATTAGAAATAGAAGGGATGCCCAAAAAAGAAAGACTTCAAAAAGCAAGGGAAATGATGAAAATGAGCGGGTTGTCTGGCTTTGAAAAAAAATACCCTTATGAATTATCAGGAGGAATGAAAAAACGTGCGGTAATCATAAGAGCATTGGCACAGAATCCGGATATTATATTTATGGATGAACCGTTTGGTCCATTGGATGTATTTACAAGAGAAAACTTGCAAAAAGAAATATTGAAAATGTGGGGAGAAAGAAAAAATACAATTATTTATATTACACACGATATAGCAGAAGCAATTACGCTTGCTGATAGAATAGTATTATTGAGTCATCGACCTTCTGTAGTGAAAAAAGAATATATAGTTGATATTCCAAGACCGAGAGTTATAGAAGAATGCAAATATAATACGGAATTCCTTAAACTGGAAAAAGAAATCTGGGGAGATATAAAGGATGAATTGGAGAATGGAGATGAGGAATAAAGTATGAAAGATAAGACCAAATGGATGTCAAGAGTATATTTGATACTGGTTATTTTTACATTTGGAATAGTATGGCAGATATGTTCTGATAAAGGAATTGTAAATGAATTGTTTTTTAGTTCACCAAAAAAAGTAATTGCTGATTTTATTGATATGTTTGTAACGGGTTATATTTTCCCTCATATAAAAATTACACTTTATGCAACTTTTGTAGGACTGGCATATGGAATAGTACTGGGAAGTTTGACGGCGTTTCTTGTTGGAAATAATAAGGTGCTTGCAAATGTGTTAGAACCAATTTTTGTAGCAATTAATGGAATACCATTGTTGGCAATAGGTCCTTTATTTGTGTTTTGGTTTGGACTTGGGATAAAATCTAAGATTGTTATGGCGGCAATTAATGTTTTTTTTAGGGTCTTTTTTAATATGTATGAAGGTTTTAAAGATGTTGATATACAATTAATACAGACACTTCAATTAATGCGTGCAAACCGTTTTCAGATTATTATGAAAGTGATTTTGCCGTCGGGTATTCCATGGCTTCTTGCAAGCTTAAAAACAGGCGTAGGAGCAGCTGCATTGGGTGCGATTATCGGGGAATACCTTGGCTCATCCGCAGGATTAGGCTGGGTGATTCAGACAGCTGGTGGATATTATAATATCACGAGGGTGATATCATGTGTAATTGTTCTTATGCTGATAATGTTTTTACTGGATCGAATCGTGTCATGGATTGATAGAAAGGCGTTGAAATGGCGTCCGACTATTGATAAATAAAACTTAGGAGGAAAGAGATGAAAAAAAGAGTAGTAGCAGTAATGCTGATTGCTGTGATGACAACACTTTTGGCCGTAGGGTGTGGCGAAAAAAACAGTAATCAAAAGGAAGAAAACAGTACAAAAACAGAAGATACGCAAAAGGAGCTTGAAAAGATAACGGTTACAGAACCGGTAAGAGGTATTTTGTGGGCACCAGTATATGCGGCCAAAGAATTAGGATATTTTGAAGAAGAAGGATTGGATGTTGATATTACAGCAATTAAGAGTGATACTCCATCTGCACCAGTTATGGCTGGAGAAGCACAAATTGGATTATGGGGACCGGAAATGGTTTGCAAACTTGTACAAGATGGACAGGATATACAATTGTTTTACACATGTACAGATAAATATCCGTACTCATTCTTTTTGGCAAAAGATATTAAATCAGTTGCGGATTTAAAAGGAACTGCTGTTAATGCGGCAAGATCAGGAGGTTCACCAAGAGCATATGTGAGATCTATTTTACGAAACGCGGGACTGAATGCAGATGGTGATGTAACATACGTTAATATGGATAACAGTGCTGTTCTTGCTGCATTGGAAAGCGGTGAAATTAAAGCTACATATGCTTCGCCGGAATTGAGAGCACAGTTAATAGATGCAGGATATGAGCCTACAATCGATATTTATAAACCAGAAGTGCATAAAGAAATTATCGGTTCAGAGACATATGAGATGTATATTTGTTATGCAAAAAAGAGTTATATAGACGAAAATCCTGAGACAATACAGCATTTTGTAAATGCATGTTATAAGGCTGCACAATATCTTGATAAAAGTAGTGTTGACGATATCGTAAAAACATTACAAGAGCCATTTAAAGAGATGAGTAATCTTGAACAAATTGTAAAAGAATGTAAAGATAATGAAATTTGGTCTCCAGATGGTTTGTTTACAGATGATGGTGTGAAAGCTATTAATAATATGGCAATAGAAGCTGGATTAATTACAGAGCCAGTTGATAGATCGGCACTAATAAATGAAACGTTTGTCAAAAAAGCGGCTGGTCAGAAATAGTGAAGAGACAATATACCAATAAAGAACTTATTTTTTCGGCTTTAAATAATGAGAGAATTAATGCTGTTCCCAAATTTTTTATGGGGACAGCATTTCTGGCACAACAAGCAGGAGTTTCGTCAAAACATTTCGAAGAAGATCAGGAATTATATGTTCAAACTAATATCGAGTTTTCAAAAAAATATGGTACAACTATGTATGATGCGGGATTTTATGCAGATGTAAAAGAACAAATCAGTGATATGAAAATAGAAAGTGTTATTCAGTCAATAGATGAAATTGATAAATTGGAATGTTATTCTATTGAAAAGAGTAAAGCGCTTGATAATATTGCAAAAAAAATATATATGTATAAGAAAAACGATTCAAGTACCCCAATTTATGTTGGTGTGAGAAATACCCCAATGCTAGTTGCGGAATTGTTAGGTGTTGCATCTTTTTATAAGAAATTAGTGCGTGATAAAAGATTAATTGAAGAAACATCAAAAGCATTAGAACCAATACTTTTTGAAGGATTGACGAAAATTGCAGAAGCAGGATGCGATATAGTTTGGATTCCGATGCCTACAATAAGTGGAACCTGTATCTCAAAGAAATCATATGTAGAAAGTTGCCACGTTTATAGTACTAGGTTTATCGAAAAAATACATCAATTAGGTATGAAGGCTATTATTCATACATGTGGAAAATGGAATGACCGTTTTGATGTTGTTATGCAAGAAAGACCAGATGCCATACATTTAAGTGAAACAAATATGTCGGAATTTGCTTCGAAATATGGCGAGCAAGTATGCATGATGGGAAATATATCTGTTTTGAACACATTATTATATGGAGAACCAGAAGATGTGTACAGAGAATCATATCAATCATGTATGGAAGCTGGAAGATATGGTAATTATATTGTGGCACCGGATTGTGGAGTGCCAGCAAATGTAAAAGAAAAAAATATAGAAGAAATGTTTCGAGCTTCTGAAGTAGCAGCAAGGGCACTTTATTCCTGATAATATTAATAATCGATAGTTATATAAAATCGGTGGTAGAATTTAACCGCCGATTTTTAACATGTACATATAGGAGATAATAGAATGAAAAAAAAGGGGATTTGTGGAATTTGTCCACATAAATGTCCGGTGTTAGTTACGATTGAAAAAGAAAGAATAGTAAAAGTTGAAGCAGATGTTGAACATCCAGAGGGACGAGTGTGTCCGAGAGGTGCTATGGCATCTGATATTATTTATTCAGAAACTAGAATTACAAAACCACTAATAAGAGTTGGAAAAAAGGGAGAAGGTTTATTTAGAGAATCGAGTTGGGAAGAGGCATTACAACTTGCAGGTAAAAGTTTTTTGAAAATTAGGGATAAGTATGGAGCAAATTCGCTGGTCAGTTATGTAGGCAGTAGCGGAAGTGAAGATGCAACATCAAGATGTTTTACAGGTGATAAGCCATTCTTCAAAAATATTGGTTCGGATAATGATATGGGATGTGGCTCTATTTGCAATACTTCATCGAATAAACTAGCATCCATATTAACTTATGGAGTTCCAGCAACGGAGTTGTGTTCTGATATACCTAATAGTGATATTATTTTTGTTTGGGGAAAAAATCCAAAAACAGACGCAGGCTCAATGCGAGTAATGAAAGAAATTATACAGGCAAAAAAAAGGAAAGCCCTTATTATTGTAATAGATCCACGAGGGGAAGGAATAGCAGAATTAGCAGATATTTGGATTCCTATTATTCCTGGATCTGATGGTGCTTTGGCAATAGCAATGTTAAAAATAATTGTTGAAAGCGGTAGATATGATAAAGATTTTATTGAAAATTACACGGCAGGATTTGAAGAGTTCGCCAATTATCTTCGAACAGTAAATTTGAAAAAAATGTCGTATGATTCTGGAGTTTCAGAGGAGACTATGCATAAAATTTCGGATATTTTTTGTAGTACAACAAAAATATCATTAGTTTCCTATACCGGTTTGGAATATCAGTTAAGTGGTGTTCAAAATAACAGAGCAATTCAAATTCTATGGGCGATAACAGGAAAAATAGATGTACCAGGGGGCATCTGTTTTAGAGGGTCTGATTACACAGTGTTTGAATTAAAATCTGCAAATCAGGCAATAGGTTCAAGTGAGTTTCCACTATTTAGTGGAATAACAGGAAAGGGACAGTTTACAAAAGTACCAAATGCTGTATTATATGGAACTCCTTATCCAGTTAGGGGACTTTTGATTTGTGGTGCCTCTCCAGCTATTATGTATCCAAATCAACAACTATGGCATGAGGTGTATGAAAAGTTAGAATGTTTTGTTGTATTAGAACGATATATGTCAGAAGATGCAAAATATGCGGATATTATCTTGCCCTCAACAACGTTTTATGAGTATGAATCGATAGTTAATATAAGAGACGGAATGCGATTAAGAAAACAAATGATTGAGCCATTGGGAGAAGCAAAAGCAGATGTATTTATTTTACAGGGAATTGCAGAAAATATGGGGTTTGGAGATGTATATCCTAAAACAAAGGAAGAATTGTTATTATGGATGTGCAAAGGAGATAAGGAGCTTCTGGAAAATTTAATTAGAAATGAATATGGCGTTTTTGAAGAGAAAAAAATAACATATTACAAATATAAAACAGGAAAAATAAGAGCGGATAGACAACCAGGTTTTCCAACGCCATCTGGAAAATTTGAAATATGTTCTACATATATTCAACAATATAGTTATACGCCATATCCAGAGTATAAGGATATAAGAAGTATAGAAAATCTTGGAAGCAAGGAAGACTATCCATTAATAATGACAACCGCTGCCAGGAGTGGATTAAGGTTTTGCTCATTTGGACCAGGAATAAAAAAAATCGCGATGAAAGAGCGTGTTCCAACAATAGATATTGGAGAAAAAGATGCAAAAAAATATGGATTGAAAAATGGAGAAGAAGCAATCGTTGAAACAGTATTTGGTAAAGAAGAATTTAAAGTTAGAATTTGCCCTATGGCTGAAGGTAGTATTCATGTTGCAGGAGGAACTGGAAGTTGTTATATGGAAGGAGAATGGAGAAATCATAACATAAATAATGTATGCAGTATGAATTATTCGGATCCGATATCGGGGTTTTTAATTTTAAAATCTATTCCTTGCAGAGTATTAGCTAAAACTATATATAATAATAAAAATGGAGAGAAACACTCCCCACTTTTTTAATATTATTTATATTGTATGCTATATATTTTTACCAGTTCAGTTATCATGTCAACTGCTTTGTCCATACCTTCTACTGTAATATGTTCATATGGTCCATGATATGCATGTCCACCAGTTCCAAGATTCGGGCAAGGAAGCCCGCGGAAACTAAGCTGGCATCCATCTGTACCGCCACGTATTGGCAGACACTGCGGAGTAAGTCTGACTGTTTCACATGCTTTCTTCGCATTGTCAATTAGATGCATATGCTGTGCAATTACCTCACGCATATTGCGATATTGATCTTTTAATGTGAGAACTACCGTTCCTTTACCCCATTTTTTATTCAGATCATCTGTAATCTGCTTCATTATTTCTTTGCGTTGATTGAACTTTTCTACATCATGATCACGGATAATGTAATGAAGTTTTGCAAGTGCACATTCTCCTTCCATATTGAGCAAATGATAAAAACCTTCATACCCTTCCGTATCACGAGGGGTTTCGCCCTTGGGAAGCATAGAATCAAATTCCATGGCAACAAGGCTGGCATTGACCATCGTATCTTTGGAAGATCCCGGGTGTACACTGACTCCGTGGAATTCAACCAAAGCACCGCATGCATTAAAATTCTCGTACTGAATTTCATTTTCTGTATCTCCGTCCAGTGTGTATGCAAAATCAGCACCGAACTTATCAACATCAAAATGCGCTGCACCAGTTCCAGTTTCTTCATCTGGGGTAAATGCGATGCAAAGCGGGCCATGAGATATATTCTCTTTGTTCATTCGTTCAACCATAGTCAGAATTTCTGCAATACCAGCTTTGTCATCAGCGCCGAGAATGGTTGTTCCATCACTCGTAATCAATGTGCGTCCTTTTAGTGTTTTCAGATGCGGAAACATTTCCGGACTTAAGACAAGTTCACTTTTGCCAAGTGCAAGAGCTTCTCCATCATAATTCTCTGTAATCATCGGTTTTATATCATGGTCACAATAATCGGAAACCGTATCCATATGTGCAATAAAACCAATTGCAGGTGCATTTTCACATCCTGGAGTTGCCGGAATCTTTCCATACAGAAAGCATGTATCTGTCAATGTTACATCACAGATGCCTAATTCCTCCATTTCCTTTTTTAAAACATTTGCCAGGTCAAACTGGCACTGGGAAGAAGGTGTTGTCTCACTTTCCTCATTGCTCGGTGTGCGAATTACCACATATTTCAGTAATCGTTCATATGCGTTCATAAAATATAACTCCTTTAAATTAATAGAATATTAAAGATTTTTCACTGTGATACTCACAAAATATTCTGTGCATCACAATCGTATATCCTGACATTATTCTTTGCAGACATCGACCCATTTTTTTGCAACTGAGACTGATTCTAATTCTGCAATTGTAAGTTTGACTGCACTGTGGTCATTACCTGCTGCTGGATATACAATATCGAATTTTCTCAGGGATTCGTCTAGATAAACAGGAATTCCTTCTTTGATGCCGAATGGGCATACACCGCCCGGAGCATGTCCAATATATGCTTCAACGTCATCAAATGGAATCATTTTTGCTTTTGTATGAAATGTATCTTTATACTTGTGATTATCGATTCTTGCTGTTCCTTCCGTCAGAATCAAAATCGGGGTATCACCGATCAAAAAAGATAATGTTTTGGCAATCATGCCTGGTTCTACACCAAGTGCCTGCGCTGCAAGCTCTACTGTTGCGCTGGAATCCTCCAGTTCGATGATATGGTCTACATAACCTTTTTCTTCCAGATATTTTTTTGCTTTCGCTAATGACATAATAAAAGCCTCTTTCCAAACTGATATCATAGATATCAGAAAAATGATATTTTGTAAAACTCTCTGACCTTAATATTTCTATTGTATCATAAAAATGGTTAGAGAAAAGCAGGAAAAATTTAATTTTTTGTTCGAGATGTATTTATGAATTCGTTGCTTTTCGTCTAAGGGGTGGTATATAATAAAATGAAAGTGTTCCATGGTACCTTGTATTATTTAAATAGGTATTTAAGGAAGTATTCTTGAAAATATGATCAGGAGGCATATAGAATGAAATTAACAAAGTTATTGGAGCGTCTGGATTACAAGGTAGTCGCGGGCAGTGATAATATAGAGATTACAGAACTTGTCAATGATTCCAGAAAGGTCGTACCGGACAGTGCGTTTGTGTGTATCAGTGGTGCTGTCTCGGATGGTCATCAGTATGTAAAAGATGTAGCAGAAAAAGGTGCTGCAGCGGTTATTGTGGAAAAAGATGTGGAAGTGCCAGAGGGATTGACAGTTATCAAAGTAGAAAATACAAGATACGCACTGGCACTTATGTCAGCAGCCTACTTCGGATATCCGGCTGAAAAGCTTAAGACCATTGGAATTACCGGTACCAAGGGTAAGACGACAACAACTTATATGGTAAAAGCTATTCTGGAGGAAGTAGGACACAAAGTCGGATTGATTGGTACGATTGAGGCGATCATCGGAGATAAGACCATTCCATCTAATAATACAACACCAGAGTCTTACACGATTCAGAAGTATTTTGCACAGATGGTGGAAGCCGGATGTGACTGTGTGGTTATGGAAGTTTCTTCACAGGGACTGATGCTTCACAGAACCGCAGGGATTATGTTTGATATCGGAATCTTCACAAATCTTGGAGAAGACCATATTGGACCGAATGAGCATAAAGATTTTGAAGACTATAAGCGCTGTAAAGGACTTCTGTTCAAACAGTGCAAAGTTGGAATTGGGAATGTAGATGACAAGTGGTTTGAAGATGTATTTAAAGGTGCAACCTGCGAAATTGAGACATTTGGATTTGGGGAGAAGGCAGATCTTCGTGCAATCAATGTGAAGCACATCTCAAGACCGGGATATCTTGGAGTTCAGTACCATGTGACAGGACTGATGGACTTTGATGTGGAAATCGACATTCCTGGGGAATTCAGTGTGTACAATTCACTGACAGCTATTGCAGTATGCAGACATTTTAATGTACCGGTCGAGAAAATCAAAGATGCACTGAAAGTCGCAAAGGTTAAAGGCCGTATCGAGATGGTCAAGGTATCCGATGATTTTACACTTATGATTGACTATGCGCATAATGCTATGGCACTGGAAAGCTTGTTACACACACTTCGTGATTACAATCCGGGACGTATTGTGACGGTATTTGGCTGTGGCGGAAACCGTTCTAAAACAAGACGTTATGAGATGGGAGAGGTATCCGGAAAACTGTCTGATTTTACAATCATTACTTCAGATAACCCGAGATTCGAAGAGCCACAGGCAATTATTGATGATATCATCGTGGGTATGAAAAAGACAGATGGAAAATATATCGACATCTGCGACCGTAAAGAGGCAATCCGTTATGCCATCGAGCATGGACGTCCGGGTGATGTCATTGTGCTGGCTGGAAAGGGACATGAGACATATCAGGAAATCAAAGGCGTGAAATATGACATGGATGAGAGAGTCCTGATTAAAGAAGTATTGGAAGAACTTAAAGGAGAGTAATGTTCGCTGATATTATTATTGATATTACGCATGAAAAATTAGATAAAGTATTTCAGTATCGCATCCCCCCAGAACTTGAGGGGGTGCTTCAAGTTGGAATGGAAGTTGTAGTTCCATTTGGCAAAGGGAATAAAGAAACTCATGGATATGTGATAGGATTTTCTGAAAAAGCAGATTACGACCTCACAAAAATTAAGGAAGTTCTTTGTATTGAAGAAAACCATCAGGAAATCGAGTCAAAATTGGTTGCTCTTGCTGCATGGATCCGAGAATACTATGGTGGAACTATGATCCAGGCATTGAAGACGGTACTTCCTATTAAGAAAAAAGAGCGGATCCAGCACAAACGCAAGGTGAAGCTTCTTTTAAATGAAGAGGAAGGAAAGAAGCAGTTAGATATTTATCTGCACAAGAACCAAAAGGCAAGAGCAAGGCTTTTGGCAGGGCTGTTAGATCAGCCGCAGCAGGACTATGAGCTCATTACAAAGAAGTTAAATGTCACACTTTCGGTCATTCGTTCTCTGGAAGAGCAGGGAGTATTGGAGATTCAGGAAGAAGAGAATTTCCGTAATCCGATACACTACCAGAAAAAAGATTTCGGTCCACTTACACATACACCAGAACAACAGCAGGCAATCGACACATTCTGGAAAGATTACAGTCAGAGACATTACGGAACATATCTGCTTTATGGCGTAACCGGAAGTGGGAAAACGGAAGTTTATATTGAGATGATCAGTCGGGTGGTCAGTCAGGAAAAACAGGCAATTATGCTGATTCCAGAGATTGCGCTGACTTATCAGACGGTGATGCGCTTCTATGCCAGATTTGGAAACCGGGTGTCGATTTTGAATTCCAGACTTTCCCAGGGAGAGCGTTCTGATCAGATGGAGCGTGTCAGACGTGGAGAAGTGGATGTGATGATTGGACCTAGATCTGCGCTTTTTACACCATTTTCCAATCTGGGACTAATCGTGATTGATGAAGAGCATGAACCTACTTATAAAAGTGAGCAGGTGCCAAGATATCATGCAAGGGAGACTGCAATACGCCGTGCACAGATTGAACAGGCAAGTGTCGTACTTGGTTCAGCAACACCTTCTGTGGAAGCATTTTCCTGGTGCCAGGGCGGAAGCTGCACGATGCTGGAATTAAAGAACCGTGCTACCAGGCAAGTGATGCCAAAGGTATACACGGTCGATATGCGGGAAGAATTAAAGAATGGAAACCGTAGTATTTTAAGTGACAGACTGACAGAACTTATGGAAAAGTGTTTAAGTGAGCACCACCAGATGATGCTTTTCCTCAATCGGCGTGGATATGCGGGGTTCGTCTCTTGCAGGTCCTGTGGATATGTAGTAAAATGTCCTCATTGTGATGTTTCGCTCTCAGAGCACAGAGGAGGCAGGCTCATCTGTCATTACTGTGGGCATGAGGAGAGGATGATCAAAACTTGTCCGTCCTGTGGTTCACCTTATATTGGTGGATTCCGCATGGGAACGCAGCAGGTAGAGGATCTGGTAAAGAAGCGCTTTCCACAGGCAAGAGTCCTGCGTATGGATCTGGATACGACAAAGAATAAAGACGGGCATGAGAAGATTCTGTCAGCGTTTGCAAATGAAGAAGCAGATATTCTGATCGGGACGCAGATGATTGTGAAAGGTCATGATTTTCCTGGGGTAACACTGGTTGGAATTCTGGCGGCAGATATGTCACTGTATGGGGACGATTACCGTTCCGGAGAACGTACATTTCAACTTCTTGTGCAGGCTGCAGGCCGTGCCGGGAGAGGGAATCTTCCGGGAGAGGTTGTGATTCAGACATACAGTCCAGAGCATTATAGTATTGTAAATGCCGCAAAGCAGGATTATGAAAGTTTTTATGAAGAAGAAATCAGTTACCGGAGACTTATGGGATATCCACCGGCTGCCGGGCTGATGGCAATTTATGCCTCAGGGGCAGACGAGGCACTTCTTACGAAAGCTTCAGGATATCTGAAAGATTTTGCAGTGCGGGCAGCTGGAGAAGCACCGATGGCAGTCATTGGACCAGCAAGTCCAGGCATAGGAAAAATCAATGATATTTACCGTAAGGTCATCTATTTGAAAAGTGAAGATGAAAGAATCCTGATGGCGGTGAAGGATCGGATGGAAAAATACATTGAGATCAATCGGGGCTTTCAGTCATTAAAGATACAGTTTGATATGAATCCGTAATAATAAGATTATCAGAGTGAAGACATGATGCCGATGCAAAGCAGGTTACAATCCACAGGCGTCATAAGATAGAATGTAGCAGATAAAGGAGAAAAAAAGATTATGGCAATTAGAGAAATCAGAGTGCTTGGGGACGATGTTTTGACCAAACACTGTAAAGAAGTAACAAAGATGAGTATCCGTACAAAGATTTTGATCGAGGATATGTTAGATACCATGTATGAGGCTATGGGAGTCGGACTTGCAGCTCCACAGGTCGGAGTGTTAAAAAGAATTGTAGTGATTGATGTAGGGGAAGGCCCGATCATACTGATCAATCCGGAGATTTTGGAAACTTCCGGAGAGCAGACAGGAGAAGAAGGATGCTTAAGTGTACCTGGAAAATGTGGACAGGTGACAAGACCGAACTATGTAAAAGTCAGAGCTTTGGATGAAGATATGAATGAGTTTGAGATGGAAGGCGAAGGACTTCTGGCGAGGGCGTTCTGCCATGAGATCGATCATCTGGATGGAAAAATGTATGTAGATCTTGTTGAAGGCGGTATTCACAATGTAGAAGAGGGAGAGGAATAGGAATAGATGAAAGTCATATTTATGGGGACACCGGATTTCTCTGTTGGCACATTAGAGGCGCTTGCAGAAGCCGGGCATGAGGTTGTTCTTGCAGTGACACAGCCGGATAAACCGAAAGGGCGTGGCGGCAAGATGCAGTATACACCGGTCAAGGAAGCAGCTCTTGCCCGGGATATTCCGGTTTATCAGCCAAAAAAGATCCGGGAGCCGGAATGTATTGAAGAATTGAAAAAATATAACGCAGATATTATGGTTGTTATTGCGTTTGGGCAGATTCTTCCAAAGGAAATTCTACAGATGACACCTTATGGCTGCATTAATGTCCATGCATCTTTACTTCCAAAGTATCGAGGAGCTGCACCGATTCAGTGGGCAGTCATTGATGGTGAGAAGGTTTCCGGTGTGACAACGATGCAGATGAACGAAGGCCTGGATACAGGAGATATGATCTTAAAGACAGAAATCCCGCTTGATCCAAAGGAGACTGGTGGAAGCCTGCACGATAAACTGGCAGAGGCAGGAGCAAAACTTTGTGTAGAAACTTTGAAATGTCTGGAAGATAAGACAGCTGCATGGGAGCCACAGGGAGAGAGCACGACTGCATATGCAAAGATGCTGGATAAGAATCTTGGTAATATTAACTGGAATGATCCGGCTGTTCAGATTGAGCGCCTGATCCGAGGTTTAAACCCATGGCCAAGTGCTTACACACACTGGAATGATAAAGTGATCAAGCTGTGGCAGGCAGATGTCGTGGAAGACAATACGAACCAGGAAGCCGGAACGATTGTAAAAGTGGAAAAAGACAGTTTTTATGTCCAGACTGGTGAAGGACTTCTGAAGATTGAGGAACTTCAGCTTCAAGGCAAAAAACGTATGGATGCAGGCGCATTTCTTAGAGGAAATCACCTGGAATATGGAGAAATTCTAAAAAAATGTTAAGAAAGTATGAAAAGACGTGTTTTTGCGTCTTTTTCATATATAATACCCCTAAAGGATAAAGGAGGTAGAAAGTTATGTATTATCCAATGTATTTTGATCCGACCTATGTACTTGTTCTGATCGGCGTAGTCATCTGCATGATCGCATCTGCGAAGATGAATTCAACATTTAATAAATATTCCAGAGTGAGAAGTCATTCTGGTATGACAGGAAGAGAGGCTGCGGAGACAATCCTGAGGAGGGCTGGTATCTATGATGTCCGGGTTGAGAGGATATCCGGTAATCTGACAGACCATTATGACCCGAGAGGAAAAGTACTCCGGCTTTCTGATGCGACTTATGGACAGACATCGGTGGCAGCTGTCGGAGTAGCAGCACATGAGTGCGGACACGCAATCCAGCATCAGGTGGGATATGCACCGCTACAGATTCGTGGTGCACTTGTTCCGGTTGCCAATTTTGGAAGTACCATTGCGTGGCCGCTGATCCTTCTGGGATTGTTCTTTAATTCCCAGATGTCCCAAGTGTTACTGAATCTTGGTATTCTGGCATTTTCACTGGCAGTGTTATTTCAGATCGTAACACTTCCGGTAGAATTCAATGCTTCCAGAAGAGCGATAAAGATTCTGGGTGAGAGCAATCTATTATATCCGGATGAACTTTCCGGAACCAAAAAGGTACTGACGGCAGCAGCACTTACTTATGTTGCAGGTGCAGCTTCTGCAATCCTTCAGCTTTTGCGAATCCTGATTCTGACAGGTGGCAGAAGAGACGACTAGACATTGAAGAGATTAGTTAAAATGAAGAAGAGTAGTCGTGAAGATGGTGTGATTGAGTGAAGATATAGTTTGATAAAAAGGAAATGAGGATAGACACATGGCAACGCAGGTAAATGTAAGGGAAATCATACTGGAGACGCTGCTCTTAATTACAAGAGACGGGGAGTACAGTCATATAGCCCTGAAAAATGTTCTTGATAAATATCAGTATTTGGAAAAACGAGAGCGTGCATTCATCACGAGAGTGGTGGAGGGCACGCTTGAGCGTCAGATAGAGATTGATTATATCATCAATCAATTTTCAAAAGTAAAAGTGAACAAACAGAAACCAGTGATCCGCACAATTTTAAGAAGTTCGGTCTACCAGTTAAAATATATGGATCACGTACCGGACAGTGCGGTGTGTAATGAAGCGGTAAAACTTGCAGGGAAAAAAGGATTTGTGAATCTAAAAGGGTTTGTAAATGGAGTCCTTCGTAATATCAGCAGAAATTTGGACATGCTTTCATATCCGGATCCTTCCAATGAGATTGCCTGTCTTTCCGTGAGATATTCTCTGCCAATGTGGATGGTAGAAAAGTGGATCTCGGTATATGGAAAAGAGACAGTAGAGAAGATGGGAAAAGCATTTCTTGAAGAGCGCCCAGTGACAGTCAGACGTAATACAGCTGTTGTTTCAAAGGAAGAATTTGAAAAAGAACTGGAAAAAGATGGTGTGGTCTATCGCAGACACCCGGTACTTCCTTATGCATATGAACTGACCAATTATGATTATCTGGCAGGACTTCTGGCATTTCAGAAAGGATATTTCTATATCCAGGATATCAGTTCCATGCAGGTGGCCGAATGGGCAGAACCGAAAGAAGGAGATTATGTGATCGATGTCTGTGCAGCACCGGGAGGAAAAGCAATTCACCTTGCGGAAAAGTTGTCTGGAACCGGGTATGTGGAAGCAAGAGATCTGACAGAATACAAGGTTGCGTTGATTGAAGAGAATATTGAAAGAAGCGGACTTGATAACATAGAGGCTGTATGCCAGGATGCGACAATCAATGATGAGGCGTCTTATGAAAAAGCAGATATTCTAATTGCAGATCTTCCGTGTTCAGGACTTGGAATTCTTGGTAAAAAACCAGACTTGAAGAGTAAGATGACAGTAGAGATGGCGAAAGGACTTGCAGACTTACAGAGACAGATTCTGACAGTTGTCCATAATTATGTAAAACCAGGAGGAAAACTTCTGTACAGCACTTGTACAATTAATCGGGAAGAAAATGAGGATAACACGGCATGGTTTGTGGAAAACTTTCCGGAATTTGAAAAAATCCGGGAAAAACAGATGCTGCCGGGAAGCGATATGGGGGATGGATTCTATATTGCTGAATTTAGAAAACAATAGATTGGAGCAAGGTCATGGAGAAAAAAGACATCGTATCTTATAACTATGATGAATTACAAGATGAGATAAAGAGCATCGGAGAAAAACCGTTCCGTGCAAAACAAATTTATGCATGGCTTCATGAAAAACTGGCAGAAGAATTCGATGAGATGACAAACTTGTCGAAAGCACTTCGGGAAAAACTTGATCAGGCGTATGAAATCCGTAAAGTGAAAGTGGTCGCCCATCAGATCTCCAAGGTGGATCCGACAGAAAAATTTTTGTTTGAGCTGGAGGACGGGAACCGTATCGAAAGCGTTCTTATGAAATATAACTATGGCAATTCGGTATGCATTTCCTCACAGGTCGGATGCAGGATGGGGTGCAGATTCTGTGCGTCTACACTGGATGGGCTTGAGAGAAATCTGACAACTTCTGAGATGTTAAGACAGATTTATCAGATCCAGAAGATGACAGGCGAAAGAGTATCCAATGTTGTTGTTATGGGAACAGGAGAGCCTTTGGATAATTACGATAACTTTGTAAAATTTATACATATGCTTAGTGATGAACATGGGTTGAATATCAGCCAGAGAAGTATTACCGCCTCCACTTGTGGAATTGTACCCAATATTCACAGACTGGCAGGGGAAGGACTTCAGATTACTCTTGCATTGTCGCTGCATGGTTCCAGTCAGGAAAAGCGTAAAAAACTGATGCCGATCGCGAATAAATACGAACTTTCAGAAGTACTGGAAGCCTGTGATGATTATTACAAGCAGACTGGGCGCAGAGTGACCTTTGAATATAGTCTGGTGGCAGGCGTGAATGATGGACCGGACGATGTAAAAGAATTGACCGGGATATTGAAACACCGTAACTGTCATCTGAATTTGATTCCGGTAAATCCAATTAAGGAGAGGGATTTCAAAAAGCCAGATAGCAAAAAAGCTATGGAATTTCAAAATAAACTTGAAAAAAACGGAATAAATGTTACTATTAGAAGGGAAAGAGGCTCTGATATTGACGGAGCCTGTGGACAGCTCAGAAGACGATATGGTGCTGTAAAAGAGGAGAGACCAGATGAAGATATATGCGAAGACTGATGTGGGCCGAAAACGTGAGATGAATCAGGATTATGTCTATGTGACAGATAAGCCGGTAGGTCCTTTTCCGAATCTGCTTGTAGTAGCAGACGGAATGGGAGGACATAAAGCGGGTGATTTTGCGTCAAAATATACCGTGAAGGTTGTCCATGAAGAACTGGAAAAGACAGAACTTGATAAACCGGAAGAAATCTTGAAGAGTATTGTGTCTGTAGCAAATCATAAGCTGATACAGGCAGCACAGTCTGATGTGAAGTTAGAAGGTATGGGAACGACACTCGTAATAGCTACTGTAATAGGGAATACTTTATATTTTTCGAATGTCGGAGATAGTCGTCTTTATCTGATTGGTGATAAGATAAAACAGTTGTCCAAGGATCATTCTCTTGTTGAAGAGATGGTTCGTCTGGGAGGTATAAAAGCAGAAGAAGCTAAGAATCATCCGGATAAGAATATTATTACAAGAGCCATGGGGGTCAAGGAAGAAGTAGAGGCTGATATTTACGAATATCGGCTGAAAAAGGGGGATATGATCCTGATGTGTACCGATGGTCTCAGTAATATGGTTGAAGATGAGGATATGTTTGATATTGTAAAGGGAGCGAGAGACATCGTCGAGGCAGTACAGATGTTGATCGAAAAAGCAAACAGCAATGGCGGGAGAGATAACATAGGGGTTGTTTTAGCTGAGCCGCTTGCAGATGAGGTGAGTGCATGGTAAAAGATGGTATTGTATTAGGAAAGAGATACGAGGTACTGAGCAAAATTGGTGCCGGTGGTATGGCAGATGTCTATAAGGGAAAAGACACAATGCTGAACCGTTATGTCGCGATTAAAGTATTGAAAAAAGAATATCGCGAAGACGAGAATTTTGTCCGTAAATTCCATTCAGAAGCGCAGGCAGCCGCAGGACTTCTGAATCCGAATATCGTAAATGTGTATGATGTCGGAGAGGACCGGGGACTTTATTATATGGTGATGGAACTGGTAGAGGGCATCACTTTAAAAGAATATATTGAAAAGAAGGGAAAGCTTTCCCATAAAGAAGTCATTAGCATTGCAATTCAGATGTGCAATGGTATCGGGGCAGCACATGCGGCAGGTATCGTACATCGTGATATTAAACCTCAGAATGTTATGATATCCAGAGATGGTAAGGTCAAAGTGACTGATTTTGGGATTGCCAAGGCTGTTACTTCTAATACGATCAGTTCCAATGCAATGGGATCTGTTCATTATACATCTCCGGAACAGGCAAGAGGCGGCTATAGTGATGCGAAGAGTGACATTTATTCAATTGGTATCACACTATATGAGATGGTAACCGGAAGAGTACCATTTGACGGAGAGTCAACAGTGGAAGTTGCTATGAAGCATTTGCAGCAGGAAATCACACCTCCGTCAGAGTATGCACCGGATATTCCGTACAGTCTGGAGCAGATTATTTTAAAATGTACCCAGAAGAACAGTGAGAGACGTTATGCAAGTACAGCAGATCTGACAAGAGATCTGAAGAGATCTATGATGGATCCGGACGGGGATTTTGTTGAAATTCCGCCACTTCGTAATGCAGATACAGTGATTATCACAGATGATGAACTGGATGATATCAGAAGTTCTTATGACGACTATGATGATGATTACGGAGATGACGATGATTATGGCGCCGATGACTATGACGATGATTATGGTGATGACCGTTATGATGATGACGACGAAGAGTACGATGATGACGATTATGATGGCAGAAAAGGCGCAGAAGAAGTTAATCCACATATGAACAAGGTCATGAAGATTCTAATGATCGTAGTGGCACTGATCATTGCATTTATTTTGATTTTTGCAGTCGGAAAAGCAGCAGGAATTTTTAAATCTATTGGATCCGGAACAACAACAGAAGATTCATCAGACAAAGATACAGTAAAAGTACCTGATATTGTCGGAATGACAGAAGAAGAAGCAACAAAAGCACTGAAAGATAAGAAGCTTGGAATTAAAGTTGACTCTAGAGAAGATTCTGAGAAGTATGAGGAAGGAACAGTCAGTGAGCAGAAGACAAAAGCCGAAACAAAGGTAAAGAAACATTCAACCGTACATGTGGTTGTAAGTTCCGCATTGATTGGAAAAGAGATTCCTGTGCCGGATGTATCTGGCAAGAGTGAAGATGAAGCCCAGGAAGCACTGAGTAAAGCAGGATTTACGGATGTCAGATCAGATTTCCAGTATGATGATAATGTAGCAGAAGGTATGGTCATCAGTACGACACCTGCAGCACATTCCAAGGTAGCAAAAGACACGCAGGTTAAGATGATTGTAAGTAAGGGAGCTCAGAAGAAGACAGTACCGGATGTGCGTGGAAAATCTGAAGCAGATGCCAGAAGTGAGATTCAGGCAGCAGGACTTACTGTAGGATCTACCAGCACCCAGCATGATGACAGTGTAGCAAAGGGAAATGTTATTTCTCAGAGCGTGACACCTGGTAAAAAAGTATCAGCCGGAACAGCCGTCAATCTGGTACTTAGCAGTGGCAGCGATAAGGTAAGTATCCAGAACTTTGCAGGAAAAGATGAGGAAGAACTTCTGTCATGGGCATCTCAGAACGGTTTGAATGCAAGTAAGCAGAAAGATGAATACAGCAGTAACTATGAAGAGGGAACAATCATTTCTATGAGCCCGGCTTCAGGAAGTGTATCGAAAGGTAGCACGATTACTTATGTGTTAAGCCGTGGACCGAAACCGTCTGATAACACAAATACTGGTGGAAATACGGACAATGGCAACAGTGGCAGTGGAAGTGACAGCGGTCAGCAATAGGATATAGAAAAAGATGCAGGGAAAGATAGTAAAAGGAATTGCCGGATTCTACTACGTTCATGTAGTAGAATCCGGTGTTTATGAATGTAAAGCGAAAGGAATCTTTCGCAAGGATAAGAAAAAACCACTGGTAGGCGATGACGTAGAAATCGAAGTTTTAAGTGAAGTGGAAAAGACTGGAAGTATTATAAACATTTTTGAGAGAAAGAATGAATTGATCCGACCAGCAGTTGCTAATATTGACCAGGCACTGGTCGTATTTGCAGCGGCAAAGCCAAGCCCGCATTTTAACCTGCTTGACAGATTTCTTGTTATGATGCAGACGAAAGAGATACCGGTGATTTTGTGCTTTAATAAAGAGGATATTGCTTCTGAAGAAAAATTATCGGAACTGGCGGAAATCTATGAAAAATGTGGGTGCCAGCTTATATTTGTCAGTGCAAAAGAAGAAAAGAATATGGAAACTTTGCGCAGAATGCTGGAAGGTAAGACTACAGCAATTGCTGGTCCTTCTGGGGTCGGAAAGTCGTCAATTATCAATCTTTTAAATCCAAAGGCCAATATGGAAACCGGCAGTATCAGTAGAAAGATTGAGCGAGGAAAGCATACGACAAGACATTCAGAATTATTTATGATTGGTGAAGATTCTTATATTATGGATACGCCTGGATTCAGTTCATTATATGTGAATGATTTTGAAAAAGAAGAGCTGAAATATTATTTCCCAGAGTTTGAGCTATATGAAGGTCAGTGCAGATTTAATGGGTGTGATCATATTCATGAACCAGGTTGTGCTGTGAAAGAAGCCGTCGAAAAAGGAAAGATTCATGCTGTCAGGTATGAAGATTATAAAGAGTTATATGAGGAATTGAAAAATAAGAGGAGGTACTAGTTATGGATTACATTTTAGCGCCGTCAATATTGTCGGCAGATTTTAAAGTTCTTGGAGAGCAGATGAAAATTACAGAGGATAATGGTGCAAAATATCTGCATTTTGATGTTATGGACGGAATGTTCGTGCCAAGCATTTCCTTTGGAATGCCGGTATTAAAATCTATCCACAATGCAACAGACCAGGTTATGGATGCACATCTTATGGTGCAGGAACCAATTCGTTATGTGGAGGCTTTTAAAGAAGCAGGAGCCGATATCGTGACGATTCATCTGGAAGCTTGTGAAGATGTGAACGCTACAATTGAGAAGATTCGTGAGTGTGGAATGAAAGTAGGACTTTCTATCTGCCCGGAAACACCGGTTTCAAAAGTAGAGAATCTGTTAAAAGACATTGATATGTTACTAATCATGAGTGTACATCCGGGATTTGGAGGACAGAAGTTTATTCCGGAATCTCTGGATAAGATTCGTGAGGCGAGAAAAATGATTACAGATCAGGGACTTTCCGTAGATATCCAGGTCGATGGAGGAATCTACCAGACAAATGTCAAAGAAGTACTGGATGCAGGAGCGAATATTATTGTAGCCGGTTCAGCAGTATTTAAAGGAGACCCGGCAGAAAATACAAAAGCGATGATGGAGATTTTGAAGACTTATGAGTAAGAAAATTGTGATTGTAAGTGGTGGAGAGTTAGAGGAATCATTTGTATTATCAGAACTTGAAACACTGGACAGTCAGTTTATTATTGGTGTTGATAAGGGAATGGAATTTCTTTATCATCATAAGATACTTCCAAGTTATATTGTTGGAGATTTCGACAGTGTAGACCAGGAAATCGGAGACTATTACCGCAATGAGACGAAAGTTCCAATCCGCGAATTTAATCCGGTAAAAGATGCATCAGATACAGAAATCGCAATTCGCCTGGCAATGACACTTGGAGCCAGTGAAATCTATATCCTCGGAGCGACCGGTGGAAGAATCGACCATCTGTGGGCAAATGTACAGACACTCACAATTCCATTTAAAGCGGGAGTTGATGCGGTCATTCTGGATTCCCAGAATAAGATTCGCCTGATCGGCGGCGACACAGTGATCCGTCGCGAGGATGCATATGGACCGTATTTTTCAATATTCCCATTAGGACAGGAGATTTACAGTTTGAGCATTGAAGGTGCGAAATATCCGCTTCATGATCATAAGCTCACACCTTATGACAGTCTGTGTGTCAGCAACCAGTTTGCAGAAGAGGAAGTAAAGATTACCTTTGGTTCCGGGATTGTAATTCTGATGGAAACCCGGGATAAAAAGTAAACAGACAAAATGATGTTGGGGTCATAAAAATATCAGGCAGGATATGTTCTCGAAAAAAGGATATATCCTGCTTTTTTACATAATGGTAAGAATGCAAGGACATTTTTTAATATATAAGTTAGAAAAATCAGGAGGTGTGTATGGTAATAGGAATTATAGAAGATGACAATTTGTTAAGAAAAGCATTAGATACATCTATGAAAAATCAAGGTTATACAACGATTCTTGCCGCTTCAAGAAAAGAAGCAATTAAAAATATAGATAGTTCTGTAGATTTGTTGATTGTAGATATTGGATTACCGGATGGAAATGGAATAAATCTATATCAGGAACTTCAAAAAAATGGAAGAATCCCGGCAATTTTTTTAACTGCAAAAGATGATGAAAAAGATATGTTAAAAGCGTTTGATATAGGAGCAGATGATTATGTGGTCAAACCATTTTCAATAAAGGTATTGTTAAAACGTATGGAAGTTGTTTTGAAGAGAAAATCAAATGAAAATGTTTTTATGTGCGGGCAGGTTATCTTGTATTCGGATAGAAAACAGGTTTTTGTAGGAAAAACAGAAATATCGTTAACACTCAAAGAGTATCAGCTTTTGGAATATTTTATTATGAACCAGAATCAGGTTCTTACAAAAGAGATGATAATGGAAAATATATGGGGAATCGATAGTGAATTTATTGATCCTAACACAATTAGCGTTATGATCAGCAGATTGAAAAAGAAATTAAATGATTCATCGAATGTTATCAGTAATGTATTTGGAATGGGATATAGAATGGGAGATTAGCATGGATGTAGCAATTTTCACAGTATTTTTAGTAGGTTTCATACTCGGAGGAAGCACTGTATATTTAGTTGAAAATCATTTTAGAACAAAGGAAATGAACAAAATATATAAACTGACCGAATCTTTAATAAATGGCAATGACTTAGATGATTCTGATATAGGGAAGGAAACGCTTTATTCTAAAACAGCCAATCAGTTAATCCGTTTACAGGAAATGTTAGAAGGAAGAAGAAAAGAGGCCGAAAAAAGTCAATATGAGATACAAAAATTGATTTCTGAGATTGCTCATCAACTAAGGACACCGCTGGCGAATATAAAAAATTATACAGAATTGCTGCAAGAGTCATTGGATGAAACGCAAGAAGTATTAAATACAGAATACATGAAAGACTTGCGAACAAGTGAAGAACAATTATGTTTTTTAGTGGAAAGCTTTATAAAAACTGCTCGATTAGAGCAAGGAATCATACAAGTTCACATGCAAAAAGAAAATCTTGTCGAAACAATTCTAAATGCATTAGGGCAAATACAAAAAAAGGCAGAAGATAAAAGTATCTTTTTTCAAGTAGAATTGCCGGAGAAAATCATTTGCGAACATGATAAAAACTGGATGTGTGAGGCGTTTTATAATG
>OHAU01000256.1_pt1 | contig 77729 bp, 70 predicted proteins | sample 1577181 | NCBI WGS metagenome assembly OHAU01 (sample SAMEA3541472, study PRJEB24748) | human gut metagenome | biome: human gut; feature: human-associated habitat; material: faeces | place: China | collected 2012
AAAAACTCGTAAACAGCTCATTTTAAGCTATTCGGCAGTTTTTAGCGTAATTTTTCGAAAAAAGTTAGTCAACAGTCGCCGTTTTTGACTATTTTTGCAGTCAGAAAAAACTAACCTAATAAACAATTCCATATTATGAACGCAAAAATTCAAGACGCTATCAATGAGCAGATTAATGCTGAACTTTGGAGCGCTTATCTCTATCTTTCAATGGGTATGCAGTTTGCCAACAGCGGTATGCCCGGCGTGGCCAACTGGTTCCGCATCCAGTATCAGGAAGAACAGGCCCACGCTGAGATTTTCATGAACTATCTCAACCAGCGCGGCGGACGTGTTATTCTCAAGGCTATCGATGCCGTTCCCACTGAATGGGCAACTCCTCTCGACGCTTTCAAGGCCACTCTCGAGCATGAGCAGAAAGTCACCGCTCTCATCAACAACCTCTATGCGCTGGCCGAGGCAGAGCATGACTATGCAACCCGCGACCGTCTGGCCTGGTTCGTTTCGGAGCAGGTCGAAGAGGAAGACAATGCCCGCACTCTTATCGACAAGTTCACTCTGATCGGCAACGACGGCATGGGCCTTTACACGCTCGACCGCGAGCTTGCCGCGCGTGTCTACACTGCTCCGTCGGTTCTTTCGGCCGAGTAAAATCAGATAAGATCCAACGAAAGGGGAGGTGCGTCGTCTGACATACCTCCCCTTTGACTATCATTTAACCGGCGTTATTGATGGCTCAGCGTGGTTTCGTAAGCTCCGGGGGTGGTGAAGATTTCGACAGCCTTGAGGTAGACCGGGTCGAGGTGGTTGGCAACGCGCCAATAGGCTTCCTGATCGAACAGGTCGCGTGCAATCAGCCCTTTCAGGATTGTCAGGATTGTCTCTTTCGAAGTTTCGAATCCTTTTTCATCGTATGGAACACCCTCTTCTTCGCCGAGCTTGACCATGTCGTCGATGAGCTTCTGACTGATTTCGAAGCCTGAAATGAAGTCGCCGATGGTCTTGTAGCTCTTCTTCAGCAGTTTGCGGTTGGCGTCGATATAGTTTGTGACAATTCGGTTATAGACGCCCTTGGCCATCAGATCGCGGTAATAGGTGGAATAGCCTGTGGTGTCGATAGGCACGAATTTATCGGGGAGTATGCCGCCTCCGCCGTAAACCGGCCGATGAAGCTTCAGGGTGTAGTATTTAAGCGAATCGGGCAGAACGATACTGTCTTCGCTGAGATATTCGCCGTGTTTGTAGCGGTTTATGAGGTCGTCACGATAGGCGTCGTCGTCGCCGTCGTGATAGGGCTTCTGGATGCATCGGCCTGACGGAGTGTAGTAGCGCGCTACTGTCAGACGTACCATAGAGCCGTCGGGGAACGGGAAAGGCCGCTGAACGAGACCTTTTCCGAAGGTGCGCCGTCCGACGATAATTCCGCGGTCGTTGTCCTGGACAGCCCCCGCGAGGATTTCGCTGGCCGAGGCGCTGAACTGGTTGACGAGAATCTGAACGGGGCCGTCGAAGAGGGTGGAGGGGGCGGTGGCAGTGTATGTCGAGCGTCCGAGGCGGTCCGAGCCGGTGCTGACGATCGGGGCGTCGAAGGGGAGCAGCATCTCGGCGAGGGTTGTGGCGCTCTGGAGGTAGCCGCCCGAATTGTCCTGAAGGTCGATGATGAGCTTCTTCATGCCCTGTTTATTCAGTTTTTCGATAGCCTTATACATCTCTTCGGGCGTTTCTTCTGCGAAGCGCGACAGGCGGATATAGCCTATCTCGGGGTCGACCATATATGAGGCGTCGACACTGTAGATCGGAATATCGTCGCGGACGACACGGAAGTCGATTGTCTCCTTGCCGCGCAGAACCTTTAGGTTGGCGACAGTTCCTTTCGGCCCGCGCAAGAGTTTCATGACGCTCGAATTAGGTCGTTTTACGCCGGATATCAGCGAGTCGTTCGAGACGAGAATGCGGTCGCCGGGTTGGATGCCGACGCGCTCACTGGGCCCTCCGGCGATTGTCTGGATGACATAGAGCGTGTCGTTAAGCATCTGGAACTGAATGCCGATTCCGCTGAATTTTCCTTCGAGCGGCTCGGTAACTTCTTTGGTTTCCTCGGCATTCGTATAGCTCGAATGAGGGTCAAGTTTCTTCAGCATGGCCCTTATGCCTTCGTCGACTACTTTGCCGGTATCGACAGGATCGACATAGAAGGTCTCGATTATTTTCTCTACCGAAGCTATTTTCCGGGCAGGGTCGAGAGTCTGCGCCAGAGGAACCAAAGCGCTGAAAAGAACTGCGAAAAGAAGAAATTTCTTCATTATTGTCACGAGTGAATAAGAGGTTATGGCAGATATTGGTCGATGTCGACGCCGTTGTGGCTGAGCTCACGCAGGGCCGAAGAGCTTATCCAGGCCAGCTCGGGCCTCGATAACAGTAGAACGGTTTCCAGCCCGGAAATGTTGCGGTTGATGTCGGCAAGATTGCGCTCATATTCGAAATCGGCGGCATTGCGCACGCCGCGCAGCAGGGCTGTCGCTCCGGCCCGGCGGCAGGCGTCGACGGTCAGCCCTGTGTAGGCTGTTACCTCTACGCACGGATTGCCGGCGAAGACGGCTCTGATGGCTTCGACGCGGCGCGACGTTTCCCAGCCGGCCGCGTTTTTCGATTCGTTGATTCCGACACCTATGACTACGCTGTCGAACATCGAGAGCGCACGGTCGACAATGTCGCGGTGGCCCACAGTGAACGGGTTGAAAGAGCCGGCGAAGAAAACCCGGCGCGGCTGTTCAGGAAATTTGGCTGTCATCTTCGACAATTAGATTTTCGACAATGAAATTCTGACGTTCGGGGGTGTTCTTGCCCATATAGAATTCGAGAACTTCGGCTACGGCATCTTCCTTCCTGAGGCCTACGCGGTCGGCGCGCATGTCGGGGCCGATAAAATGGCGGAATTCGTCGGGCGATATTTCGCCGAGACCTTTGAATCGTGTAATCTCGGCGTTGTTCCCAAGACGGTTGATGGCGTTGATACGTTCTTCGTCGGAATAACAGTAATATGTATCGTCGCTGATCTTCGACGACGCCGAGCGGCGTGTGGCTTTTTTGTTGCGCACGCGGAAGAGAGGCGTCTGCAAGACATAGACATGCCCCTTCTTGATCAGGTCGGGGAAGAACTGAAGGAAGAATGTCAGCAGCAGGAGGCGTATGTGCATTCCGTCGACATCGGCATCGGTAGCTATGACAACGTTGTTGTAGCGCAGTCCGTCGATGCCCCCCTCGATGTTGAGGGCCGCCTGAAGCATATTGAACTCGTCGTTTTCATAAACGACTTTCTGGGTCAGTCCGTAGGAATTTTTCGGCTTGCCTTTTAGCGAGAAGACTGCCTGAGTCTCGACGTTGCGTATCTTTGTTATGGAGCCGGCGGCCGAGTCGCCCTCGGTTATGAAAATCGACGATTGCAGCTTTTTGTCGGTATCGCCTTTAGGGTCGTTCAGATGTATGCGGCAGTCGAAGAGTTTCTTGTTGTGGACACTGACCTTCTTAGCTTTTTCGCGGGCGAGTTTTGTGACTCCTGCCATCGACTTGCGCTCGCGTTCGCTTTCCTGAACTTTTTTCAGGATAATATCGGCGACGTCGAGGTTCTTATGGAGATAGTCGTCGAGCTCTTTTTTGACGAAATCACCGATGAATTTGGCTACCGTAGGGCCTCCCGGCGCCATTTCGCGCGAACCGAGCTTGATCTTCGTCTGTGATTCGAACTCAGGTTCCTCGACCTTAATGGAGAGGGCGGCGACCATGCCGTTGCGGATGTCGCTGTATTCGAAGTTGCGGTTGAAGAATTCTTTGAAAGTGCGGCTGACCGACTCTTTGAAGGCGGCCAGATGGGTTCCGCCCTGGGTTGTGTGCTGGCCGTTGACAAAAGTGTAATATTCCTCGCCATACTGGTTGGCATGGGTGATTGTCAGCTCTATGTCGGTTCCTTTGAGGTGGATCGGCGCATAGAGCGGTTCCTTTGTCATATTCTCGCGCAGGAGGTCGAGAAGACCGTTGCGCGAATGATAGCGCTGGCCGTTGAAATTCAGCGTCAGGCCGGTGTTGAGGAAAGAATAGTTTTTAAGAAGGGGAACAACGAACTGCTGGCGGTATCTGAATCCGCGGAAAAGCTTGTCGTCGGGAGTGAACCTGACGAGTGTTCCGTTGGCCTCCGAGGTGTCGGCTATCGGATCGTCGACAGTCAGATTGCCTTCGCAGTAGGCTATATGCTTCGTCTTGCCGTCGCGGAAACTCGAAATCTCGAAACTCGAGCTCAGCGCGTTCACGGCCTTGATTCCGACACCGTTGAGGCCGACAGATTTTTTGAACACCGAGCTGTCGTATTTGGCGCCGGTGTTCATTTTCGACGAAGCGTCGATCAGCTTGCCGAGCGGTATTCCGCGGCCGTAGTCGCGCACGCTGACCGAGCCTTCATCGGTCAGGGTAATGTCAATCTGCGAGCCGAAGCCCATCATATATTCGTCGATGGAGTTGTCGAGAACCTCTTTAAGCAGAACGTAGATTCCGTCATCGAAATTCGAGCCGTCGCCCAGTTTGCCGATATACATGCCCGGGCGGCGGCGGATATGCTCTTTGGGATCAAGCGTGATGATTGAATCTTCAGTGTAGGCCGCACCTGAGAGGTCGGGGGCTATGTCGTCGGGGAGCTCCGGAAGCTCTGTTGGAATCAGATCACTCATTGGCACTTATTTAATCACACAAAGTTACGAAAAATCTCCGAAACCCGAAAATCCCGGTTCAGAAGCTATTGTCGCGTGGAATTTTTTCTGTCAGGGTGTTCTCTGTCGTGTGAGGAATATAGAAGTGTTACGGTTGGCTTTCCTTCTAAAGTCTGCCGTAAAGTGCCAAATGCCGGATTGGTTTTCAGTTCGTCTTTATATTTCTCTACAAATTTCGGCCATAAGTTATCGGGATCTGTGTGGAACCATTCACGCAGTTCGGTCGATGGGGCTATATCTTTATCCCACAAGTCGTAATGGAATGTCTCATGTGAAAGCCCACGCGGCCACAGACGGTCAATGTATACACGGAAACCATCGGTTTTCTCTCCCGGATCGTAAGCTCTTTTGATTTGAATTAACTGTTTCATAATTAACTATTTTAATATTATAACACCTCGCCGGAGTGATAGGTTGCAAAAGTGAAGGATAAGATAGACTAAAATCTATTATGATGCGTTATTCTATAGTTCACTCGTTATCATTTATGAATAGAATTGATCGGGAAAAGAAGGTCATCGGGCAAATGATAGAAATCTTCTGCCGCCAACATCATCAGGCCGGGAATCTTTGCAACGATTGCAAGGATTTATTGGAATATGCCCTCAATAGACTTGAGCACTGTCCTAAAGGTTCATCAAAAACGAGTTGCCGGAAATGCGAAATTCATTGCTATTCACCCGTTCAGAAAAAAAGAATCAGGGAAGTGATGCGTTATGTCGGTCCCAGAATGATCTTTATCCATCCGATCGCGGCCATACGTCATTTGATCTCAGAACTCAAATAAAACAACATATATATGAAACCGATGAGAAAAGCCTCGCGCCAACAGGATGCCGGTTGGGCGCTTGAAGTATTCGACAGAGCACCTTACGTCACGGTAAGTATGTGTCGGCCTGACGGAACTCCATATGGTCTGCCGCTTTCACTTGTGAGGGCAGATGAGACAACTTTCTATTTTCATTGTGCTGATGAAGGCGAGAAACTGGATTGCCTTAAAAACAATCCCATTGTAAGCCTTTCAGCAGTAAGTAAATGCACACCCGTATTTGAGGAGGATAAACTGAACTATACTGAACACTATCGGTCAGCCGTTGCCCTCGGGAGATGTGAGTGGGTGGAAGATCGTGCCGAAAAGATCGAAGCCCTACGTCTTCTATGCGAAAGATTCCTTCCTAAACACATGAATCACTTTGAAGATGCCATTGCACGCAGCCTTGATCGGACAACTGTAATCAAAATCTTATTGACAGAGTCGCCGGTCGGCAAATGCAAGCAATAAAAAATCCTGCCCGTTCGGGCAGGATTTTAACGTTCTTTTCCAACTTTGATTTAGTTGTTTATAAGGGCTGCAATATCATTCTCAACCGTTGATATGGTCCCGATTCCGAACTTCTCCTTGAGAACCTTCAGGATGTCGGGAGTGAAGAACGCAGGTAGCGTGGGACCCGTATGAATGTTCTGCACCCCGAGGTATAGGAGTGCCAGCAGCACGATAACGGCTTTCTGCTCATACCATGCGATGTTGAAGACAATCGGCAGGTCGTTGATGCTGTCCACCTTGAATGCATCCTTAAGGGCCAAAGCGATTCTCACGAGTGAATACGAATCGTTGCACTGACCGGCGTCAAGCACACGGGGCACGCCCTCGATGTCACCGAGCGGCAGTTTGTTGTAGCGATACTTCGCACAACCGGCCGTGAGGATCACGCAGTCTTCCGGAAGAGCCTTGGCGAAATCCGTGTAATAGCTTCTTGACGCCATGCGCCCGTCGCATCCCGCCATGACAACGAATTTACGAATTTTTCCACGCTGAATCAGATCCACAATCTTGGGAGCAAGTTCAATCACCTGATGATGAGCGAAGCCTCCGATGATTTCTCCATGTTCAATCTCTGTTGGAGCCGGACAGGACTTTGCCCTCTCAATCACTTCGGAAAAGTCGTGATGGCCTTCGGCATCCGCTTCAATATGCGTTGTGCCGGGCATATTGACCACGCCGAGGGTATAGACGCGGTCCATATACGTGGTCTTGGGACGAGGCGGCACGATACAGTTTGAAGTAAATACGAAACATCCGTTGAAGGTCTCGAACTCGTCAATCTGCTTCCACCACGCATTACCGTAATTGCCGGCGAAGTGGGGATATTTCTTAAAGAACGGGTAATACTGACCCGGCAGCATTTCAGAGTGGGTGTAAACGTCCACTCCGGTTCCGGCTGTCTGTTCAAGGAGTTCCTCAAGGTCATGCAGGTCATGGCCGGAGATAAGGATACCGGGATTCTTCCGCACGCCGATATTCACTTTGGTGATTTCCGGATTGCCGTATGTGCCCGTGTTGGCAGAATCAAGCAATGCCATGGCCTTCACTCCTCCTTCTCCCATGTAAAGCACAGTTTTAAGCAGCTCATCCACAGTAATGTCCTGACGACTTACTTCCTTCAGTGTCTTTTCGATATATGCGTAGACATCGTCATCCTCATATTTGAGGTTGGCAGCATGGCGGGCATAAGCCGCGGCCCCCTTTGCCCCGTATATTGCGAGCTGACGAAGTCCACGCTTGTCAGCGTCCGGCTCGGCGAGCACACCAGTTACAGGCTCAAGTTCCTTATAATACTCAGGCTCGGCTTCGAGGGTGACTTCCGGCGCATCCGGAACCTTTATGCCAAGTTCCTCGCATTGCGCCTTAAGTTCACGTTTAATCTGGAATGCGCGGCGGATGAAGCCGTCAAGCGAGGGATTGTCGAAGTTAGCGTTTGTAATAGTGGTGAAAAGAGCATCCACAACTTGATGGCTTGCATCGCGCCGGGCTACGCCGTGACCTCGAAGAAGGTCATTCAGTATGGCCACACCACGGGTTGCGTAAAGAAGTAAATCCATTCTGCCGGAGGTTTCAGGCAGTTTGCCGCATACACCTCTTAAAGTACAACCTGTACCTTTTGCTGTTTCCTGACACTGATAGCAGAACATTGACGGTTGAGTTTCCATATATATTTGGTTTTAAGTCTTGATTATTATAACTACGGTTTTACCTTTACAAGCATCATCTTGGAATCTGCCTTTGCAAGCACACTGTGAGCAACCTCAGCCCCCACAAGCATGAATTCACCGGCTTTGAGAATGTGGGGCTTATCGAGCACTGTGAATTCGATCTCACCTTCAAGCACATTCACCATTAGCTCTGCGGGAGCCACATGTGTGTCAAGCTTCTGTCCGGCTTTGAACGCAACGAGCACAACTCCACAGTTTTCGTTACTGAAAATTGGTTTGAAGTGAACCTTGTCACTTCCTGTTTCAATCTGATCGGCGATACAGTGTACCTCTCCGAACTTGTAATCTGTATTCAACATAGTATATCATCATTTTTATAAGTTTCAGTGACAATACGGTCACCGTTATTAAAACCAACTCAAACAGGTCTTTGTTCAGTAAAACATCATCATTCAATCTGTTTATAATCTGAGTGTCTGCGTATTATTCTCCTGTTGCGCATTGTCACGACCAATGCGCCGATGAAGAGGATCAGGAATAAGACGCCTACGGTTATTCTTGCGAAGAGCCTTTTCTATGTCTTTTTCTAACGTTTCATTCATCAACATATTAACACATACTGTGTCGGTAACGTTCATTCCTAAGGAGTCTACAACATCCTCAAGGCTCAAAATAAGGTGAGCGAAACGCAACTATACTGTCTTGTATGTATCTACATGGACTCACTCACTGACTTCGGCAATTGTGAGTCATTTGGCTCATGATCGTGAGGACTCACGATTTACTCACGCTTGCGTGCCGAAAACCGCAGTATTCTGCCGGGTAGGCAAAAAAGAAAAACGCTAAAAATCAAGTGATTTTCAGCGTTTTGCGGTGGAAGTCCGAACTTCCTTGTGATCCGCCTGGAGCCGTTAAACTCCGACGCTGTATGGTGAGTATCAGCGAGTTAACAACCCGTTGGCCGGGCGACTCACTTATCTATCACGCTGATTCTTCAATGTTCTGCACAGAATTGCAAATCCTGTAATGCAAAGTTACAAAATCTTTTCCAATCGCCAATATCCCAGACTGTTAAAAATGCTTGGGTATATGATTCGTGGGATCATGGGTTCAAATCCTTTATTCCAAAATAATGACGATATAACTGCCATAGTTTATATAGACCCAATTACTCCTAAGCTATTTACCTCGAAGTAAATCATATTCAAACTGAGCTTGATCTGAATTCAAATTATCAGGATTTATTTCCTCCCATGCTAAATCTGAGATAACATCGGTCTTATTCTCAATGTTTGTATCTACTTCAATATTAAGCCCGAATTTTAACAGCTTTCTTCCTGTCACTGATAATGTATATTTGTTTATCTGGTCATTACCGACAGATTTTAACAATAAAACTCCGGCTGAATACAGTAATTCGGTAACACCGCCATCTATAAAGTTATCTTCTACAAAGGAACCTAAAAATTTAAAATCGGTATAGGGTATTCTATCACATATTGCGGATAAAAGAAAGAAATCTTCAATATCAATATCGTTATTGATTCTTGCTTTCATTAGATTTGCAATAACTTGTGCTTTATTGATATTGTCAATCCGGTTTAAAATATCGCATATGACATTTCCAGCATTATCACAAGATTTTTCTTCTACTTCTTCAATGAATTTTTCTCGCTCTTTTAATGTCGTTTCTTTAATTCCATAAATGAAACGAATGCAATTACGAAAAAGCCGGCTATCTGAGTATGAGATGCCAGACTGTATCAAGGAATGTGCGAAGCCGCCGATTACAGGAAATAAATTGATTAGTCCAATCCCTGCATCACGAGCTAATTTAGTTTGTTCTATCCCTTTAATTTGGGAATAGTCAGAGTACTGAAGACAATCCTTTAATACGACAGGTAGTTTGTCAATCATCTTATATTATTTGATCTTAAACATTAATGTATTGTACGGTCGATTATTTGTAGCTTCGCTTGCGAGGGTTCTTCGTAGGCGTTGCAGGCTGCAAGGTAGTTCTTCAGCTCAGTGAAGTCTGTGCCGTAGAGATTATCGCTGAACTGATGGAGCTTCGTCATTACGCTTATGTATGCCAGCGGGTCTTTGTGTCGCGTCAGCTTACGCAGGGCAAGTATGTAATCTTCGCGGAACACTGTCGGTACAATGATACGTGCCTGGTCGGCACGGACAAGTTCAGCGTTCATCATCACGCGGGCGATACGACCGTTGCCGTCATTGAACGGATGCACCTCACTAATCATAAACATCATGAATATAGCACGGGCAAACGGATCTGTCAAGGCTGCATAATATTTGAAGCCTTGTGAGAGTGTGCCTTTCACAAGTTGATAATCCACAAACTCCGTCATTCCGGCACGATTGTTCTTCGTTTTGAAAATGCCGGGGTTCATGTGCGGTCGTCCTTCAAGAAGGATGCTGTGTCTGTGGCTAAGAATCGCAAACAATTCTTTAGGCGATGTCGGTGTCTTCATCATTTCGGCGCGGTTTGACAGCACCTTGAATGTTCCGAGTATGTCGTGTGAATCCTCATCGCGTCGAGGCATAGGGATACCGGAGTCAACAATCGCTTTTGCCTCATCTATCTCAAACTCCGTTCCTTCGATATAATTGGAAAAATAGCTCTCAAAGAATGAGAAAAGCCGGAACGATTCCTCATCAGTATTACGGTTGTTGCGGATAACAAAATATCGGTCCTTTATCGAATCAAAAAGCACTTCAAAGAGTTCAACCCTTGTTTGGTCAAACGGATTACCGACAGCGAGTGCTTTTGCAGAGTCTGTTGACAGCACCCCAGCGTCATGAGTTGAGAGCAATGCGGAAATTATACTGTTGATTTTGGCAAACTCCGTCTGCATCCCCAATTCTTCAGCAACGGTTCTCAGTTCATCGCGATATTCGTTAAGACGGTCTTCACCACCGGTTAGCAGTATCTGTTCAAGTTTATTTTCTATCACACTTATAGGAAGAACACGTGATTCATCACCAGATTTTCTTGACACTTGCATATTCTCAAGCATATACCGGTGTTCTCCCGATATGTGCATACCCATAAACGGTATATCATGCGGCGACGCTTTTGGCCCTTTGACAAAATTGAGAATTATACCGGGTAAGTCTGTTACTCTCCTTGTAGTTGAATTGGTAAGGAAGAAATCACCGGTCGCTGTCGGCCGCATTTCTTTTGCGCTGCGATGGCTTATGATAGCGTCCGGATACCGATATACCAGAATATCTATGAGGTTGCGACGCACGATATTCTCCAAGCTATCAACTAAATTGGTTGTGTATATGCGCGGAGCAACCTTCCGCAACTCACCATCCTTTTCCTTCTTACTAAGCACACGGGAAATGTTCGGATCAGATGAGCCGAAGATAATCTCTTTCTGGGTGTCAACTTTCACTGCCATACAAATAATCACGATTAAGAGAATGCGAAGGTACAAATTTTTGCGATTATAACCGCGATTTTTACAAAAAACTGAGTTTAGGACACATTTCACTGCGGAAACGTAGAGAGACGTGGCGGTTCACGGTGTTGTCGTCGGCTTGTGTTTTTGGGTCATAACAATTCAACCGCCTTTTGCATCTGACATAACTTTCGCGCAGGAGGACAAAAGGAGGACGATTTTGAAGAAAGAAATACTTTGCATCATAGCGAGGGCGGCCGTAAAAAACAACCTCTGAAAATCAGCGATTTTCAGAGGTCTTCTATGGTCTGATAGACCCTTCTGTGATCCGCCAGCGGTCCTATTTTTGTTGACGTTGGAGTCTGTAATACAATGAGTTAGGTGACAATTTTGAAAGGCGATGTACCAAGTTTTAGGTTCAAATACCACTTGTTAAAATTGACCCTACATTTTAACATTAAGCCATATATCTGAGGCTAAATGTTAAATGTTTTAACTTTGTATAGGCTGGTTCGCCCCAAATATTTGCAATAATTAACATTTAGCATATTCTAAGAATTGATGTCTGCTGTACCATAGAGAATCACGAATCGACTATTGGGTAGAAAACACCTTTGATTAGCTGCGACATTCCGGATTCTGTGAATGTCGCAGTTATTTTTTCGCAGATGTAGCGCTTGCCTCGGATGAGGAAAACAGCGCGGACATCAGGGATGGTGTCTGCGAGGAACTTAAAGGTCGTTTTCATCTTCGGCTCGATGTTGTGGATTATCTGGCCACGCCTGACTTGTCGGTCGTTGATGCGCAGGGAGAAATGGGCGTAGCTGAAATTGCTCCAGTCGTCGGCGATAACGATGTTCTCCACATTCGGGTACGGCAGGTGGCTTCCCTGATAGTAGTTGGAGCCGTCGTACCAGCCTATATAAATGCGGTCGTAATATTCCGATTTCTTCTCTTTCTCCCCGGCGGCAAGAGAGGATGCCGTGTGCGTCTGCATAAACGGATGGTCTTCGTCATTCTCGCTCGTCGTATTGTTGTCCTCGTCATAGCCGGAGAAGGAAAGGAACAGCACTCTGCCGTATTTCTCCTCGGTGTCATCAATCCATGCCGGAACAAATTCAATCTCCACCTGCTCGGCATCATCATCGCTTACGATGCGCCCGCCAAAGAGATTGACCGGTTGCAGACGGCACTTGTAAAGGTAATAGACATAGAGACGTCCGGCCCGCTGTTCCACCTGAATCTGACGGCTGACGGCACGGATAACAAAATAAGCGTCGCAGTCAGCGGCATAGAGCAGCTTGTCGATGCGGTTGTCGCGGTGGTGCTGACCGTTCCATGTTCTATAACCCTTATTGGCTTCCAACAGTTCGCGCATCGAGTTGTATTTTACAACGCGGTTCTGCCAGCCCTTGACAAACCAGTCGCAGGAGTAGAACTTCCACATTTCATGATCGCAGTCCTTGTAGACAAGATTCTTGGATTCCAGATACTCGCAGCGGTCCTCGTCGACCTTGACCTCGGTGGAGTGTTCCTCGACCACACTTTCGAGGCAGACAGGACGCTTCGCGGACAGTGTCGCCTGAGTGAAGGCAAACGTTATTCGCTTGCCCCGATGGTCGAAGTCGAACTCGCCGCCGAGGAACAATTCAAGTTTCTCAAAATACTCCTCGACCGTCCAATGCGGCAGAGCGTTTGCGAAGCCGGGCATATACCACGCATGAGGGAGCGTATTGCATATAAGCAGGTAACGGTACTCCTCGACTTCCTCCCACTTGGAGAAGTCGGCGGCATAGCCCACGGCCTCGCATATCTTCTTCGTGATGTAAAGAAGATACGGCTGCCACGACAATCCGGTGGTGTCCTCGCTCCACTCGTAATGAGACCTGTTCTGCACGGCATCGTCGACAATATGCTCCGCCTTGTTCTGAATATTGCCCGAATAGTCGTTGACCCACGGCAGGGCAACGCATTTGCAGCCGGAGTTTTCAGGATACCACGCATTGGCCGGAGTAATGCCGGACTTGTAGGTTGTTGTCGGAGCGCCGAGGTCAAGTTCGTTGATATAGACCTTGTCGAAAGTCTTGTCAAAGTTCTGTTCGCTCCTGCCCTCCAAAAACTGAGTCTTGACCTCGGTTTCGGAGATTTCGGTTATTGTGATGGAACCGAACTTGTAGAAGCCCTTGTCGCGTATCTCGCAGTCAAAGATAACTTTCTTCGCGGCGACATCGGCCCTGTTGATGTGTCCGAAGATGTCAATATTCTGAGGGCAACCGCGAAGCGGAAAGGTTATCGTAAGCGTATAACCGTCCGAGCCGCTGAACAGCCTGTTTTCGGAAACATACTCAAACGAAGTGCCTTTCTTCAAGGCAGCAAGTTTATTGTTGACGTAAATCTGCATTATTTCTTGGATTTGGGAGATTTATTCTTCATTAAGCGGTCGTATTCGTCCTGTGCCTGTTGTATGCCGTAATCGCCGGTAACGGTGTTTACGGTCACAAAAGGTTCATTCAGTCTTGAATCAAGGCGGTCGAGGACTGAAATCATTCTGTCCTCGGAGGCAGGAGTCTGATTATAGGTTGTATTGTTGTTCACGATGGTTGGAGCCTGAGACTGTGCTGCTATGACTGCGGAAGCAGTAATCGTGCGCGACACATCGGCGGCAGTAATAGAGCCGATAGTGTTGGTTCGCTGCGCATAGTCCAGAGCCTCCAACAGAGGGCGGGTTCGGGGATTATTGACAAGGCGTTGCGAAGCAACCCATTCCCCTGCGTGAACAACACCCACCTCCTTGTCGCGAGGACCGGCGGGCGTAAAGCCGCCCTCGGCATAGCCCTGGGCCTCCGAAGCCTGTTGCTGCTTCTTGATGGCTGCAATCTGAATGACACCTGCGGCCACGGCCATAGCCGCCGCAATAGGCGCGAGGATGTAGCCGACCACCGGAACGGCAGCAGCCGAGCCGTAAGCATTGAGCGCATTGGTAGCGGTCTGCGCCACGGCCTGTATAACCTGCATGGCGAACATCTTGCGGTTCGCCTCCTTCTTGGCTTTGGCAAGTTCCTTCTCCTTGTCCTTTTCGAGTTTCTTCACCTTGTAGGTGTTACCCTCGGCACGGGATATTTCGGCATCATAGCGCTTATTGATGGCGGCGGTCTGTATTTCAAGCTCAGCCTGCATAAGCGAAGAAAGCTGCGAGAAGATAGCCGACATACCCGAAACGAGCGTGTCGAGAGTACTCGTAAGCGCCTTGCCGCCGTCACCGTTGAGCCATTCCACGGAATCGGCGATACCCTTTTCCATAGCGTTGCGAGTGTCCTCCTCGGCAAGAAGTCCGTACTTCTTTTTGAGGGCGAGCTTCGCTTTCTCGTATGCTTCATCGATGCGCAGTTTTTCTGCGGCATTCTCTCCGGCGGCGGCAATTTCGCGGTCATAGACCACTTTCAGCACAGCGAGGTCGGCATCGAGCTTCGCCTGGGCCTCCTGCGGATTGTCGCCGAAGTAGTCCTTCTTCATGGCGGCATACTTCGCTTCGAGCTGTTCGCGTTCCTGCTGCTTGCGCTGCATCTGCGCGATCAGCAGGGACTGTAACTGTTGCTCGGCCTGAAGCCTTTCACGGCTTCCCTCCTTAGTGAGAGCAACGAGCTTGCGCTGATGCTCGATTTCGGCTTCTTCGGTTTTCAGGTCGTAGGTTTCCTTGGATATAGAGCCGTCGATGTAGAACTGCTTCAACTCGGCAAGCTGCGTGTTGTATCGGTTATTCTCCGCCTCGATGGTCTGCTCGTCCAAATGTTCCTGCTGCTTCATCTGCGCCTCGCGCCACTCGGCGGTAATCTTCAGTTTCTCCGTTTCCGTGAGGTTTGTGTGAAGCAACTGCTTCTCGCAGAACTCCACGGCGATACGGTCCATCTCCTTAGTGTAGGCGATGTAGTCAGATTCGCCGGTGGCGTAGGCGATGCGGGCCGATGCCTCGGCCTGTTCGCGCCACTCCTTTTCTTTGGCGAACTTGTCGGCAGCGGCGCTTCCGTCACCGCTGCCCGAAGGTGTGTTTATAGGAGTATTGCCCGGAAGATTGACAGCCGGATTTTCGGGCGTCTGTAAAGCCTCTGCGGAGATATTGTATTTCTGCCTCAGGAACTCGTTGGCCTGATTGAGCTGCCGTTGCTTCCGTTGGTTGGCTTGATAAGCGGCCTCGGAAGCATTGTAGGTCTCGCCGGTAGAAGCGACGCGCCGGGCGTATGGAGCGACATCCACCATCTGACCCACGGCGGCATCGGTGGAGTTGGTGTAAGACTGATAACTCTCCATCTCACGCGCCCTGTCCCAGTCGGCAACGGCGGCGTCATGAGCTGCCTTGTCGCGGTCGCGCTTCTGTTTCAGCCCCGGTGCCTGTTGTTCGAGAGTGAGAAGTTCTTTCTCATTCTCCACAATCTTGTCGGCGGCTGCTCTCGCCCTCGCCACTTCGATGATGGAGTTGCGGAGTTGGTCGTAGGCAGTCTTGGCCTGACCGACCATAATCTGCTCCGTTGACAGGTTTTTGAAATAGTCTGGATAGAGAGCCTGTAACTTCTCAGCGGCCACTCGGCGCTCGTCGGTGGACTTGGCTTCATCGGTGGCCTCCTTGTAGAGAGCTTCAAGTCGCGCTATCTCTGCATGGCAGTATTCGGCGGATTTCTCGTCAAGGTCAGTGAGGGATTTTCGGTATTCCTCCTGCTCCTTACGGGCCTTCTCCGCTTCCTCCGCGGCAGACTTGAAGCGGTTGGCGAGAGCATAAATGGCGGCGCCGAGAGCGAGTATAAGGCCGACCCAGTTTGAGAATTTCATCGCGGCCATAGACTTGCGCCATCGCTCCTGCATGGCGTAGTTTACCTGCAAACCGTTGGTGAAATACTGCACGGCGTTGATGAGAGGTGTAAAGAGAAGCCGGACGGCAGGAAGAATCATGCGCACGAGCTTCATAGCCCCGTGGAACAATGCCGTGGCCTTGGTCGCAAGAGTTGTCCGTGTGGTATATACGAGCATTATCACGTTGTAGGCGGCGATGGCCGTCACACCGGCGATAATCTCGCGGCGGTACTTGATGAAGAAATCCACCATAGCCGACAACGCTTTCAGCGCGATGGTCGAAGAAGAAATTACGAGCCGCATCACCGGCTGTAATTTCTCGCCGAGTTCCACGGCAAGTTCGTGGACGCGGTTCTTCGCCTTGTCGAGCTGTGCCTGAACGGTATTGTTCTGCACCTCGAACTCCTTGTCGATAGATGTAGCCTCGGCGAAGGCTTCATTGGCGACAAGTTGCTGGCTCTTGACCTCGTCGATATGGTTGGCGAGTGTCGAGAGCGCGGAGATTGCACGGGAGCCGTTCTCGCCCATATCCTTGAACATCGGCGAGAGGACATCCATAGAGCCGGCCTGTTTGAGAGTCGAAAGGAACTCGATCAGGGCGGCATTCATATCCGTTTTGACGAGATTGGAGAATTTCTGCACATCCATACCGGCGACACGGGCGTATTTAGCCGGGTCCTGGTAGATGCGGACAATAACCTGCGAGAGAGCCGTCGAAGATGCTTCAAGCTTTTGGTTATTGGAGTCAAGGACAGCGGCGAAGCCCATAATCTGCTGCACGGTCATGCCGGCCTGAGCGCCGACGCCTCCCATACGTGAGGCGAACTCAGCGATATAGGGAGCCGAGGCCGAGCAGTTCTGCGACAACTCGTTTATAACAGAACCGACCGACAGCAGAGCCTTCTCGGTGCCGAGCCGCTTCTCGTCACCGAAGATGCCGGTGAGCTTGGAGAGGGTCAGCGTAGCACCGTCTCCGAGGTCATCGAGGGCGACATTGATTTTATCAGCGGCGCGGACGAAGCCGAAAACATCCTTCTGCGAGGACTTTCCGAGGCGACCGGCCTCCTGCGCCAGCTGATTCAGTTCCTCACGGGAGGTGCGGGTGTCTATCTTCTTGAACTCCTCGTTGAGCGCGGCCACTTCATCGGCCTCCATGCCGGTGAACTTGCGGACGTTTGCCATCTCCTGCTCCATCTCCGCGTATGCTTGCACAGCCTTACGACCTGCCATTACCAGACCTGTAATGGCTGCGCCGACGGCCACGAGCGCCATCTGCCACTTGTTGAGCCAGTCGGCGACGCGGTCCGAGAGGGAGTCTCCCTCGCGCATGGCGTCATTGACACTGTCAATTTCCGCTTTGACGGCCTTAATCTTAGCGATTTGGGCGTCCCACGCGGCGGTGCCGCGCTCGATTCCGTTCAACTCGTTTTTGAGTTGACGGAGAGCCTTGTTGAGTTCCTTCGGTGTCGCCTTGTCGAGACGGCTCAGGATTCTCTCGGTGGAAGCGGACGCACCTTTGAGCTGGTCCATAAGGCGGTTTGTCTGATTAAGCTCGCGTTGAAGTTTTTTCATCGAGGCTTTATCTCCTGCCTTGGATGCGGATGCAATCTGTCTTTCCAGACGCTTCGCGTCCTTTTCGAGAGAAGAAAGCATCTGTTGCGCTTGCTTGCCGTTGACGGAGAGAACGACATTGGCGGTACTGGTATAATTTGCCATAATTCCTTGTTGAATACGATATTTGTAGGTGTTCACTGCAAATATCAGCCGGAATTTTCGTAGGCGAAAAGACGGTATAACTCGGCTTTGCCGAAGGTTATGGGGTTATGTGGTTGTTGGTTATGGCCGATAACCTTATAACCTTATAACCTTTTTAACCTTACACCTGTGCGTCAGCGCGTAAAGGGAAGGTGTCGGAAAGGAAAGTTCCGACCTCGGTTTTGATGGGCGGCGGAAGCCGGTCGGGTCCTATCGAAATCGAGCCTTAAAAATTTGACTTTCAGGCAAATTGACCATCTCGCGCGGGCCCCGTTCTACAAATATCTCGGATTTGTAGCGGGTTGCGAGATGGAACGACCGAAGAATGAGGGAGTTGGGGGTTACGGGGGCTTGCCCCCGTAGGGGCTTTGCACACCCCCCACCGCGCTGTCGCTCGTTTTTTCCTCACCCCCTCTCGTCCTCGCGGAATATGCAGAAACGCCCCCACGGAGCGACCCCATTGCGCGGTCAAATCGCTGCCGTGAAGGTCAAATTTCCGCAACGTGGAAATTGACCTTTACGACAGCACCGCTCTCCCTCGATGCAGGTACACTTATCAAATCGAGGGGCTGAACGACGGCGATGTGCGGTGATGACGATGTTGCGCGTAACGGAAGGCTTGTCAGCCAAAGGAACGCAGGGAACTCGGAGTGCCTACATAGGATTAGAGCAAACAGCAGGTGTCGCGGAGGCACGGAGCGACAGGCACTTTGTCGTGGGCTTGCACTAAGACAATGTGCCGACCTGCCCTTGCCCTAAGCCGTAGGCAAACTCGGAGTGAGTGAAGTGGTTGGCCGACAGCCGGAGTGGAGTCAGTGCATCGTCGCACCGTGCATCGGGGCCTGGGGCGGGCATAGCGTCGCAGACGATGAATAATGGGAACGTGCCGGGGGCTTGGAATGTAGGCGGCTTCTTCCTCTGTGGGTGGGAGGAACGCGGCTGACAGTATGGCATCCGTGCGAATTTTCGTGCAAACGAGAGCAGAGGCAAGCTCGCTTGACTATGCCGAGTGCAGCCGAAAATGCACTGCGTGAATGGAGGAAGGAACGAAGCAGACCGGCATCGACGGCTCGGAATGGCAAGCGGAGGTTTCGGGTTGACAGCGGAGTGAAGCGGGCCAACACCCCGACGCAGGAGGGGTGGCGGCGAAAGCGAGAACGTAGCGGTCAAAGAGAGTTTATGACCGCAGGCGCAGACATACGCGCCCGACACCGTGACGCAGGAGCGGTGTCGGGGAACAGCGGATGGCAAGCCGGAGGTCGTAATCTCTCGACCCGCAGACCGCAGCGTTTTTTAGCCGAAGTGGAGAGCAGCGGAACCTCGGCCAAAAATGCTCGGAGGCGGCGATGACTGGGGATGCGAGCGACTGAGGGAATGAGCGGTCAAATGCCATTGCAAAAGCCACGTTCCGGGTGGGATAGATAATGGAAGGCGCCTACATACCTGCCCTCGGCGACAAATGAAGCGAGTGCCACGTGCTAAACTCCGTGCGTTCATCAGTCCTCTTATGGGTGGGAGGATGGTGGCGGATGGCGGCAGTGTGCCGATTGGAGGACGGAGAGCAGATGCCTGTCCTTACGGGTCGGAACAGCAAGCGGAGGTTTCGGGTTGGCAATGAAGTGGAGCGGGCCGACACCCCGACGCAGGAGGGGTGTCGGAGCAAAGCGAAACGGAAGCAGCCAAAGATAGTGTGATTGCCTTGGGAGCCACGAATGGAGAGCCGGGAGTTTACGGAGGCTCGGAATGACCCTGGCAAGACGAAGCCTGTGGCGAGGTCTGGCAGGGACGTGAGCGGAAAGGCATATCACTCTATCGACCCGAAAACCGCAGCGGTCGTTAGTCGAAGCGGAGAGAAACGGAGCCTCGACCAACGATGCTCGGACACGGAAGGATGTAGGCATCAAACGGAGGACGTATTGAGGTCAGTATGGCCGACATCCGCCACCATCCGGGAGGGTCAAAGAAGATGAACGCGACATATAAAACAAAACGAGCTACCCTCACGGGCAACTCGCTCTGACAATTTATGAAAAAACTTCTACTTTCAGTGCTTTATGAAATCAGCGCTTGCGATAACAAACGAAGAATAAAATCCCGGCGATGATTAGCGCGATTATCATTACCGCCGTGCCGTCAGGCGGATTATATAGGCGCGTCGTGGCGGTGTGTTCTGTCGAAGTCTCGGCGGCTGATTGACGATAAGCCACCGTATCAAGCCGGTTGAAGGCTTCGACGCTGTCCCTATGAACACGCCGCCGGTCAATCACGCGCCCCTTTACAGCCTTGATGCGAATAATCTCAGGCTGACAGGCGACGGTGTCGCCAATGGAATAAGGCCGCTCGATATTGATTTTCAGGGTATCGAAGCTAAAATCAATATTTCGGATAGCGGAGTCAATCATCGCGATTGTGCGGTGATGTTCCGACCGGGCGACAGAATCGACTGCGACGGATTTATCCTGTTGCAGTTCCTTGTGGGTGCGGCACGAAGTGATGAGGGCCAGCGCAAGGATGAAGATTATCGACCGCATAGTTCAGGCTCTTTTTGGACGTTGAACGAAGGACATGCTTTGTTGGCGAACTCGTTGTGTCCGTGGACTGTGGCGCCGGGATATTTCTTCCGCATCTCGGCCACGAGTCGCACGAGTGCGGCGCGTTGCGCCGGAGTGCGCGTGTCTTTGGGAGGATAATCTCCTTTGGCATTCTTTGTGGAAGCGCAGCCACCGATGTAGCAGATTCCGATGGAATGGGTGTTCTGGCCCGGTGTGTGTGCTCCGACTTGATTTTCAGGACGCCCACGATGAACGGAGCCGTCGCGGTATATCACATAGTGATAGCCGACATCAAAGAATTTTCGGGCGAGATGCCACTGGCGGATTTGGGCGACAGTATAATCCTTTCCCTCCGGCGTGGCCGAGCAATGGAGGATTATCTTATTGATGCGCCGGGTGTTCGGTAACGAGCCGACACCGAGAGCCGCCCAGGTCTTCGGGCCAACGATGCCGTCCACGGCGAGGCCGTGCGATTTCTGAAAATCGCGGACGGCTTCATCGGTAATCGGGCCGAAGATACCGTCAGGAATGAGGTTGAGTTTGCGTTGCAGGAGGGCGACGGTGTCGCCCCGGCTGCCTTTACTGATTGTTGTTGTCATGGCTTTTGTATTTATAGTGGTAGTCGATGCCGAACAAAGCTCCCGCGAAAGTCAGAATCTCGCCGAAGGCGATAAGGACGGAATTATGAATTTCGCCGGGAGGAGGCATTATGAAGCCGGAAATCAGGAGGCCGCAGCCGACCACTATCAGCAGAATTGCGGATAGTAGCTGAATTGTAGGCTTATGCTTGTGTAGATTCATAATTTAAGGTGAATTTTGTGGGTTAAAGTGTTGTGTATGTGGAGAATTATTTGTAATTTTGCGTTAGTCAAGTATCATTCGAGCTACCAAGACCGGACACCTCTCAACGATGTAAAGCCAAGCTAATGAAACCGAGTACCACTGCATTTTATGTGAAACCAAGCTAATTAACCCGGACACCTCTGAACGAAAGTGAAGCCAAGCTAAGAAATGTGGATACCTCTGACGTATGCGAGATAGCATTCCGGATCGGGCTATCTGTGTCGAAGCATTTGCGATAGCATCCCCCGCAGGTTTCCTACGGGCTGTCGGATAGAAGTTTAACTGATAGCATCCCCCTTGTGGCTCCGCCACGAGGGCTATCTTTTTTATATGGGGGTATCACTTTCCGAAGTGCCATGTCTTTGTCGAGGGATTGTAGATGACCGAGAACTCGGCGAGCGAGCTTACGAGGTTTGCCGTGGTGATGAGCGAGCGGCCCGGCAGGATTTTCTTGGCGAAGCCGATGGCGAAGCGGAGACGGATCATGCGGTGCTTCTTCGGATTCTTGGGGTCGAGCAATGAAATGACCGAGCGGCCCCAGCCGATGCACGGTGTTCCGTCCTTGCGAGTATGGAGCTTGACAAGAGCCGTAGGCTCGTTGGAATAGCCCTGCGCCGTCCGGCAAAGGTTGAAATGTTGATTGGTGCTGAATGTAATGATATTGCCGGTGGCAATCTTAACCATGTAGTAAGTGCCGAACAGATTCCAGCCCTTGCGCTTTTCGCAGTATTTCTTTGTAGGATTACCTGCGGCGATTGCGACTTTGTCGCGCCACGGGTTGCGCTTGCGCGTAAGCCGGAAAAGATAAGGCACATAGCCGTCTGCGACGAGCTGCTGCGCTCCATAGAGCCGGAGGACTCCGTTCTCGACTGTAACCTGAATCTGTGCGGAGTTATACAGACCTTTCGAGCCGTCGGTCATGCCGAGTTTGGCCTGGACGGTCTCGAGGATTTTCTGAATGTCGGCAACGGCGCGTCGGGCGTTGTTGAGGTCAACGACCTGCTGCGCTTTCATCGCCCCGGCCCTCTCGGTGGTTGCCATATTAATTATTGTGGCGTTCTCATTGGTCATCTGCTGACCGGTAAGAAGGTCGATGAACGTGTTCGAAAGCCTTACGAAGTTACGGTCAGCCGGGCCCTGCTGCAATTTGCAGACGGCAGTATGGCTGACCTTCGAGAGCGCGTTATACCAGTTGCCAAGGATGGCCTGTGTCTCCGAGGTTCCGGCGGTGGCGAGAAGGTCTGCGATGCGTTGCAGAATATAGCCCAACGACTCCGGGGTTATGGAGTCTTTGGTCTGCAACTTGCGAAACTCGGCAATGAGTTGAGAAAGTGATTTGGTATCAATAGCCATAACTATGCTGTTTATACGGCAAAGTTATGGCGGCGACGATACCGGGGAAAAGACACGAAATTTCAACGGAGTGCGCTGTATGTCAGCGAAATTTTGTAACTTTGCGTATGACAACACTCTATAAGATATTGATTTTGTGTGTTGGCTTTGCTTCCTCCTGTAACCTATGGGCGCAAAGTCATCTTGACCCAGCTAACGATAGCAGAGAGTTTTTAGCGCAATATAGCTATTCTTTGCTCACAAAGGAACGCAAGGGTGGAATAGTTATTGAGCCATCTTTCTCAAATAGATATGGGATCAGTTTGTCAACGAAATGTGATAGTCTGACACTGATTGAAAAACGACCGTATGGAATTGTCTATCTTGATAGTATTAATGTCAAAGAGATTCCAGTGGTAAAAGTAGCCATTGATTCTGTATTTGGCAAAAGCCTTGCCGAACTTATCGATGTTGCCGTTGAAAAGGCAATGCCAACTTTTTCTGCCGGACTGGATGGTGTGATGTATTATTTTATCTCATCAAATGACAGCATTGGAAAAACATGGTCGCCATCAGATGAATCCTCTAATTGCGGTGCGCTTGTCAATATTGTGGAGGCATTAAAAGATGCAATACAAACAGGAGAGTTGCAGAATTTTATTGATGATTGGTGGTGCTCAATCGACAAACTTCGGTTGTCATTTCAAAATGCACCGGCGTTGCCTCCCTTTTATCTTAATAAAGAATCTGGCAGCACAGACAACAATCGACCTACTGTCGAATACAGCGCAAGCAGTCCTCTGACAGAAGATTTTCAGTTTAATGCCTTTATGTCGTGCCCTGCGGGTTATATAGAAGATACTTTAAGCGGAGATTCGACACCGATTTACATGGAAAACGCAACGGATTCCATATTCATTGATTTTTGCAAGGCTCTTGTAAAATGGCGGGAACAGGCATCGGTTTCTTATGTAAATGGCATCATTACCGTTAATAATGATGAGAAAGAGAGTTATGAGGTCAAAAACTCAGGTAAATCGGTTTACTTAAACTTTACACTCCCTTACGACAAACTGACGATAGATAATTTATTAGAACAGAACAACAATTGCATATTAAGATATATGCTTGAAAATATGATGCCGAATGAAGCTGTCAGACCAACTCCGAAAAATTCAAGCAAGAAACGAAAGGAAGGAGGCAAGCGATGAAACTGAAGAATATGATATTTTGGGTGATTTGGGGCTTTTGTCTATGCTATTTTATCGTTATTTTAAGCACGGTGGACCATGGGCGAGGTTTAGCAGGTGGGACGCTTATGCTTTTTAGCCTAATATTTTTATTGGCAACAACAGCTTTATGCTCCTTTTACAGTAGGCGTGCAGCCTTAATAAATCTCATAGTTGCAGTTGTTTATAACACGATGCTTTTTCTTAGTTTTACTGTCGTACATGGAGAAGGCCGTCGTTTGCTTTTGATGTTCTCAATTTTGTTTTTGAACGGGTGTCAGGGAGCGGGATTGTTATTGTATCTGCCAATATTAATAAGAAGAAATCGGAATTAAATCTGTGTTACGGCGCGGCGCATGATGTCGGGATTGAGGGCGTTGGATATGGCGCGGCAGAACTCCTGGCCGAGAGAGTCGGCGTAAAATTCCTGAATGTTCATTACCGATGCGAAATACTTGCGGGAGAACCAGCGCTTGCGCTTGCGGCCATTGGCTTTGCCTATGTCGCCGGGGTTTCCTCGCGGAGTATTGCGCCCCGTGCCATAATCGACGAACAGACCGTAGGTATTAAATGCCTGTTCAAGAGTAATGTCGATGAATTTGCCGTCGGCAGTCAACGACACACCGACGGTTGAGCGGTAAAGCGCCCCTGTGTCGATGACACCGAGAAGTACGATTTGCTCGCGCCATATCTTTACCATAGTGGAGTTGAACGCTGTAACATAACGCCTCCGTTGCTCTACGGCATTATGTTGGGGATTGGGAATTGAGGATTGGGAATTGTTCATTACCTTTGCAGTCTGAAAGATGAATTTATGGAATATCAATATCGATTTGAAAAATTGAATGTTTGGATTGAAGCGAGAAAACTGGTCGTTTCAGTCTATCAACTCCTAAAATCTTTTCCCATTGAGGAAAGATTCGCTCTGTGTGATCAACTAAGACGCGCAGTCATCTCTGTTCCGTCCAATATCGCAGAAGGATGCGGAAGAATATCTGTGAAAGAGCAAATCCATTTTATGGAGATTGCTTATGGGTCTCTGATGGAAGTTTATACCCAGATGCAATTGGCTGTGGACTTGGGATATATCACGGAGTCTGATTTTCAACCGTTGAAAGAGCAGATAAGTGCGGTTGCTAAATTATTGAGTGGATTCCGAAACAGTCTGGCCTCCCGTCCGCAATAATCAATTCCCATTTTCCCAATTCCCATTCCTCTGCGCGATAGCGCAAATCCGTAAACACATCGACGGCTATCTGGAAATATGCACCTGCGGCTCCATTGAAAAAATAGCGGTCAATCTCGTTGAACGTTATTCGCGGGTCAAGGTAGATGCAGTTCTGCTCCAACCTGACCTTTTCAGGGAGCAAGCGCGACATGAACTGACGGAACAGTTCACGCATAGTTTCCATGCACTCGGCGCGGGCCGCCATATCCTCGGCGGCGTGGCGCATAGCGAAAAACACAGTTTTGACGCGGCGCGTGCGCGGAGTGTTGTTCAACTCGGTATATCCGTCGGCTATATCGCTGACGCAGACGAAGGCGGTTTGAGTCTGCGCCTCGTTGACCGCTTCCTCGAAGCCGTCGAGACCCGACACGCGGCAGAAGGTAAAACCTTCTTGCCGGGCAAGGCGGTTGGTTGCGGTCAGTTCCTCGAAGAAACCGGCCGCATCCCATCTTCCGTTGAGCTGCGCTGTCATTTGGATTGTGTTTTGGCGTTCAGTTCCTTATACTCACGCGCCTGTGCGTTTAACTCCGTTAAAGCACGGTGCGTATCAAGGGCGAGGACTTCTTTCTCTTTGGTGACATCGCCCTTTGTGAGCGCACGGATCTGAGCGTTCATCGCGTCCTCGACCGAGGGCGCGGACGAGCCGAGCAGGTTGCCGCCGGTGGCGGCACTGATTGGCTGAAAGAAGTCCGGGAATTTGCGCGAGAAGGTATCTTTGAGCGCGGCGAACCAGTAGAAGATGCTTATGCGCTCGTATGGCTTGAAGGTCATTGCCTTGCCGTAGAGCGTCGCGCCGAGTTGGTCGAGCAGGTCTTCGTTCTGCGTCTGAAGATAGCCTTGATAGAGATTGTCGCAGATGATGAAGGTCTCAAACGGCACTTCGGAGAAGTCAGCCGGGAGAGCGTGCTGGCGGTTGATTTTGGATAGCCTGACGGGAACCGTCGGCAGAGAAGCGAGCCAGTCGAGATTCGGCAGCAGCTCTGCGAGGGTCAAGGGAGTAACCTCAAAAAGAATCTTTGCTTTTTTGAGGAGATAGGCCCCGCTGTCTTGCCGACCGATAACCTTTGTGCCGCTCCATTGGAGAAGGCATAAGGTCTTGATTTCTTCCCAGCAAAATCGGCTACACTCGGCATAGTCCAAGCAAGCTTGGCTCTGCTCTCGTTGGCACGATTTGTCGTCGGTGGCGAAATCATCGGCGAGAAGCTGATAAACATAGCGGAGCTGTTTATCGGAAAGCTCGTGCCAGCCCTGCGGCACGATGAAGTTAATCGAGATTGTCTGCATATAAAAAGTGCTTTATCGTACTGCGAAAGTACGGTAAAGCACTCTATGCGTAAAAGACGTGATTTAATGCGTGCAAAGATATACTTTTAGCACAGGGAATAAGATAAATGAAACGAGATACAGATAAAACCAAATGGAGGTCATATTACCATATCTCTTTTCCCATTCGTCATACTTCCTATTTACAAGTTTTGGCGGATATACAGCCAGAACGAGAAGATAAATTATTACATACGTCAAAAAATATTGAACCCACCAAACTAATATCAAAGGGATAAAGGATAGAGCAACTGCCCATACAGGAAAGGAAATGATGATACGGGGTATATTACCATAACGAATGCTGGTATCAGCCTTTATATATAGATAATGTAGGAAGTTCATCTTGCCATTGAGCCATTGAGGATTTGATGACCGCAAAATTACTCAAAATCGGGCAGGTACGCAAGCCAAAGCCCCGCCGATTGCTCGGCGAGGCTTTGGAGTCGGGGTCGTTCAATATTCCTGCTCGTGGATATTGATGCTGCTGATGTATTCGAGGCAGTCGCTGAATTTTTCTATCACGAGCATCGTGGCGAATGTTCTGCTGAACGTGAAGATGTTCGCAAAAAGGCAGGTCGATTCATCGGTGAAATGGATGAAGGCGAAGAACTTTCTTGCACCGTCGGGGCATGTCTGCGAGTAGTCGGTGATGTTGGCGAAGTCGCGCTCAACGGGTCGTTTGTCGGGAAGTATCATATCGAATTGATTTAAGAGTTATGTGCCGAAGCACTTGGATTTTACGTGCAAATAAAAGAATGTGCATAGGAGGCTGAGAGAGTCAAGGGTGATAGCCGTTCTGCAACGGAGCGAAGAACGGAGGAACACGGAGTGCAAACCTGCCCTTGACCTGCTGACGCATATTCTAATTTCGCACAGGAAAATCAGTGCCTCGTGCCATAACTCCAATGCGATATGACCGACAAATGACCCCTGCGACGTAGCTTCACCGACTGCCGATTGCCCCGACACCGCTAAAAGAAGTAGCCCGAAGCCTTCTTTTCATTACGAAAGACCGGCGGCGCAAACAGCTTCGCGGTTTCCGACTGGTGCCATTCGCTGAAAAATTCGGGGTTCAGCCGGATATAATTCACAATATCCGCGAGCCTCCGCGAGTTGAACGACCCCGACCGCAGGTAGCCCACGACCTGCGCTTTTACCTGCCGGACAATAACACCTCTTTCCGAGGTCAGATCTCCGCGCAGGTTCTCCGAGCGGAGCGCTGACATCAGTTCCGGCGACAGCCATTCTTCCGAGAGGCTTGCTTCGAGGTCAATCAACTGCGGGCGCAGTTCACAATACTTGTCCCAGAGTCGTTCTGCTTCCCCCGACTGTTGGGTTACAACATCAAGGGTCGGAAACAGCGTGGCGCCGAACCACCGGCCTTGCGGTGAGTCCGGCCAGCCCTCGACGGAGGGCAGATTGTGAAGAAGCTGCGCCAGTGCCTTGTCCCTCTCGGAGAGCAGACCGCCAACGAGCCGATCGACGCGCATCTTCGATGCCGGGGAAAGGTTTTGAGTGCCGACGGTTGCGAAACCGTTGGGCGTAAGCACAAGGTCGAGTTGCGGCACGGCCAGACGGTATGCCTCGACAGCGACGATATGAGCGGCTTCTGCCGCGACTGCGTCGAGCAGTTCTGCCGGAACGAAGTGGTGGCAGAACCATTGCTCTGCCCTTTCAAGGAAAGGAGCGAGTTTGTCAAAGAGCGGAGTTTCCCCTTTGACCTCGCGGATAATATTAGGGATGAAACGGCGCAACGTTTCATTATCGGTTATCAGTATCATGGCCGGAGTTATCTTTTGAATTTGAATTAGGGAGTTTAACCTGCTTTGCGTCCTGATGTTCATCAAGGGTCGTTAACTGGATGAACGGCACGTCGACAGTCACGCCCTGCCAGCCGTTAAATCGGATTATGATGCGATGAACGGTAAAGAGCAGGTCGTGATACGGCTTCTGCAATGCTTGGGCTATGGTGTAAAGCTCGCGCTTGTCCGAGCCGGAGTTGTTGCTTTGCGCTTTGCCGGGGACTGAGCCGACAAGGTTACTATGCACCCGCATAGTGAAGCATATCATATTGATAGCCTCCTGAATGTCGGTTTCCCAGTCACCGCCCTCCTTGCTGTCATCAATCTTGTTGATAACAACGTCGTGCTGTTCCTTGCCGTCGGGCGTAACATAGAACGTCGAGAACCAGGCTTTGCCGCTGTTCTCGGCGCCGGTAAGGAAGTCGAGAATCTGCTGTTTCTCGGCGACGATACGCGCTTGTTGCTTGCGACGGTCGGTGATGCCCTCGGCGCGGAAAATGCTCTCCCAGTATTTTGCGCCGACCTCGATGTGGTACTTTATGGGAGCGGAGTTTTTTAGCTTCGCTTCCTTTGCGATGCCGATAAGCTGCTTTATGTTGTACCACTTACCCCGGAACAGGGCGCCATAATAAGGAATGGGATAATATGTGCTATCCACGGTCGGGATGCGCGATACAATCGCAAATTTCCGGCACTTCGAGTTCTTCGTGGACGAAGCGCCCAAGGGCGATGACTTGGCGAGTCTGTCTTGCAGATCGCGCCAGGGCGAAGTCGGGTCGAGCAGGTCGATTTCCTCTATCTGTGAGCGGTCACTGACCGCTTTGCGCCAGTTGGCGTAAAGGATTTTGGAAATACGACCGTGCTTGTCAGCCGGAGTGAAGCGGCAATAACAGGCTTCCTTTCTCAACAGACGGACGATGCGCGAGCCGTCCTCGTTGAGAATAAGCACGGACACGGCGAAGCCAAAGTGCTTGAAGTCCTGACAGATGCCGAGGAAGTATGCGGCGAGGTCATTGTCAAGGAGGAAGTCATCGACAGCCGACTTGACCGGTGCGGAGGCTTCGGTGGCGCAGTATTGCAGCCCCGAACCATAGCAGACCTCGGCGTTGAAGCACTGGCAGGTTGCCAAAGTTTCGTCTTTCTCGACGAGTGCGAGCAAGTCGAACGGCATTTGATTGTCGCCGCCCCACGGAACGTATGAGAGCGTATCATCTACGATGGTCGGCACAATATCCACGTCTTCACGGAAGACAGTTGCCGAGTTGACGGTGAACGCAGCGCGGACCTCGAAGCCCGGCAGCGTTTCGACGGAGTTGTAATTAAGGTCGGAAAAAGATAAGTCCATAACTTGCTGATTTATGCAGCGAAGTTATGGACTATATAAGGTGCGCGAAAAGACGCCTTATCGCTTGATTCTTGTAACTTTCCCGCAGTGAGGACAAACATATTCTTCCGACAGGAATTCAATGTCGAAAGTGTTGAAACATTGGTTACAGTAATAAATATCTTTTACATCGAAAGATATAGTACGAATATGAGCCGAAAGGCCAGGCCCTGCCATGAACCAAAATTTTAAGGCTACAATTTTGTTATCCTGAATTATAAAATCTAACGAAGTAGGTTCGTTTTCTGAATTTTTGGAGGGTCGCCAATCGAAAACAATTTCAATTCGATCTTCAGCTTTATGTAGAATTTTACGCTGGTTTTCCAAATCAAAATTACACTTTATGTAATTTTCATTTATGCCGTGGACTTCAAAATGTGACCGATATTTGCCTATTCCAATAAGGAACTCGGCATCAGTTTCTCCCTCGTCGTTTCCAACACCTATTTCTGAGAAGTAGAAACGAGTTGCTCTAAACAACAAGGTATCCTCTAAGATTGCCTTTTTTATTGCTTCTGGTATCATATAGAATTATTTTCAGCAAAGTTACGCATTATTTCCGAGACTTTGGCTATCAGGCGGCTATAAAAATACTTCGAGGTTGTTGACGCGGAATATGCAGCAGTCGCGCATCTTGCGGCACTCGCCGGAAGCCAGTATCTTGATATTGCGCCAGCCGCCGTAAAAATTGTATCGCAGGGAGATACAATTTCGGAGTTCCAAGATAGAGCCGTCGGATTTCCATACAGAAATATCGACAGGGTCGCCGCTGTTGAGCATTGTTCTTGCTGTGGAGATATGGATGGATTGTGCCATAGCGAGTTTGCGAGTTACGAGTAAACGAGATTGTAAGGTTCTGTAAAAATGCCGGGCGAGGCAGACAGGCGTACTATCGGGCGGTTGTCTGTATATCGCCACGTAAACTTGACGCGGTTAAGTTTCTCGTCGCCGTCCTGAATTTCGCAGGTGGCGTCGGTAATGAGTATCGGGGCGAGAACGAGCGGGTCATAACTGTTTGTAGGGTCCGGCTCGATTCGGAACACATCGTGCGACGAAAAGAGTTGGTCTATCCAATCGGCTTCGTCCGAAGTCAGCGGCCCGGCCTCCACCTCGTAGGTCTTAGTCGTAGACTGGTTGTAGAACCGAGAGCTGCCGTTGATGATGGCAAGCGAGCGTTCAACGTTGGTCTTTGCGGTGGTTACCACCGGCAAAGTGGCCGTGTCCCAGACATTGAAGCAGTTGCGGAAGTAGAACGATTCAAGGTCAGTGAGCGAGTTGTCGACGAAGCAGGTAACAGACCGCTGACCGCAACGGACGGTAAACGACAGGAGCGTAATGTCGCCGGGGCGAGTGGCGGCGAACCCTGCGGCATCGGCAATGACCGAGGACAACGGCACGTTGATCTGCACGACCCCGGAGGTGGCGGCGGTCTTGCCGGAGTCAATGGAATATGAGTGAATAAACCGGGCCTCCGAACCTGCTTTGAGGAAGGTGTGCTGTACCGAATACTCCAGACTCTCCCCGGATTCCGCGTAGAAGAAAAGGGAGAGTGTGGAGCCGGGAGCGACACGGCGCATGGAGAGTGTTGTCAGGAAATTCTCGCGGAGAAATGCCGGAATATCCGTGCAGACCGTGAAGCGGTCGCAGTAAAGGATATGAAGCACACAGAAGTCCGCCTTGTTGTTGACCGAGTCGGTAAATACCCGCAGGGTAAAGTCGGCGCATGACTGGCCCGACTTGTTCATCTCGGCCTCGATAAGCGAGCCGAGATCATAGAGCGTTACATTACCGCCGTGGGCATAGTAACGCTCCGAGAGAATGACGATGCCGCCGGTGGCGGTCAGCGTTACATCGACATATTCCCCCTCGACGGCGACGGTGATTTCACCGACAGCCGAAGAAAGTATGATGCCTGTTGGCTTATATGTAATCCGGTGTGCCATGCCGCAAAGTTAACTTTGCAGTCGTGGCCGATAAAAGACAGAGAGAAAGCGGTCAACCCCGGAGGGTCAACCGCTGAACCGACGGTTTGGAGAAGTCACGTCTCCGGATGGTCGGGACGGAAGTCCGGTGCGTCGGGGTCGATGCCTCGCGCGATGTACTTCGAGCGGAGGGCGTTGTGCGCCTGAATGACTATCTGATTGATGACGCGGAAGTGCAGGTCTTCAATCAGTAGAGCCATCTGCTCGCTGTGGCTCGGAAACTGCGAGCCGAAGGCGTAGTTGATAGTACGCGCTGCATCGAGGATTACTTGCAGCTCCTGTTCGGTAAACTTGTTGTAGTCGATTTCCATTGCTTCGGGGATTATAGGGTGAAACATTCGTGATTGTTGTTGTCGATGTGGAAGATTGAGAGCGTGTAATTCTCGCAGCCTTTAACGAACTGGACTTTTATAAAGTCCTCGTCATCGCGCCAGCAGTAGAACAATGCCAGACGCATCGCGTCAAAGTCGTTGTCGGCCTGGAAATTCCATTTGCCTTGTTTCGTGAAACAGATATAATCGCGCATCGTTGTGAGAATTGGAGGTTAGACATTCGGGAAGAAAGCGAGGGAGGCTTATGCCTCCTCTCGCGCTGCCTCGAACTGGAGGCGTTCGTAGATGTTCCGGGAGATAGTCGCTCCGTAACGGGCTTTGAGCAGATGCATGTAGCGCATGGCGCTTTTGGCCGTCTTGCATCCGCATCCGACGTTGTCCTTGGGAGCCACGCCCTTGAAGTAGACGTACCAGCGGTTGAACTTGCGCTGAGCCACGATGAGCCTGGGAGTTGCGGGAGCGGTAGTTTCGACTGTGGGGGAAACGGCTGTTGCGATGTTCTCGGTTGATTTTTTAGCTTTACGTGCCATATCTGTGAAATTTTGAAGTTTGACTTGTGGGCCGAAGCCCGATTTTTACGAACAATCAAAAGTGCGGTCGAAAGGAGCTGAAGGAAGCAAGGGTGATGGCCTTTCTGCAACGAAGCGAAGAAAGGAGGAACACGGAGTGCAAACCTGCCCTTGCGACAGCGAGTGACCGTACTAAATTTGTGAAGGAAAAATGGCTCGGTCTGCAACAAAAAACGGAGATATGGAACGATATGAAGCAACGGAGAGCGTAAGGAAAAATCGGCTGAAACATCCGAAGCTCCGCAGTCAGGACGGACGCTGACGCAGGAAACTCCCTGCTCAATCGAGGCTGCAAGTTCAGCGGTATGTCTTCAAGGTCGGGGCAAGGACTGTCGAGATGCGGATGAGGCCGGAAGCGGTGCTATATGTGCTTGCGCCCGATACGGAGCTGACCCCGGAACTCCGAACGCCCCGGATTCGAGGCAAGCGGTGGCGGTGTCCGTCGCGCCCGGATGTCTGACCTCCTGAACGGTGATGCGCACTACTGATTTACGAATGCAAATGGATATGGCCGACAACTGACGCGATACGCTCATCATTATTATTGGCGAGACAACGAGGGCAAAAGTCAAGTTCGGGCTGCGAGATACGCTCCAATCTTCCCGACAACGGAAATCACGTTTCACCCTCCCGAAGCAATGGAAATGACCTAAACAACCGAACAAGAGCGGCAGCCTCGATACGGAGCGGTCAGCTCGGATGGCCGTCAGGCACCTGCCCGGAGCAGTACATTTGCGGAGGGCCTGACCGCTCAATCCCCGGCTCAGAGCGGTGCCGGAGAGCCGGTAGACAACGGAGGAAGCCGAGTGGCGATGTATGAGCAAGGGAAAAGGCTGCCCCGGCGGACAGCCTACCCTTTGAGGGAGGAAAGATTTATCAGTATGCGAAGCAACCCTGAACCATTGTGTAGTCGACATCGTCGTACATTGAAGCTGCGATTTCCTGGGCTTCGTCGGCGCTGCGGGCTTCTACTTCTTCTGTGTAGCTGTCGCCGTCGAAAGTGATTACTTCCACCGAGTAGTATTTGAGTGAGCGGTTGGAGTTGAGAGAGCTGTCGAATATGTTCATTACGTGGGTCATGATTTTGAAGTTTTAGAGGGTTTTACTTGTGCGCCGGGGCGCGTTTGATTTTTACGTGCAATAAGGAAGGAAGTGGGAAGGGCGCAAGCGCAAAAACTTCAAGAAATATTTTAAGCCCACGGCGTTAAATACTACCTGCAAGGTGGAGATTTATAAAAAATTTTGCAAGAAGTCCCGGAGGGCCTGTTTTGCGATAGACCGGCACGACTTAACTTTGCAAAGTGAAATATCATAGCGTGTTCCGTGCGTGATTTACAAGTAATGCTCTCTGAAACGTCTCGGCAAAATCATAACCCGCGTAACCTGCAAGGCATATTTGACGGTGAACGCCGACCGCTTACCCAAATACAATCAGCACCGTGTAATCACTCACGGCCAGAGCGGAACACCTCAGACAGTGTAATCGCCTTTGGCGCTTCGCTGACGAAGAACGCCGGACGATCAAGCCCAGGGGAAAATCGCTCAATGTACGAGTCGACGAAACAACAATGCAGGGCAGCAACTGATAAATCCTCCCTCAAGGGCCTCAAAGCACGGTAAACCTCCAATTATTGCGAATCATCGCCTCGCGGCGACTGCCAAATAGCAAGCGAGCCTCGGATCCACGTCAAGTGGTGCCGAAGCTCGCTGTATTCTGAGTTAGGGATGGAAGCCTTTCGGTCGAGACCTTAGGCTCGATTCTTCGCAAGCGAAGCGCTAAAGCGTTGACACGACAGCCCGGCGGCGGTGCCGCAACTCCCCCCCAAAAAAGAAAACCCCGACATCTGCCGAGGTTGCCTTTAAGGTATGATTAGATGTTCTTATAAATCAATCCCAGTCATGTTTGGGCGGTGTTGGCAAGTCATCTCGGCGGATGAATTTCTTGACGTCTGCCGGGAGACCGTTTTGTGCACGCTTCAACCACATTTCCGTTGGTGTCAGCTTGACAACGATATAATATTCCGTTGCAGCCCAAAGGTCGTCACTTTCGAGAGCATCGTACCACGTCAGTTCAATGCGGGGCTTGCCGTCTTCCTCGTTTGCCGGGTCAGAAACGTGCCAGGTATATCTTTTGTCGTATGTAACGGTTCCGTCAGCAGAAAGATAGTAAGTAACGAGACCTCCCCATGACCAGGTATTTTCGCTGTCAGTGGTAAATCTGTAAATGAGCGGATTGTCTGTATCGCCGTCCTCTACGAGTTGCCACTGTCCCTTGATGAGTTTGGTGTCGGGGTAATCGACATCGTTATAATCATCGCAGCCGACAATGGCGAATGAGCAGAGAAACGCCAACAGGATTACGATGTATCTATTGATAGCCATTGACGAAGAATTTATAGCATTATAAATACAATGTCGCCAAAATGGATAGTGCCGGTTTCCTCACCAAGAAGAATTGCAGGTTTCTTTACTATGCCCCTGCTTTCGAGTAAGGCAAGCAAGTCATACATCATTTCATGATACAGAATAATCTCAGCTTCGTCTTTGTTTGCAATATCAAAAGTTCTCATGAACCAATCTGCCTTAGCTTTGACTGCGGCGCACAGATTATCAGAAATCTTGTTGCAAAGATTGTCAACTTCGTCTCCACTGCCTCTGTAAATAACAGGGACGATAATCGAGCCGTCGGCATTACAGATACCCCATTGACTCAAGTTTTCAGCCAATGCGGAGTCTGTGATGACTGGTTTTTGTGAGGCCTTAATATCATTAGCCACACGAATTAACTTATTATCGTTGAGCCAATATCCCAAACTGTCCGACCAGTTGCAATTGACAGGACCATAGCTGTTAGTTCCGCATTTCATATCAGGACGTTTGCTGTACATAGCCCAATATACACCAGACCATGTTCCGTGGTCAGTCATATCTTTAGGTTTGACAATACGGGTATCGTCCCAAATATACTTGTCAAGCAAAGCCGAAAAAACGAGTGAATACGTTTGGTTCTCCCAACCTTTTTTCTTAAACAATTTGATTAAGGAATTGAAGTCCTTTTTGTTAGCCTCAAATACGCTGTCAGCCATGGCTTTGCTTACAAGTCGTATTTCATCCGTCTGCTCTTTAGAAAAAATCGGCATGACGGTATGATATAAGGCAGAATCATTTACAATGCGACAATCCAACAAGCCTCCAACTCGTAGAAGTCGAATCTGACTATTGTGTGCCTCTATTCCGGCACTTTTCAGAGTATGCAGAGTTGCCGGAGTGCGGAAATAGCGAAGAATATCCCAGCTGTTATCGAGTATATACTGAGAAGGATGCCACGTAGAATACGAACAAAACGCAGAAATGTCGTATTCTTTCATCGATCTGGCCGTCGGTTCAGTTGTTTCTGATGACTGTGCGTGTAAGCCGACAAACACGAACAGAGATGCTATAAATAGCAGGATTTTTCGGTTCATTGTTTTGTATTTAAGAGAGTTGAATTTCATTGCAGTTCAGTGTTCTTATAAAGAAAACGTGAGCTAACTATGCCACGTCTAACTTGATGGCCCTGAGAAAGCCTTGTACTCAGATGTGGTTGACAGCAGCCCACGCTATGCGAGGGAAGCCATCATGCCATATCTTTGAGTACGAATGAAAATTTCTCAGGTTTTCAAGTTCAAGATAAGCATAACGCTTCTTATTTTTCCAAAATGTCGTGCAACCCAACGGATTGCGACGGCAAAGTTACTCAATTATTCTGAAACAGAGAGCATATAGACGCAACAATTTATCGACAGTTTCAAATAACGCCGCTCGTTGACAGCGAGAAAGAGTCGTGGAAGGGGAACTTCTCCGCTCCGATGTATAGGGTATCGAAAGCGTCGGTGCCGTCGGTGCGGTGTTCGAGCAGGTCTTCTTCTGACTCGGCGAGTTTTTCGCCGGATTTATCCTTGCGGAAGCCGTTGCGTCCGTTGGAGACACCGGCTGACTGAATGGCAAGGATAAGATCTTCGTTATTCGAGCGGTTGAAGAACGGCATCAGGCGTTGCTTTCCGGCAAAGGCGTTGTTGATGAGAAGATACTTCTCGTCGTGGTGCATCGGGTTTCCGAGGTATACGGACTCGATGCGCCAGCCGTGCCGCTCGAACTCCTTTACCACGTTATAATGGAAGTCCTGGTCGTTTACGGCATAGTTGGAGCCGAGAGCCGTTGCATCGTAATAATAGACCACGGTCTTGTTGCGATGGGCGGCGTAATAGCGGCAGAAGTCCTCAACGAGTGCCGGTATCTTGCGGTCGAACTTGACGTAGAAGCTCTTGATGACATTTAGGCGGCGGTCGCGCGGCTGACCGGCGACAATCCAGTTGATATTGGCGTTGTAGTCCATGCCTATGCAGATTGGCGCGTCGGGGTCAACGTCCTTGTCGGCGCGGGCGTCGAGCGTTGAGAAGTCATAATCATATCCGAGAGTATCGAGGTACTGATTATCGTTGGCATCGTACTTGTGTCCCTCGCGCATCGAGGAATAGAAACCGTCCTTTGCAATTCCGATCCTCTGACAAAGGATAGAGGTTTGGAATGTCAAAGGAGTAAGGTCGCGCTTCATCTGCTTAATGTAGTTCTCTCCGAGAAGCTGCAAGTTCTCGATTGAGGAATACTCGCGGTAGTAGACCGCGACGGAGCGCATCTTATTGAGGTCGCGGTCAAGGCGACGGAGGTAGCCTTTGAGATACGGAGGCACCGTCGCGCCTTTGGCGTTGAGGGTGCGTATTCGCTCCTTGATGCGCCATATCTCGTAGACCGTCGCCTCAATGGTCTTTATCAGCTCCACGTCCATCTTGTCGCGGTAGTGGAGGAACCAACTGCCCTTTTGGGTCTGCGGCATATCGCTCAATATCATAATTGAGTGATTGAAGGAGTGCTTGCCGAAGTGCGACTTGATGCCGCCGTTGGCCGGAAGCGTTTCGTCCTTAAGTTTGGCGTAGTCGATAAACTTTGCTTCATCGACCAGCAGCCACGAGAGCGTTAGCGAGTTCGAGCTGCCTGGGCGGTCTTGCGATATAATCACGGCGACAGACCCGTTGTAGAAAGATATGACGTGTTCATAATCTTTCGGGTCGATGATTGGTTGCCGGAAGGACTTCGGCGGTTTCCTCCCAACCACATAGTGTATGCCCTCGATGAAGCCCCAGCGTTTCCATGCGGCGAGCAGCCCCGGAATGGTGTTAGTCAATCCGTGCTTGAAAGTCGGTACCACGATTCCGCCTGTGGAGCCTGGCATACGCTGCATATTGCGAAGGACAAACGGAGCAGCGATGCTGTCCGTTTTGCCAGTGCGTCGCCCCGCGACGATAACCGTAGTGTTCGCGCCGATAAGCTGCGTGAGGCGTTGGGGCTTGTTAAAGTAAACTTTCTTCTCGGCCATTATATCAAAATTATTATGTAATTTTGCAGTGGGAGCGAGTGCCATGAGCCAAAGCTCCAGAAAAGAATTCTTTTAGCCCTCGGTCGACCCCAAATAGATCCTGCCGAGGGCCTTTTTTATGCATTGCCATTGTCTGAATCTGTATCTTGTTGCTGTGGGTCAGGGAAAAGCGAGTCAAATTCGAGGTCTACTTCCTCAAACTCGACATCTTCAATGTCGATGGTTTCGGCTCGGTACTTCGCAATCATGGCAGCGATTTTGTCGGCGATGTTGGGAATAGGCTCGATACCCAGCACTCGCGGGTCATCGGTAGCCGTGAACGGCTGAACGAGAATTTGGTCGAGCGGTATAGCCTGCTCGTCTTCGAGGTCAACGCGGTTCAGCTTGCCGTAGGCGGTAGCGGCGCGTTCCATAGTCTTGCTGTCCTTTCGCTTCTCCGCCATCTTGTAAGTGGCGATAAGCATTTCGTTGGTGCGCCAACGGTGGAAGTCGCGTGAGGCGGAGCCGAGCATGGGAAGCAGCGACTTCACCACGGCAAGGTCGGAATAGGCGGTAGTCCTATGGATATTATGGCGTTGGCACACCTCGGCGACAAACTCGCGGTCTGTACCGTCAGGGTTGGCAATAAACCAGTTATACATTTCGCGCACACGCAAGACTTTCTCGACCATTTGGCCGGGATAACGCTCGCGCAACTCTACCTCTTTGGTAAAGAGTTCGGCACGGCAAACTTCTATGGCGTTGGGATATGACATTGTTAATCTCATTATTGCCGAAGGTCGGCTTGATAGCTTGCACCGCAGGGAGCAGAGCTTCGCCCTGCTCCCTGCGACTTGCAAGCGCCGACTTCGGCGATAGCTTCGCTATTCGTCGTCCTCCATGTCGAGCAGATTGCGGTGGGCGTTCTCGATAGCGAGTGGCGAACCGACCTGTGCAAGCATCATTTCCTGGGAATGTAGCTTGACCTTAGAGGCGGCTTTGCCACGACGGTAAGCCTTGCTAACGTCGGTGCCTCGGTCGGCGATATCGGCACGAAGCACATCAGCCGGAATATCGAGTATTACGGCGATGTCGGAAATTTTGAGGTAGATTGAGGCATACTTCTCAATCTGAGTTAACTCTGTCTCGGAATAGGTCATGGAGCGGTACTGAATGATTTGTGATAAGGTCGTTGACTTGTGCGTGGAGATTTGCAAAGATCTCCGGCGAAGTGGAGATAAACGCTGACTCGTGGCGGTTGCCACGGGTCAAGTTCTGTGAGGTTATGACCGAAACAGTATCTCCGGCCTCGGATTTCACCAACAAAATCTTGCTGTGGTTGTCGGCAAGATAGGTGCGCTCTATAACCTGGGTGATGAACGCCCAGAGTTTGAGCGTCTTGTTGGTAGCCTTGTGGTCGAGCACAAGGTTAATCCGGCTCACGCGCTTATCTTTTGTGATGAAGAATAAGCGGCGAAGAAATTCCTCCGATATGGAGAAAGAAGTCTGCCATACCTCGGCGACGCCGACTTGGCCCAAAATCCATTCGAGAATGTCGGCAACCTGCACGGCATTTGAAAGGTAAGCTTGAAAAGGCGTCTCTTTCAACGGACGAAGGATTTGGTCAATGTTGGCACTCCTTTTCATTTGGCGGACTTCTTGGTGGATTTCTTAGTTGCACCAGCGGCGGAGCGTTTGGCTTTTGCCGATCGCGAGGGAACGGCATCGGGGCTTGGTGCAACATAATGGTCGTATTCCTCCCAGTTGGCGTGTAGTTTCTTGTCGAGCGATATAAGTTCTTTGAGGAACGGATAACGCTCGGAGTCCGGGCATGGAGAGTTGTCAAGCGAGAGCGAGCGTAGGCGCAGATGCAGCTCGCGCATACGTTGTAGAAGCGAGAGATTCTCAACGTACTTCGCCTTGACCTCGTCAGGCAGAGCGTCGTGGTCTTCGCGCTTGCCGAGGCGACGTTCATCTTCCGGCACAGTAGAGACATCATCGGTCAGATGATGCTCGACCGCGATGGTCGCCACCTGCGCGGCCATATCCTCGACCTGCGCGTGTGTCAGGGCTTGAACGCGGAAGTTGTAATACTTTTGAAGCTGATAGTCCACGACATCGTGGCGGCGGTCAATCTGAGCGATTATGTTCTTATACATAATCTGATTGCCCGACAGTTTCAAAAGGTAAAGAGCGCCAACAGCATAGTCGCGCTCACTTTCGGGCGTTTCAAGCCATTGCTTTATCTGTTCAGTAAATTTGTGGTCCATAAGAGCGTAAGCTGTTTGGTTTCCACAAAATTACTTACCCAATCATAGCCGATAAAAGACGGAAAATGTGTAACTTTGCAGATAATGACCAATACCATGCACAAATATATAAGCACAATATTCGTACTGTTCCTAACTGCACTTATTTGTAGCGGTCAGTCCTTTGTTGACAAATACCCTAAGCTGACCAAGAAGAATTTGCCTGAATTTTTCGAGGATTGGCAAGCGTACTCGGATAGTATAAGCTCCAATATAACTATAAGCAGTCCGCTTGATAGTCTTATATACGAAAGAAATCTCTTTACTTATGCCGAAATAGCCTTACAAAGCCCTCGACCACGTTATATAGTTTATCCCAAAGCCGTAGAAGTGTTAACTTATAAAGAGTTGGGAGATACGACAAATAACAGCACCTCTTTTGGACTTCTAATGAGCATACCGTATGCAATGCAAGAATATACCAAACAGATGGTTGACATAAAGATACCTGACGGTGCCTTGTATATGACAAATAGTATTTCAAAAAAAATAGATTCTTTCTTATATGTGGGGAAGTATCGAAAAAAGAAGGAGCGGGAAAAACGATTAAAGGAATTGAGAAAATATATATCGGTATCGTATGGGATTTTCAATACACATACTTATTGCGATTACCCTTTAATTCTTAATATTGGTGTGGCTTCTGACATCATTGTATTTCAGTTGGCATTAAATTCCAACGAAGCCACGGAGATTTGGTATAGAAAAGAAAATGGCCGCATTATTGAACTCCACAATAATAGAGGGAAGTTGATTATATACGATTGATTACAATTTATTGTTTATTCCTGTGAAAAACACGAGGTTTTTGCCGAGTGGCATAAGCAGCTCGCGCATCGAAATCATAGTTGCGCCGGAGGTAACAAAATCGTCAAAGACGATGATGTTTCGCTCGGAGGGCGGTTGTGCGCCAAAGGTAAAGACCGCCCCGACACGATGCTTAGAGTGGCACTCGGCAACGTCTTCATAGAAGGGTATGCCGAGAAGTTCAGCGAGCCGGGCCGAAATGAGCGAGGCAAAATTTCTGACCTTGTGGCGACGTTTGGGCGATGTAACGATAGCCCAGTCGCCGGAGGCAAGCGAATGACCAAGAATTTGCCGGATAAGGGTATTCATGCCCTCGGCAAATTTCTCTACCATATCGGGGTCGTTCTTGATGTCGGTAAGTGTCCGGCCATAGAGCGACTTCTTCCAGAGCGATATGATGCCGAACTGCGGATTGCGGTATGAAATCCGCACCTTGTTAGGCGCGAAGTCGCAACGGGCCTCCACCTGTTGAGCCTCTTTCCATGCCGCACGTTTCTTCTCGGCGAACAGGTCTTTGGCCGGAGCCGCAGAGCAAAAAGAAGCGTCGAGGTCGGGAACGTCAAGCGAAGGCACTTCGATGTCGTTCAACACCTCGTCCAGGGCTATTGCTCCTTTCCTGACGCTTCTTATATCGTCCATAATGTACGGAATTACGCGGCTTTGCCTGAGCAGTCGATGTCGCCGTCCTCGGTTTCGAGCGTACCGACATAGAAGGGCGCGGGCACTTCGTCGGTAGCCTCGACGGAGATAGTTGTCGAGGTCGTGCCGGTGGTACCCTGACCGAGATCCTGGGCGACAGTGGCCTTTGTGCTCCACTTGTCGTTGCCGAGAACGCGGAAGTTGCCTTTCATGTCCTCCACGACAAACACGTTGTCGGTGTTGTTGATGTAGGCTGCGGCAGCCGACGCATCGGCACCGACTCCGGGGTGAACGGCAGTGAGTTTGTTAAGCTGCGTCTGCGAGGGCAACTCGCCCTGCGCCTCCGAAGTAAGCTGCGACTTGTCGGGGATGATGTCGATGTATTTCCACTTGGCATCTGCGGCGAGAGTGAACGAGCCGGCGAGGATAGCCGAAGTAGCGCGGCCCAGTTCATCGCGGGGAAGCTGCGGGAACACCACTATCTCGCTTTTGGCGAGGTAGTAGATACGGCGTTTTACACCGGGAAGCTCGGGGGTGCCCTGGCACCACCCGAGACTTTTCTGTATCGAGGTACAAACTTTTGCCATAGTTACACTGCGATTTCAATGGTTTTGAAGCGGCGCTTGTCGATAGTCTCGAACTGAACGCCGAAGAACATAGTGGCGATGTATGAAAGGATAAAGGGTGCGAACTCCTTGATCATCACGTTTTCGACATCGCCCATCTGGTCGTAGCCCACGAGCATATTGCTCTTGGTGGATACGTGCATGAACTTCGACCCGGCCTTGTTGTAGAGGGGGCAGAACTTCAACTTGCCGTTGGAACCCTCCACGGCACCCTGTCCGTACTGGGTGTTGTAGGGTATGCCGCCGTGGGTAAGCAGGTAGCCTTCGTTGTACTTGTCGACGAAGTCCTGCGAGCAGTAGAGATAGAGGTCCTGGGCGCGGAGGCGCGGGTCAAGTGAAAAGAGGATTTCTTTGGCGATGTCTACGGCGTTGGCCGCAGTGATGGCATCGTCGAACTTCATGTAGTTGCCTTCCTCGGTGGCGATAGCACCTGCGGCGATTTCCTTTTCGGTAATCGTGTCGAAGCCGTCGAAAAGGTCGGCGGTGGTATCTCCGGCGGCGTTTCGCCTGCCGTTCCATACGGCATCGTTCAGATGCTCCGAGAGGTTCTTGGCAATCTTGGCGAGGACGTGGCGGGCCGTGGGTGTAGTCATCTGACCGTCGCCCTTTGTGGCGCCGGTGCCGAGAAGCGTTGAGATAGCCGAGTTAGGCTCGAAGTTGGCGACAACGGAGCCAAAGAAAGTTTCGAGGTCTCGGAACTCGATGCCGAGGTTGTAGTCCACGGCACGCTGCGGATTGTAGGGAGCAAACTGTGCGTCACCGGTCAGGTTGCCGACGCGCTCCTTGTATCGGATGCCGGGGCGCCCCGTCATATACTGGAGCGTGTCGCCAATACCGATAATGGGGAGCATAAGGAGGTCGGCGCGATATTTCACGGCGGCTTCCTGATACTCCTGAAGTGTGAATGTAAATTTACCTGCCATTGCTTAATGAGGATTGAGAATTGGAGAATGGGGATTGATTGTTTATACTTCGTTGTAGAGGGCGCGGGCGGAGTTGTAGGTATCTACAAACTGCTCGACATCGTTCTTGAGGGCTTCCTTGCCGGAGAGTTTGGCATCGTCCACGACGGCTTGGGTGTCGGCTGCGGGTTTCTTGTCGAGTTTGGCTTGCAGGTCTGCGATGGTCGCGTCCTTGGAGGCGATAACATCGTCTTTCTCTTTGAGGGCATTGTCTATCTTGACAAGGTCTGCGTCTGAGAGCGAGGCTTTATTGTCCGTCAGGGCAATAGCCGAGATGCCGAGAACGGCACACAGGAAAGTGTAGGTCTTATTCATTGCGGTAGTGATTGGATTGGTAGACGGTTTGAAAAAAGATGTAAGCGCGGTGATGAACTTCCCGAAGATAGAATCGCGGTCAGCCTCTGACAGCGGTATATTCGGAATAGGCATACCCTCCGAGGCCATAGCGGAAGCGAGAGCATCGGTGAGTTTGGGAGCCGGTTCGTCGGCAAGGTCGGTGATTTCATCAACAAAGCCCCATTCGAGGGCTTCCTTTGCCGAGAGCCAGCCTCCGACTTTCATCAGGACGAGCAGGTCTTCGGGCTTGCGCTTGCACCGGGCGGCATAGAGTTGGGCTACATTGAGGTCGAGCTTGTCGAGGTCGGCCTTAATTTTCTCACAGTCGGCAATGAGCGTAGCGAACTGGTCGCTGTTGAGACTGCCCCACTCGAAGAAAGCCATCGAGCATTTATGCACGAGGTACATAGCCCCGGCATCCATCGAGATATGCGCTGCACCGAGCGAAGCGATGGTTGCAGCCGAGGCATTCAGCCCCACGAAGTGGACGGCAACATTGCCGTGATTGCGGAAAGCCGATGAGATAGACAAGCCGGTGGCGAGAGAACCGCCAAGGCTGTCGATAAGTACATTGACGCGCTTACCCTCGTTTTGTGCGAGGGTCGTGTCAACGGTCTTGCGGTCGAAGTCGGAACCTCCGACGTAGCCTTTGAGCGAGATGTTGTATGCGGTTTTAGACATAGAAAATCATTTTGCTATGCCAAAATTACCTCTTATAAATAGGCGGTTAAAAGACACGGCAAGAGCCGTTCCCGGAGGAGCGGCCCTGCGAGGAGAGAGAAAGAGGGTCAGATGCGGCGGAACACGTTGTTGTTGGCGCCCATGTTGTAGTCCCAGTTGAACAGGTCGCGTCCGAAGGCTTCGTAGTCGAAGTATTGGCTGAGATTGCCCATAGTGCGCTCAATGTCGTAGCACTCCTCGACGATGTGACGGGCGAAGTCTTCCTCGCTGTCCCATTCTCCGCAGAAGGCTTCCTCGAAGTTGTCGAGCGTATCTTCAAACTCCATGTAGTCATCGACGGCGTCGTTGCCGTACTTGTCGCACAGCTCGGAGTATTCCTTGATGTGGTCGAAGTCGTCCTCGTCCATGAAGCCCTCGTTGTACCACTGGCGGGGGAAGCACTCGAAGTCCTGGGCCATCAGCTCCGGGTCTTCCTCGTCGGCGTGAATGGCCTTGCAGAAGTTGATGAAATCGTCGTAGTCGTCGAAGCAGCTGAGGTCGATCCACAGGCCGCAAAGCGAGCCGTCATTGTACTTGCCGTAAGTACCGACGTAGACCGAGGGTTCGCCGTCGCAGCCGCTCTTGTGTTCAGCGACAGCTTCCTGAAGTTCTTCGGGCGTGTAGCCCAGTTCGGCGAGTCGTTCTTCGACTCTTGGAGTGATGTTGAGTTCTCCGAATTGTAGTCTCATCTTGATACAAATTTGAGGGTTTGACATTGGGTTCATTTTTCAAGTTTTACGGTACAATCAAGTGGGAAGCTGTTTGAGACCGAACAAAAATTTATAGAGAATTTTAAGCGCAGCGTCTAAAAATGAGGCTTGTACCATTTTTTCGTAAAATTGTCGTGTAAATAGGCGGAGCCGGTTTTAGTGAGCCGGAGGGAAGTTGAGTTGGCGACCTAACTTTGTACAGGAAAACTAAATGAACCCATTGTCCCGAAAATTCAAGATGAGAATACAGGGGCACTCAACACCAAGAGTCAGAAGAACAGCCGGACGGGCAGCATGGCCGGAGCAGGAAGCAGTCAACAAGAGCGACGCAGACGGCAAAAGAACCCCGGAGTATCTGCGCCGGTGCTTACAGGTTGGCAAGTACGATGTCGGCGGTGCCGTCCGTGGCTTGACCTCGGCAGATAGACTGCGACACCAATCACCTGCAAGGCTGCGCCGACAGAGGAAGCGCTGATGGCGCGGACGCAGAGATCTTCTTCCGCTTCCGCTGAAAACGAGGGCATGAACGAAGGAGGCTTCATCAAACAACACTCCGAACAAAGCGACAGGTGCGAAGCAACGACCCCGATAACAGATGACGGAGATTGAAGATGCCGACACCCGCAGGGCTTCTGCGGAGAACGGGACACCTGCCTCACATCATGGAATGCCACGACAGCACAATGGGCAATCACAGCCGAAAGAATACTTAGACCACGATGAGCGCTGTTCGGGACCACAACGTGGAATAGCGCCGACACGTTCCGCTGCATCTGACCCTCTCTCCTCCCTCCAAGGAAAAAGCTGCTCCGCAGGGAACTGCTATTGCCACCTATGAAAAAACCGCCTATCCTCTCGGACCGGCGGCATGGGTAACTTCAAAATCTGTATGAACGAATTTGGGAAGGTGGCAACTGCTGCTATATCACACACGGCACCATCGAGCGGATGGAGACGTGCTTAATCTCGTAAGCATACCCGGCGGCATCGCCCGACGGTATGCCGGTGCGCTGCGTAGGCTCGACAACCGGACACGGATGTTCGAGCGAGCCGAGCAGGAAGGAGTTGCCGTTGACATCGGTAACGACAAAACCGAGCGTGGCAGACCGGGGAAGTTTCTCGCTTGTAAGAAACTTCAAGGTGGCGGTATCCTGATACCCGGCACCGTCCTTCTTGGTTTGACACTCGCAGGTCGGCTCGTCGAAGAACGGTATCGGGTGAACGTCCGTCAAGACTGCCACCGTCATGCCGCAGATGGCCGAAAGGTCAACGCGCCTCGGCAGGTGTCGGCAGTCGAGCCAGCCGATGGCCTTGATTCCGGGAAGTATTTGTGTCGATGTACGCATTATCGTAGAAATCGTAGAATTGTATTTTAGCTATGCTGAAATCAATGAGATTTTTTGCGCGAATATTGTTTTTTCGCCCTCTCGCGCATCATATAGATGTTGCGTTGCCGCTGATAGCGTTTGGCGATAGCGTTCCAGTTCTTCTCCGTCGGGTCGATGCGGTGCTTCTCCATCCAAGCATAGATAAGCTCGTCCTGGCGCCGGCCAATCTTGCCGAAGTGATGCAGCTCCTCCCACAGCTGAAGATCGAAGCGGTTGCGGATGATGTTCAGCAGGAGCGCGAGCGCCCGGGGCGGCAAGTAATTGTACGTCTCCGGCGGACGGGTGCGGAACGTCGGAATCCTGACGGGCAACTTATCGTCGGCGAACACCTCCGGCTCGACGCCCTCCGGCAGCTTCTCCAGATACGTTTCGAGCGCCTTGCTCTCGATAGAACCGCGAAGAAGATGCACCGGCCTCTCGCCGCCGTGTTCGTTTACGAACCACTGCGCGAGATAGTCTTCCAGCGGTAAATAGATGCAAAGGTCGCTCATAGTCAGCCCGATTGGTATATGCAAATTTACCAAATATCAGCGACTTAGCCTTGTTTTCAAGGCGTTGCGTTGCCGATATTCGGGAACAGCGGACAGTGCAAAACCGGAGCATGAAGAAAAAATCCTCGCGCACATACGAGGATGTTGTCGGGGTAGCGAACTCAGACAAATAGCCGAGAGTAGAGAGATGAAGCAAAGCCCCTGATATATAAAGATATAGATTTTATCAGTCAAAAATCATATATCTATATAGTGGCTTTCGCTGTCTATTTTCGGCTGATGAACCCGAAAAAATTTCGATTTTGTCTAAACGTGTCTAAGCAATGGCACGGCAAAAATCGGGTTAACTCTCTGATATAAAGCGTTGTCTAAATTGTCTGAATTGTCTTGCCGAAATTTCGGCTCACAGAAATTCAGAGAAAGGCGAAAAAATAATCGAAAAAAATGCCGCTGAATCAAATTTCAACGGCAGATATTAGTAATAGGTAATGGGGAGAACTGTCAAAACGGCAATTCGGGTTCTTCCGGAGGTAATTGAGAGTCGGTTTCTTCCGGCTCCACATCATCTTCCGAGGCATCGTTTTCGTTGCGCTCCTGCGTTTCGAGGTTAATCTCGTAACTCTCCTTGAGCAATTCATAATCGAAAACGAAAGCCATAGGACGCACTTCCTTTACGCGGCGCACGGAACGGCCGTCGCGCGTGTCGAAAGTATAATCAGGCGTACCGTTGGGGAGCAGGACGCGAAAGCGGTACTGCTTGGTACCGAGGAACGCCGGGTGCGTCCTCAGATAAGAGTCGAGCGAGACGGTGTCGAGCTTTCCTACGATGTTGGAGCCGTTGACGCGCTGCCCCAGCGTGGCGATTACATTCTGATAATTGAGGTACAGCACCGACTTGTTGCGTCCGAAGTCGATAACGTCTCCGTCAAGACGTTTGAACGAAGACTGCACCCTGATGGCGAAATGGCTTTTGGCGACAATGCGGCCCAGCATGTGGCCGGAATCGAGCATTGACCAGAATACGGCGATGTCGGAGTTCTTCTTCAGCTGTTCATTCTGCCGGCGTATACCTCCGACGCAGATATTGAACAGATCGAGGTAGTCGATGGGCAGACGAAGCGAAGTCTGCACCGTATGGAACGCCGCAAGCGGAGCGAGCCAGTTGTTGAGCAGACGGTCCTCGATGTTGTCCTCGGCGAGAGCCGCCATAAGCTCACGCTTACAGGCGGCGTAATGGGCGGCATAATCCGTCTCAAACAGTTTGCGGAGTTTCAGAAGCTGCACCGTAAGGTGGGAGGCGCCCCGTGCGCTGATAGCCTGAAACTCCTCGAAGTTACGTTTGGCTTCCTTGCTGAACGTAACCTGCGAGTAGGACAGATGAATGACACGAGAGAAAAGGGCATCGTCACGGGTCGGAGCGTCCTGACCTGTGAGGATAACCCCGGAGCGAACAAAAGTGCGCTGCACCTTTTTGTCGCCGTCCATGTTCTTCTTCGTCTGACCGCTGCCGCCCCATATCTGTTTGAGCAGTTCAATCTTGCGAAAGTCGATTTCATTCTTATACTCGTCGAGATGCACGAGATTGTTCTCGGCGCACGACAGCATTTCATTGAGCGAGGCCATAGATGTTGTGGCGAGCGAAGGAGGGTCGTTCTGCCGTATGAAGAACGACATAAGGGCGGTGCCCAATTCCGTCTTGCCCGAACCCTTGCGACCGAAAATATTCAGCAGGGCGAGACGTTTGGAGGTCTGCTTCACAACGTCTAAAAAGAGTGTCGCCAGAAGAAAGGCGAAGCCGACTTTGGCATTGTCGCCGAATACAGTAACCATGCGCTGTACATACTCGTATAGCGACACTTCTCCATGCTGACGGCAGGAGAAGCTGCGCTCGAACTGGTAAGCGTCCTTTTGGTCGATGTGCATTTTGGAGAAAGCGGGCAGGTAAAAAGTGCGGTCGCCGATTTTGACGATACCCAGGTCGTTGACATTATAAAGCACATTGTCGGCGAAAATGCCGTCGCCGAAGGCATAGACTTCCTCGGCGGCATTCCAGCCCATTTTGCTTAACTGAACCGCAGAGTCGGTGATGGAATAGAGATATTCCTTCAAGTTGAGCAGATTTGCGAGATTCCCCTTGAAGATGAAGAAACCGAGGCTTTCGATTCGCTGTTGGAAACGGGCGAGAGAAACAAGCTCGTCCTGCCGCAGTTCAATTTCACGTCTGACCCCCTTGTCATTGACGATGCGGAAAATGCGGATGGCATTGTCGCCGTCGATGATGTGGAAAAGCGGCTCCATGAGGAAATTGCTCCACCTTTCCAGTTCACCCTCTTTGGAATATGAGCAATAGCATCGGTTTCTGACGATGATACCGAGTTCGCGCATAGCCGCCTGTTCCTCGCTCATAGCCTCGCGCTCCTTTCGGGCCGCCTCACGGCGCCGCTCATCACGGCTGTTCTGAACGGCATCGCGCCACAGTTTGAGTTTGCCGAAAACCTTGTAGAGAGGTTCAAGACAGCAGTTAAGCGTAGTCTCGTCCTCGACGAGCACCAGCGCCTCGCGACAGATACGTTTCAAAGCCTCTATGCGCTCTGTATCAGTAGAGCAGGAATTGAGCAGCTTCAGACCATACCAAACGGCAAAATTCACATCTTCAAGAGAGTTGAAGATGTCGCAGCCGGTGATGAAGCTGTCCGGGTCCTGTTTATGGCCGTCCTCGCCGACGGGAATCTCCCTGACAGATACAGAGAAGCCCAGTCGCATTGCCTCCAGACCGTTCTTCATCACCGCCTTTATCCCCGGGCCGTAATGTTCTCCCTCCTTAGGAGGGTCGGCATCGGGTATAAAGCAAAGGCTCGGAGCGTAGCGTTGCAGTTGCTTTAGCTGCTGTTCGCTCCATGCCGTTCCGAGGGTGGCGACCGTCTCCGTCAGTCCGACCTCGTCGGAGTGCATACGGAGGACGTCGGGCGCTCCCTCGACAATGATAAACCTGCCTGTGCGTCCGGCCTGTCTGATAGCCTCTTTGAGCCCGAATATGGTATTGCCCTTCTCGAAAACCGGTGTGTTGGCCGTGTTGAGATATTTAGTTTCATCCGGATTGTCACCGAAGTAGCGGGCTGTATATGAAATGATTTTGCCGTAGCGGTCACATATCGGGATAGTGATGCGGCCACGGAAAAACGAATAGTATTTCCGTGATTTGTCGCTGAACTTGACAATGCCGGCATCCTTGAGGTGTGCATAGTCCACACCGCGACTGCGGCAATACTCCGGCAAAGCGTCCCAGCTGTCGGGAGCATAGCCAATGCCGACCGACTTGCAGTATTCCTCGCCCCAGCGTCCGTAAGCGTAATTACGGGCGGCATCCGCTTCCGAAGTATCGGCTTGCAGTTGACTGACAAAGAAATCCTGCGCCACAGCGATGGCGGCGAGCAAACTCTCACGGTGCTTTGACGCTTCTATTTCCTCGTCGGTGCGCTCCCGGTGGTCGTGCATTATCTGTATGCCTGATTTCTTGGCAAGCCTCTCGATAGCTTCGGGGAACGACAGGTTGTCGAGCTTCTGAAGGAACTCCACGGCATCGCCGTGGGCCCCGCAGCCGTAGCAGGTGAAAGTGCCTCGCGCCTTGCTGACCGCCATCGACGGAGTGCGCTCCGAATGGAACGGACAGCAGCACCAGTATAGCGAGCCTTTCTTCTGTAAGGTGACGTGTTCCGAGATGACATCCACGATGTCAACGCTCTGCAACACTTTCTCTATCGTAGATTTGTAGAGAGATATTTCTTGCGTTTTTGCATTGTCTTCCACAGGGCAAGAAGATCCGAGCCGAGATAATATATTTCGCGGCTCGTGATGCGTATGCAGCCTATGAGTCCGCTGTCACGGTATTTGCGCAGGGTGTCCTCGCAAATTTCAAGCTCATAGCAGGCTGCCTTTACACAATACTTCTTCTGCGGGTCGATGTTCGGTTTGCTCCTTATCATGTTCAATCGTCAAAAATCTGCACTCCGGCGCACATCTCGATTATCTCCTTGGCATAGGTCGGTATGCGGCAGCACATATATTTCCATGAATAGACCACCGAACGTGACACTCCGCAGCGGTAAGCCACTTTCTTTATAAATTCTGCATGCTGCCCCCGGTCGAGAGTGAGCAGATAGCACACGAATGAACTGGTGTCATCGTACTTGATACGATTATTGAGGTTGCTTTCCATCGGTAACGGCATGGCTATACTCCTTTCGCTTTAGAGTTGGACATTTCGTAGGCAAAGGCAACCACAGCGTCGATTACCTCGCCGGTGGAGATAACAGTAGCGATGGTGCCGACGGGGCCATACGGCTGACGGAAGCCCATCATCGAGCACCACTGCGGCTCGCCCTCGCAGCAAACAATCACCGCTATGCGGTCGGTATGGAACTGCTCTGCGATATGTCCCATTACCTGTATCAGTTCTTCTTTTACGTTCATATTCAGATAGATTTTGAGTGTTATTTGAATTCGTCAGTCCAGATGAAGATTGTGGTACCGGCCACTTCTTCAATGATTTTCTTTGCGAACAGCGGAATTCGGCACATGCCGTATTTCCAGTTGTAAAATGTCTTTTTCGACATTTGGCGTCCGCATTTCTCCATTACATCGCTCACGAAAAAGCGATGCTCGGTAGTGGAAAGCGTTTGCAGGTACTCGCGCAAACGCTTCGATTCGATTTCTCGGATTTCATACGTTGTCATAGCATAATCGGGGCTTAGGATTACGTCTGTCAGCTTTTTTTTTGAAAGGCGCGAATGTCGGTTATTCCGACTCGCTCCATAACTGTGCGTAATGATATTTTGTAACTTCTCGGTCCTTTTTCCGCCGGAAGATTACCGGCCCTGATTTCTTCGCAGACTTTCGAGGGGCTGATGCCGAGATATTCTGCCGCCTCTGTTGTGCCGATTATTCGGTCAGGGATTTTGGCGCTCTCTATGAAGTCCTCCATCATTGAGCGTATGCCTTCGACTGATTTTTCAATTTTACGGAGCCTGGCGTTTATATGAGTTTCATCTGCCATAAATAGAAAATTTGGATTTTATTAATCGTATAAACTCTAAACAAAGAAGGAATTTATTATCTTTGCATTTGAGTTTGTTAGGCAAATTTAGTAGCATATAAACACACAAAACGAATAGTTTATGCTAAACTTTACAATCACAAACTCCTTTTAAGAAACCTCGTAAAAACATAAACATAAACCTAAATAGCCAACTGTCCCAATGGATGAGGAAATACGAAATAGAGCCAAAGAAGCACTTGCTTGGCTCAAGGAACAGCGCGTCATTCTGTCGCAGAAGGATGCGGCTGTAAAAATGGGATACAATCCTTGTGTGATGTCTACGATATTGAACCGGCACGACAAGCTGAGCAACCGGTTCGTCGAGAGGCTGTGTTCGTTGAATCCCAGACTGAGAATTGACTGGTTGATTAGCGGCGCAGGGGAAATGCTTTCAGACGAAGTTAAGGAGGAAGCTACGGTGTCGAAGAAGCAGGAGCAACTGGATATGCACACATTGGTGCGCATTATTGACGGGCAGACAAAGACAATCGGATTTATGACAAACTATCTTGAAAAGATAGAGGCGGAGCATAAGGCTCTGATGGGTGAGATAGCGGCATTGAGAGCCGAAGTGTCGGAACTTAGGGAGAAACTGATGGTGGAGATATAAGAAAAGCGCCCGGACCGAAAGTGTCGATCCGAGCGCCTTTATGCACTTGCAGCCGTTCAGAGTGCTGCTCTTTTGAGTGTATCGAAGCCTTGATATACCGATGTTTGGAGTACTTTGGCGTATTTTTCCGTCATGGTAACGTTGGTATGAGCAAGCATCTTGCTGACCGTCTCGATGCCTACGCCTTTGCTGAGCGCCCAGGTGGCGAAAGTGTGGCGTCCGACGTGCATGGTCAAATTAAGGTGAATGTCGGCCATGTGGGCGATGAGCTTAAGGTTCTCGTTGCACTTTTGGTTACTCATCAGGTTCAGACAGTAATTGTACTTGCGAAGTATATCCATTGCCTGAGGCAAAAGAACTATGGTATAAGGTACGTTAGTTTTCAGTCGTTTGTCCTTGATGCAGTAATCGTCGCCCTGCTTGATGATGTCCTCCTTGCGTATCTTGACAAGGTCAGAGTACGAAAGCCCCGTGTAGCAGGCGAAGATGAACATATCGCGGACTTTCTCAACCGGGCCGTAACATTCCAGAGCAGCTATACGGTCGCGTTCTTCTTCTGTGAGGAATTTGATGCCCTCGGAGCGTCCACGCGGTATGCGCATTGTCTCGTAAGGATTACGGGCGATGAGATTGAGTTGCAGGGCTTCCTGTATGTACGGTTTCAGGCGTTTGTGATAACCGTGTACTGATGACTGTGCTGTTACCTTGGTGCGGATATAATCGTCCCATAGCTTGATGTTGCGGGTTGTCAAATCCTCGAAGGTGCGGATTTGACCGAACTCTTTCAGGCATCGGTGCATGACAAGATGCTGCCGACGTGTGGACTCTGTTACGCCGCGCAGCATAATGCGCTTTTCGAGCCAAGCGAGAAAGTCGTTGCTTTCGTCAACGGCTCTTTTGCGCGTACCTTTGAGCAGGTTTAAGTCGATTACTCCGGCCTTTACCATAGTGGTGAGGCGGTCGAAGATGTCATCGTACATATCACGGATTTGCTGATTCAGTTCGGGAGCCTTGGGGTGGTTGATTACAGAGCCGCCTTTCCATTGCTGACGTAGGACGCTTACGCCTGTAGAAAGGCGCAGACGGTCGCCGTTGGAGGCTACCTCGATTTCGACAGTCCCCTTGACGGTAGAGGACGCGCGTTTGCGTCTGTCGTATATTATTCTGACTTGTGGGGTTGATGTTGCCATTTGTTAAAGAATTTTGAAGTTCTTGTCTCCGAAAATCCCGGTACACCTGCCGAAAATATGTACCGGAGTGTACCCGGCGGTGTACCGAAGCGTGTACCAAAATTTATCGGGTCCTCGTAACGTGCTGAAACACACGAGGAAAGTGTTTCATGCGTTCCCGGTACATTTGCGGTACTTTTCGGGGAGAATCATTGTTATTCTGATGCAAAGTTAATGTGCTAAATCGGTTCTAACAACTGCTAAAAAGTACCGGGAAAATTTAGCACAGAGATTTTTAACTTCCTTAACAATAGGGGATTGCTAAAATGGCTAACTGCTTGAAATCAAGGGCATATATACGATTAGAGCCTCCCGTCGGGGAGGCTCTGCGGTATTTGGGTGTTGACCCTTTAGTGATCCGCCTGGGGCTCGAACCCAGGACCCCAACATTAAAAGTGTTGTGCTCTACCAGCTGAGCTAGCGAATCGTTTCAAAAACGATGCAAAGGTACGGAGTTTTTTTGAATTTGCAAATTTTTTTGGATGTTTTTTGCGGAGAAATTTCGGCGGATGTCTTATTGGGCTGGGGGTCAGAGCAGTAGCATGGCGTCGCCGTAGCTGAGGAAGCGGTAGTCTCCGGCGAGGGCGTAGTCGTAGAGGCGGCGCCAGCTGTCGTGGCGGTCGAGGAAGGCGCTGACCAGAAGCAGCAGGGTCGACCGCGGCTGGTGGAAGTTGGTTATTATTCCGTCGACTATGCGGTAGCGGTAGCCGGGGGCTATCATGAGGCGGGTGTCGGCGATGAGGTGTTGGGCGGGGCCGAGGTGGTCGAGCAGGGCCTCCATCGACCGGGCTACGCTTATCTCGGGGGCGTCGCTGCTGTAGGCTTCCCACTGCGGGAGCTGGCCCCGGAAGCGGCCCTGCGAGGCCATGCGGCCTATGTGGTAGAGGCTTTCGAGGGTTCTGACGGAGGTTGTCCCGACGGCTATGACGGGGCGTTCGTGGCGGGCGAGTTCTTCGATGAGGCTGCGGCTCACGCGGATGAATTCGCTGTGCATGGGGTGGTCGCCTATGGTGTCGGATTTGACGGGCTGGAATGTTCCGGCGCCGACATGGAGTGTGACTTCGCGGCGCTGTATGCCGCGGGCGTCGATGGCGTCGAGCAGGGCGGGGGTGAAGTGAAGTCCGGCTGTGGGGGCGGCTACTGAGCCGTCGATATGGCCGAACACGGTCTGATAGTCGGTGGTGTCGGTCGTTTCGGTCGGGCGGTTGAGGTAGGGGGGTATGGGGATTTCGCCGGCGAGGCTGATTATTTCGGCGAAGGTGATAAGGGGGTTGTCCCAGCTGAATTCGACTATCGAGGCGTTGCCGCGGCGCTCGGTGCGTCGGGCGGTGAGGGTTGTCGGGGGCAGTGGCAGCTGAAGTTCTGTCGCTTCTTTCCAGCGTTTAGAGTTGCCGACGAAGCAGGCCCATCTGACGGGGCCGTGCGAGGCGAAGTTTTCGGCGTAGTCGGCGGGCTGTTCGGGCTCGAGGATGAATATCTCGATGGGGGCGCCGGTGAGGTTTTTGCGGAAGCGCAGGCGGGCGTTTATGACGCGGGTGTTGTTGTAGACGAGCATTGCGTCGGCGGGCAGCAGTCGGGGCAGGTCGCAGAATCGCATTGTCGCGGGCTCGTCGCCGCGGCGCGCGACCAGCAGCAGGCATTTGTCGCGGTCGGCCAGGGGATGGCTGGCTATGCGGCTGTCGGGGAGGGGATAGTCGAAGTCGTCGATGCGGATGTCGCGTATGTCTGGGAGGGTCTGATCCATGGAGCGGGGTGTTATTTTCGCCAGAAGCCTTTTGTGAACAGTATGAGTACGGTGAAGATTTCCAGTCGGCCGGTCAGCATGATCAGGCTGAGCACCCATTGCCCGAAGGGGGGCACGAGGTCCCAGCCTCCGCCGTAGCCTGTGACGCCGGCGCCGAATCCGGTGTTGCCCATGCATGAGAAGGCTGAGAAGTAGCTGTCGACCAGCGGGAGGCCGCAGGCTGTCAGCACCGAGCCGCCTATTGCTATTATGAGCGCGTAGAGGCAGAGGAAGGCCACGACTTTCTGCACTACGGAGTTCGACATCACTTTGCCGTTGATTCTGACGGATGTGACGGAGTTGGGGTGGACGCACCGGTATATTTCGTTGCGCAGGTTCTTGATCAGGAAGAGGAAGCGGTCGATTTTCGCGCCTCCGGCGGTTGAGCCGGCGCATGAGCCGAAGAACATCATCAGGAACATGAGCGAGAGCACGAATGTGCCCCAGCGCTCGAAGTTGAAGACCGACATTCCGGTCGACGACATGCACGACATTATCTGGAACAGCGGGTCGATGGTGATTGATTTGACGCCTGTGTAGTCTCCTTCGGCTATTATGCACACTACGAAGAGCGGGTAGTAGAAGCCGATCATTTTTATGAATGTCAGGAACACGTCGTTTCTGAGCAGGGCGTCGAACCGTCCGCGGGTGGCCATGAATATGAGGGTGAAGTTGATGCTGCCCAGAAACATGAACACTGTTATGACGATGTCGACGTAGGTCGAGTCCCAGGCGGCTATGCTGTCGTCGCGGGTCGAGAAGCCTCCGGTCGACACTGTCGAGAATGCCTGGCACACGGCGTCGAAGAGGTTCATCGGGCCGGCCCACAGCAGTGCTATCAGCACTATTGTCAGCATCAGGTAGACGCTCCAGAGGTCTTTGGCGGTCTGCGATATGCGCGGACGGATTTTGTCGTGGGTTATTCCCGTCACTTCGGCGTTGAAGAGCTGTATGCCTCCCGAGTGGTTGAGCATCGGGAGCACGGCGAGGGTGAACAGTATTATCCCCATGCCGCCTATCCAGTTCATTTCGCTGCGCCAGAGCAGTATGCCGTGGCTGAGCCCTTCGACCGATTCGATGACGCTGGCGCCTGTTGTTGTGAATCCCGACATTGCCTCGAAAAAGGCTTCGCTGACGGTCAGGGGATTATCGATGAGCAGGAAGGGAATCATTCCGAAGGTCGAGAACGCTACCCAGACCATGGCTGTCAGCAGAAAGCCCTCGCGGGTGCCCATCTCGAGGCTGCGCGGCCTTATGCCGAAGGCCATCAGCGACCCTACGGTCAGGCAGCCTGCGGCAGGCCAGAGGAACGCTCTGACGTCGGGTTCGTTCCAGGCCAGGGCTGTCAGCAGCGGGGCGAGCATGAAGATTCCCTCGATGATGACGAGCCATCCGATGAACCGGGCTACGATGGCGAAGTTTATGTTTCGCAGACGTGTCAGCATTTGAGTCGGCTGTTCAGCTGAAAAGACGTTCGACTTTGTGGAGCGAGCCGTCGAGACAGAAGACGACGACGCGGTCGCCGGCGCAGATCGTTGTCGAGCCGTCGACGAGCATTCCGCGGCCGTTGCGCACGAGTCCGGCTATCGTCAGGTCGCGGCTCAGATGGAGGTCGCGCACGGGGGCGCGGGTTATCTTCGAGCGCGGCTTCGCTTCGATTTCCGACACTTCGGCGTCGGCCAGGGCGAGGCAGCGCGAGTCGTTGGCGTCGCTGTCGAGAAGAATCTGGAATATTCGGCTCGACGCCAGCAGTTTTTTGTTTATTATTGTTCCGATATTGAGGTTTTCGGCTTCCGAGATGAACTGGATGTTCTCGACTTCGGCGATGGTTTTTTTGACGCCCATCTCTTTTGCCGAGAGGCAGGCGAGGATGTTCGTCTCCGACGAGTCGCTCAGGGCGATGAAGGCGTCGGTAGCCTCGACCCCTTCCTGGCGCAGCACTTCGATGTCGCGGCCGTCGCCGTGGATTATCTCGGCTTCGGGGCAGCGTTCGGCCAGATAGGCGCATTTGTCGCGGTCGCGCTCGAGAATCTTGACGTCGTAGTTTTTCGAGCCTATGAGGCTGACGAGCCTGACGGCTATGCGCGAGCCCCCCATTATCATTATGTTATGTATTTTCCGGCGCGTTTTTCCGCAGAGGTCGATGAGTTCGTCGACATAGTCGCGCGTCGTTGTGAAATAGAGAATGTCGTTGGGCATCAGGCGGTCGTCGCCGCGCGGTATGATGGTCTCGTTTTTCCGGCGTATGGCCGAGACGTGGAAGTTATGGCGGGTGGCGGCGAATTCCTTGAGCTGCATTCCGGCTATGCGGGCGTTGTCGCGCAGCTTGATGCCGACAACGATTATTTCGCCGTCGTGGAGCTCGAACCAGTTGCGCACCCAGTTGCGCTCGAGGGCGGTGCGTATTTCCAGTGCGGCGAGATATTCGGGATAGATCGTGTGGTTTATGCCCGAGCGGGTGAAGAAGGCGCTGTTGGCCGGATCCATGAACTCGTAGTTGTCGATGCGGGCCACTGTTTTCTGGGCGCCGAAGCTTTTGGCTATCTCGCAGGCGACTACATTGTCGGTTTCGTAGGGGGTGACGGCTATAAACAGCTCGGCTTTCTCGACTCCGGCGGCGCGCAGGGCTGAGAACGACACCGGCGAGCCCACTACGGTCAGTAGGTTATATCTGGCGTCGAGAGCCTCGAGCCGGCTGCGGTCGCGGTCGAGAAGTGTGATGTCCTGTTCCTCGCGCGACAGCAGTTTTGCCAGATGAGTGCCGACCTCGCCGGCTCCTGCAATGACGATTTTCATTTTTGAGTGGTTATGAGGTCGTTAAGAATCCCGACGATGGCTGCGGCGTCCATTTTTTCGCGGTTGCGGAGCTCGGCCACGGTGCCGTGGGCTATGAAGCTTCCGGCGGGCATTCCTATGGCGCGAAGCCGGGTGGCAGCGCCTTTGCGGGCCATATATTCGGCCACGGCCGAGCCCAGGCCGCCGATAACCGAGTTGTCTTCGAGGGTGACCACCGGCGTTCCCGAGGCCAGCACCTCGTCGAGCATGGCTTCGTCGAGCGGTTTGAGGAAGCGCATGTCGACGACGCCGACATCGCCGGTCTCACGGGCCGCTTTCAGGGCCTCGCCGATTATCGGGCCTATGGCGAGGATTGTGGCGCGCGAGCCCTGGAGCAGGCGTTCGGCCCGGCCGACGGCTACGGGCTGCGGATCGTTGTGCCAGTCGGTCAGACTGCCGCGTCCGCGCGGGTAGCGGATAACCCAAGGCGAGGTCGCTTTCGAGGCGGCGGCCATGAGATTGCGCAGCTCGTGTTCGTTGCGCGGGGCGGCTATCGTCAGCCCGGGAATCGGGCGCATATAGCTCAGGTCGAACGCGCCGTGGTGGGTGACGCCGTCCTCTCCGACGATGCCGGCGCGGTCGATGCAGAAAACGACCGGCAGCCCGAGAATGGCGACATCGTTGATGATATTGTCATAGGCCCTCTGGAGGAACGACGAGTAGATGGCCACAAACGGCCGCAGGCCGTCTTTGGCCATTCCGGCGGCGAAGGTGACGGCGTGCCCCTCGCTTATGCCGACGTCGAATGTGCGGTCGGGGAACCGTTTCTGGAGCTCCGACAGCGATGTTCCCGAGAGCATGGCGGCGGTTATGCCGACAATTTTCTGGTCGGCTTCGGCCAGCTCTGTCAGCGTCTTTCCGAAAACGTCCTGAAACTTCGGGGGCTTGGGCGCCGCGCCGCTCTCCTTGATCTTCTCGCCCGTCGACGGGTCGAAAAGTCCGGGGGCATGCCATGCGGCCGGGTTCTGCTCGGCGGCGGGGAATCCTTTCCCCTTGACGGTTCTGAGATGGAGCAGGCGCGGCCCTTTCATGTCCTTGATGTCGGAGAGCACTCTGACAATGCGGTTTATGTCGTGGCCGTCGAAAGGCCCGAAATAGCGTATGTTCAGCCCCTCGAACAGGTTCTGTTCGTGAACCCATAGCGACTTGAGGCTGTTGGTGAAGCGCAGCACGGCGCCGCGGCGGCGGTCGCTGATGAGGTGGAGCCGCTTGAGCGTGCGGTAGGCTTTGTAGCGCAGGGTGTTATAGGCTTTCGACGTCGTCAGGTGGGCCAGATAGGAATTCAGTGAGCCTGTCGGGCGGTCGATCGACATGTCGTTGTCGTTGAGGATGATGAGCAGGTTGGCGTTGGCGTTGGCGGCATTGTTCAGAGCCTCCCAGGCCAGCCCTCCGGCTATCGAGGCGTCGCCAATGACGGCGACGACATTGCGGTCGACGCCTGTCAGCGACGAGGCCACGCTCATTCCCAGGGCGGCCGATATGCTGTTCGAGGCATGGCCGGTCGTGAACGTGTCGTATTCGCTTTCCTGCGGGTTCGGAAAGCCGCTGAGCCCGTCGAGGCAGCGCAGGGTGTCGAAGGCGTCGCGCCGGCCCGTGAGCAGCTTGTGGCCGTAGGCCTGATGGCCCACGTCCCATACGATGCGGTCGTCGGGGGTGTTGAACACATAGTGGAGCGCCACCGTTATCTCGACGGCTCCCATCGACGAGGCGAAATGACCCGGATGGACAGCCAGCTTCTCGATGAGAAACCTGCGTATCTCGTCGCACACCGCCGGCAGCTCCGTCGGCGGAAGACGCCGCAGGTCGGCGGGGCTGTCGATCTTTTCGAGCAAGGGATATTTACTTCCTGCCATTGCGCTTATATTTTTTATAAAGCGGCACAAACACTACTATTCCCGAGGCGACGACGATGAAGGCAACGCGCAGCGTGAACGGCTGATAAGCCACGACAAACCAGCATATCAGCAGCCACAGCACTACTATGCACGTCAGTCTGAACCATTGGTAACCTGTCATCGGCCTGAATGTCAGTCGGTTCTCACGAAAGAGCCTGGAGCGAGTCGGTCAGCTGGGCGATCTTGGCCTCGGCGTCGGCGAGTTTCTTGCGCTCGCCTTCGACAACGGCGGCCGGAGCCTTGGCCACGAACCGCTCGTTCGAGAGCTTCTTCTCGATCGAAGCTCTGAAGCCATTGAGATAGTCGATCTCTTTGGCGAGCTTGGCGCGCTCGGCCTCGGTGTCGATCATGTCGGCCAGCGGAACCTCGTAGGTGGTTGTGCCGGCGATGAACTTGGCGGCGGTGGCGTCGGCCTCGCCGACATTGGCTATCGCCGACACGTTGCCGAGTTTTCCGATAAGCTCGGGCCAGGGAGTGGTCTGGTCGCCGACGACGTGAAGCTCCAGAGCCTCTTTCGGCGCGATATTGCGCTTGGCGCGCACGCCGCGCACTCCGTTGACGATCGCCTTGACGGTCTCCATCTTCTCGAGAACCCCGGCGTCGGGCTCCTGGCCGCGCGGCTCGGCGGCATACATTATCGATTCCCCCTCGCGGCGCTCGGCGAGATTCTGCCAGAGCTCTTCGGTGATGAAGGGCATGAAGGGGTGGAGCAGGCGCAGAAGGGCGTCGAAATGGCGCTCTACGGCGGCCAGCGTCTTTGCGTCGACGGGGGTCTGCCAGGCGGGCTTGACGGCTTCGAGATACCACGACGAGAATTCGTCCCAGAACAGGCGGTAGACGGCCATCAGCGCCTCGGAGATGCGGAATTTCGAGAACAGGTCGTCGAGCTCGGCGATTGTGGCCGACAGCTTGCTGTCGAACCATTCGATGGCTTCGGCCGCGGCACGCGGCTGTTCGGCGGCGGGGTCGACCTCCCAGCCCTTGACGAGGCGGAAGGCGTTCCATATCTTGTTGCAGAAATTGCGGCCCGTCTCGCAGAGCTTCTTGTCGAAGAGAATGTCGCTGCCGGCGGGAGCCGAGAGCATAAGGCCCATGCGCACGCCGTCGGCGCCGTAGGTGGCGATGAGGTCGAGCGGGTCGGGCGAGTTGCCGAGCTGCTTCGACATCTTGCGGCCTATCTCGTCGCGCACGATGCCGGTGAAATAGACGTTCCTGAACGGGGGCTCCTTGCGGAACTCATATCCGGCCATGATCATTCTCGAAACCCAGAAGAAGATGATGTCGGGGCCGGTGACCAGCGTAGCGGTCGGGTAGTAGTAGCTGATCTCCTTGTTGTCGGGGTCGAGGATTCCGTTGAACAGGGCGATGGGCCAGAGCCACGACGAGAACCAGGTGTCGAGAACGTCGGGATCCTGCTCGAGGTCGGCGGCTGTCAGCGCCGGATCCTTTCTGCGGGCCTCTTCGAGAGCCTCTTCGGCCGTCTCGGCCACGACGACGCTGCCGTCGGGCAGATACCAGGCCGGAATGCGGTGGCCCCACCAGAGCTGGCGCGAGATACACCAGTCGTGGACATCCTCCATCCAGTGGCGGTAGATGTTCTTGAATTTCTCGGGCACGAACTTAATAGTGTCGTCTTCGACAGCTTCGAGGGCGGGCACTGCCATCCCTTTCATCTTCATGAACCACTGCGACGACAGGCGCGGCTCGACGACGGTGTCGGCGTTGCGCTCGCTGTAGCCGACCTTGTTCTCGTAGTCCTCGACCTTCTCGATAAGGCCGGCGGCGGCGAGGTCGTCGGCGATGCGGCGGCGCACCTCGAAGCGGTCGAGGCCGACGTAGAGGCCCGCGGCGGGGCTGAGAGTGGCGTCTTCGTTGAAGATGTCGATGCTTTCGAGGTTATGCTTCTGGCCGAGCATATAGTCGTTGGGATCGTGGGCGGGGGTGACCTTCAGGCAGCCTGTGCCGAAATCCATCTCTACGTATTCGTCTTCGATGACGGGAATCTCGCGGCCGACCAGCGGAACGATGACGCGCTTCCCCTTGAGGTGGGCGTTCTTCGGATCGTTGGGGTTGATACACATCGCCGTGTCGCCCATGATTGTCTCGGGGCGCGTTGTCGCCACAACGGCGTAGCCCTCTTCTCCGACAATATGATAGCGAAGATAATAAAGCTTCGAATGTTCGTCGCGGTAAACGACCTCGGCGTCGCTCAGGGCCGTGCGCGCCTTCGGGTCCCAGTGAACCATCCTGACTCCTTTATATATAAGCCCCTTGCGGTAGAGGTCGACAAAGACGCGCATAACCGAGCGGTAGCGCTCCTGATCCATGGTGAAGGCCGTGCGCTCCCAGTCACACGATGCGCCGAGCTTCTTGAGCTGCTCGAGAATGATTCCGCCATGCTTCTCTTTCCATGCCCAGGCGTGTTCGAGGAACTGCTCGCGCGTCAGCGAGCTCTTCGCGATGCCTTCGGCGGCAAGCTTGGCGACGACCTTGGCCTCGGTGGCTATCGACGCGTGGTCGGTGCCCGGAACCCACAGCGCGTTCTTCCCCTGCATTCGGGCGCGGCGAATCAGAATATCCTGAATCGTGTTGTTCAGCATGTGCCCCATGTGGAGGATACCCGTCACGTTGGGCGGCGGTATAACTATCGTATATGGCTCGCGGCCATCGGGTTCGGAATGAAACAGGCGGTGTTGCATCCAGTAGCCGTACCAGCGTTCTTCGACTTCGTGCGGGCTATATTGCTTGGCAAGTTCTTTCATTGTAATGAGGTCAGGGTTGTTTTTGTTTCAGACGGCAAAGTTAGCTAATTCGCTGCAAACGGCAAAAAGTAACTTCTCAGCGCGATTTTTTCGCCTCATCGTTTGCCGGATTAAACAAAACGGCTTATCTTTGCGTTGAAAGAATAAAACAGCGGGGGCAAGAGAGCCCGAGCTTGAGATACACCACATCAAAGTAGATTGGGAAACTCATCAATTACAAATATAATTCCGAGGCAAGCTTAGTCGGCCGATGGCGGGCCCCAGCCTCTGACGAGGCGCCGGTTTTTCCGGCCAGGCGGATTACAAAGGGCGGCGAGCACTCAAATCCTGTCTTTCGGAGTTTCATCGCATCCTTTGGTGTGGCCCTTACGGACCGGCCCGGGCATCACTGCTCGGGCCGGTCTCGCCTTTTTCAAGGCTCTTCAAGACATAAAATTTCAATTGAAAATTTAGAATTCAGAATTTAGAATTGCGGGCGTGCCTCTAAGGTCTTACCGGACAGATTGCCGCGTCCGAGCGTAGGGACGTGCCTTTGGCACGTTTCACAAGTATCCGGCAATCAGTCTGTTGCAATGCTACGTGCCAAAGGCACGTCCCTACGCCCGAGCGATTTCTGTCATAGATGAGCTTCTACGCTCGCCGCCCATTCTAAATTTTAAATTTTAAATTCTAAATTTCATCGGAATTTCTTCCGATGCGACGGTCCGCTGATCTCGATGAAATTGAACATCTCCTTGCAGCGGTCGTAGATGCGCGCCCCGTAGGCGCTGCCGATCTGATGTTCGCTGAGATTGGTCGTGACGTGGGTGAAACTGTCGTGGCGGTTGTCGTAGCGCCGTTGCAGAACATACTGGAACACATTTTCCGAAGTGCCGTAATAGCCCGTCGGAATCGTCTCGCTGCCGAGCTCGTCGAAAGCCTGGCGCGGGCTGTCGATGAACGTCTCGATCCCCGCGAATCCGCGCTGCTGGAACTCGGCGCAGACGGTCACAGCGTTCGACGTGCGGAAAGAGTAGGGCGAGCGGTAGCCCCGGCTGTCGGCCGTGCGGCGCCATGGCAGGCGTCCGCAGAAACGGCGCACGATCTCGAGCAGCGTCGACTTTCCGCTCCCGATGCTTCCCCAGAGCCAGAGGCCGCGCTCAGGGTCGTGGCGCCCCGTCGGGTCGGCTATACACCATCGGAACAGGTCGGCGATCTGCGCCCTGTTGAAGTCGCTGATCTGAAACCCGGCCGTGACCGAGCGCGCATCGGCCACGAAAAGATGCTTCAGACCGTTGATGTCATTCTTCGATAAGCCCGCAGGCAGGCACGATTTTGCCGTTGAGCCAGCGGTTTTCGCCGGTAAGGTCGTTTCGAGCAGTCGGGTGAGAGTTGTTGCCATTGTTATTCTGTTTTTTATCGCGTTGTTCCTGATAATAGATCCAGCGGTTGGCCTCGCTGCGCCAGTCGGCCACCGGCCGCCCGTATTTGTTGATCCAGCCCGAAGCTGCGAACGTGTCGTAGAAGAGGCGTGCGGCCGACTCCCAGTCGCGCAGACGGCGCGGAGCGTTCTGAGCGCGGAAATGGCCGGTGACCTCGGCCGCGGTCGGCTGGGAGTTCTCAGAGCTCTTGGAGTTCTCGGAGCTCTCGGAGTTCTCGGAGCTCTCAGAGATCAGAAGAAAAGGCCTGTCGGCCTCCTTGCGGCGGCGCGCAATCGAGAAATAGCGGCGCTGGATTCCGCGCGAGGTCAGAACCCCCTCCTTCTCGAAGAGCCCGCGGTCGAAGAACCCCCATTTCAGAAGGCTCCCGATGATGGCGTCGAGCTTCTCGCCCGACAGGCCGCCGTTCTCAAGGAGCATCTTGTAGCGCACGGCCTCGGTCCATTTCAGCCAGTAGCCGTTGCGGTAGATGGCCACCAGCAGCTTGAGGGCTACAATCCAGCCGATGTCGCCATGCTCCCCGGCGACACAGACGATCTTCTCGTCGCAGAAGAAATCAGTGTCGAAGGGGAAATAATCGAGTCCGTTTTTCGAGGGTCGTGCCATGAGGTGGAGGTGGTTGTGGTTGATTTTTCAGCAAAGTTACCTCATGGCGCCCCCTTTGAGGCGGGATTACGCATTATCTTCCGTGTCAGAGCTCTGGAGGGTAAGCTCTTAGGCCAGGTCTTGCGCCATAAAAATCAGGTTTCGAAAAAAATTTCATATCCCCCCGCCTCATCATCCGCCACACTCCCTCCCTGTGCCCTGCCTCTGATGATGAAACACAGAACAGAAACAGTTTTCTTTGATTTATTTTTCTTTCCTTTACTTTACTTTGCGGGATTATTGCCGACAGAAACCCGGTTATTGCCGTCAATAATCCGTCAATAATCCCTATTTGCGGCGCGGAAAGAGAATCCGGGCGAGTTGGGCGGCGCCGCGTCCGCCGCTGCGGCGCAGCAGGGCGTAGGCCGCGCGGAGCCTGAGGCGTCCGCCGCGCGCCTCGTCGAGAGTCTGTCGCCGCAGTTTGCGGGCATCGGTCAGCGCCCCTTCGGCGGCGAAGATGGCGGCGAGGCTCATGCGCCGCATGTCGAGCAGCGGCAGCAGGTCGTCGCGCCCGGCGGCGATGACGTCGGCGCGGCAGAGGTCGATAGTGTCGGCCCATTTGCGCGGGCTTGAGCTGAAATCAGTGCCCGTTATCGAATCGCCGTGGACATGCTGGACAACCGACTCTCCCCGTATTTCGGCAAGGCGCGGCTTCCCCAGGAGAAGGCGCAGGCCCATCTCCCAGTCGTCCCATCCGACGGCGCGCGTGTCCCAGCCGCCGTGGCGGCGGTAGAACTCGCTCCTGACGATATAGCGCTGGGTCGAGAGCGTCGAGTGGAAGATATGGTTGAACAGCGCCCGGCGCGCGGTGAAGAACTTGCGTGTGTCGCGGCCGTCGGGAGTGCGCATCAGAACTCCGCGCCCTATGATTTCGGCTTCGGGCGAGGCCTCGGCGGCCGCGCGGAAGTCGGCGATGTGGTCGGGGAGCATCTCGTCGTCGCTGTCGAAAAACATCAGCCATGGGGTCGTGGCAAGGGCGGCGCCGGCGTTGCGGGCACGGGTGGCTCCGGCGCGCGGCTCGTCGGCGACGGTGACATCGAGGTCGGTCTGACTGTCGGCCCACCGGGCCATGACCTCGCGCGTCGAGTCGCGCGAGCCGTTGTCGACAAGGACAACGCGGAAGTTCCTATACGACTGCGCCCCGACCGAGGCCAGGGTGCGTCGCAGTAGTGTGGCGCGGTTGCGCGCCGGAATTATGACTGTCAGAAAAGGCTCTGACGGGTTCATTTTGCCTTGCGGCCTTTCTCGTAGCGGGCGTTGAGGCCGTCGATAACCTCCTTGGTTATGTCGAGAGCCGGGTTGAAATAGACTCCGGCGGCCTTGAAGAGGATGGCGTCGTAGCCTTTTTCCTTATTGTAGTCTTTGATGAAAGCCTCGATCGAGTCGTTGAGCTCGATCTGGCGCTGGGCAATCTCCTGCTGGGCGCGGGCCTGCATGTTGTCGAGCATGGCGGCTGCCTCCTGCTGCTTCTTGTTGAAGGCGTTGACGTCGGCCTCGTAGCTCTCCTGGCTCAGATAGCCGTTGCGCTTCGTCTTGGCCTCGATATTGGCGCCCATCTTCTGGAGCTCGTTGCCGCGGGCCTGGCGGGCGTTGTCGATTTTGCTCAGCGACGAGAGGGTGAGCTGCTGGAAGTCTTTGGCAAGCTGATAGTTGGCGGTGACTGAGTCGCCGTCGATATAGCGGATGTTGAGCGATGTCGGTGTGCCTTTGTCGGCGGTTTTCTCGGTCTTGTCCTTAGTGTCTTTCGAAGGGGCGCCCTGATTGTTGGGGGTGCCGCACGAGGCCATGACTCCAAGCGAGAGGGTCAGGGCGAAAACTTTAGCTGATACGGCTAATCTGTTCATCAGTGAAGAATGATAGTTTTTTAGAATGTTGCAGCCTGTTAATGTGCTGAAATACGGTCTTTTGCCGGCGAAACGGCGGCTCTATGCCGTTGTTTCGCGGTGCAAATATACTGAAATGACGCGGATTTTTTTGGCTGTTACCATTTTTATTTTGTACCTTAGGGGTGCAAAACGATATATTTTAACATTGTTTGACAATCTAACCTTATAAACCAAATAGAACACCTATGACCGTCAAAGACCTTCAGCCTAAACAGGTTTTCGAGATTTTCGATGAAATTACAAAAGTGCCCCGTCCTTCGAAAAAGGAGGGCAAAATCCGCCAGTACCTCGCCGACTTCGCCCAGAAGCACGGCATCGAGTATAAGACCGACGCCGTCGGCAACGTGCTGATGAGCGTTCCCGCAACCCCCGGCTACGAGAACGCCGAGCGCGTTATCCTCCAGGGCCACATGGACATGGTCTGCGAGTCGAACCATAAAGGCTTCGATTTCGAGAACACCCCCATCACAACCATCGTCGACGGCGAATGGGTCAGAGCCGACGGAACCACCCTCGGCGCCGACAACGGAATCGGAGTAGCCGCTTCGCTGGCCGCCCTGATCGACAAGGACTATGTCCACGGCCCCGTTGACGCCCTCTTCACCGTCGATGAGGAAACCGGAATGACCGGCGCCAACAATATCGGCGACGGAATGATCCGCGGTAAAATCCTGCTCAACCTCGACAGCGAAGACGACGCCGAGATCTTCATCGGCTGCGCCGGCGGCGTCGACACAACGGCCGTCTTCACCTACAACCGCTCCTACGCCCCCAAAGACTTCCTCTATTTCCGCATCTCGGTCGAGAAAGGCCAGGGCGGTCACTCGGGCGGCGACATCCATCTCGGCCGCGCCAACGCCAACAAGCTCATCGCCCGCTTCATCTTCGGCCTGATGAAGAAATATGAGATCAGCGTCAGCGAATTCGACGGCGGCAACCTCCGCAACGCCATTCCGCGCGCAGCCCACGCCGTTGTCGGCATCCACACCTCCAAGAAAGAGCTCGTCCGCACGGCCCTCAACGAATATGCCGCTCAGATCAAGGCCGAATACGGCGACCTCGAGCCGACCCTCGAAATCGACATGGAAAGCGTCGACACCCCCGACTTCTGCATCGACAGCGACACCTCGCGCCGCCTCATCGAAGCCCTCTACGGCGCTCCCCACGGCGTTATCTCGATGAGCCGCGACCTCGAAGGCATCGTCGAGACCTCGACAAACCTCGCCGCCGTCAAGATGCAGCCCGACAACAAGATTCTCATCACAACCTCGCAGCGCTCGAGCGTCGAGTCGCGCAAATGGGACATCGCCAACCAGGTCGAGGCCGTCTTCGCTCTCGCCGGTGCCGAAGTCAGCCACGGCGACGGCTATCCCGGATGGACACCCGACAAGAACTCGCCCATCATGGCCATGGCCCGCGACGCCTATAAGGAGCTCTACGGTATCGACCCGAAGATCACCGCTATCCACGCCGGCCTCGAATGCGGCCTCTTCCTGACCAAATTCCCCGGCCTCGACATGGTATCGTTCGGCCCGACACTGCGCGACGTCCACTCGCCCAGCGAAATGATGCACATCCCGGCAGTCGACCGTTTCTGGAACCAGCTTAAGCTGACCCTGACGAAAGTCGCCGAGAAAACCAGATAATTCAGAACTCTCAGCGGGGGACGCCGGTGTGATGCCGGGCGTCCCCCGTATTATTTTCGTCGGACCCATTAATTCAATCTGATGTCATGAAAAAGATCCTTTTAACACTGTCGCTCGCTGCCGTGGCCTCATGTCTGGGCGCCTCGCAGCCCGCCGGCCCCCCTGCCGAAGCCGAAGAGGCCCGGGCCGCAGGCGAAACCGCCGACGCCGAAGAAGCGTCGATGACACTGACCGACGACGACTACCGCGAGGTCGCCGAACATCTCGGCTGTGAAATCGCCGCCATAAAGGCTGTCGTCGAGATCGAAGCCGGACGAACCCATGAGGGATTCTCTGCTCCCGGCCGTCCGCTGGTCAACTTCGACCTCGGCATGTTCCGCCGCAATGCCGCCAAAAAAGGGGTCAGCCTGTCGAAATACTACCGCACCCATCCCCAGGTCTTCAACCGCAGCCGCCGTTCGAGCCAGGCCTCGGTCTTCAATCGCCTGTCGGCCGCCCGCTCGATCCACGACGCCTCGGCCATCGAGTCGACCTACTGGGGAATGTTCCAGATCGGTGGCTTCAACTGGAGGAAATGCGGATGCGCCAGCGCCGGGGAATTTGCCGAGCGTATGAGCCGCAGCGAGCGCGACCAGCTCGACCTCTTCGCCGAATTCGTCAAATCGACAGGTCTTGTCAAACATCTGCGCTCCAAAAACTGGCGCGCCTTCGCCCGCGGCTACAACGGCCCCTCCTATGCCGCCCGCAACTACCACAACCGCATGGCGGCAAGCTACGCCCGCCACAAAAAAGCCGGCGAAACCCCAAAATAACCGCCGTCAAAATTTTTGAACAGGCCGCAAAATTTATTGGCGGCAAATGTCAGTGCTTCCAGAGGCGGCGCAGCGCCCTGCCCGAAACGATGACCGAGGCAGCGGCCAGAGCCCAGTTCAGAGGCTCCAGCGCCGGCCAGGCTATTTCGGTCAGAGCCATCAGAGAGCCCGTGGCGAGGCACGCTCCCGTCAGCCACCAGACGCTCCGGTTGATTCTCAGGCCGTAGCGGCGCAGGTAGATGACGGCCACTATGGCCAGATAAACGGCATACCAGACCGTATAGGAGATTCCGAGCCCCGTCAGGCCCCCCAGACGGTAGCCCGCGATGTTCAGCCCGAGGCACACCAGCGCGCTGCTGACCTCGCTGACCAGATAGAGCAGCCCGTCGCCACGGGCGAGGATGGTGAACGCTATGCACCACGACAGGCCGCGCAGCGTGACGCCTATGATGCCCACCGAAATCATCGGCACTATCGGAAGGAACGCCTCGGTATAGAGCAGCCTGACCAGCAGCGGCCCCGTGATGATGAACAGCGTCGTCAGCGGCAGTATCAGCCACAGAATCAGCATCGACTCGTGGTTGACGAAGACCTCGACGCGCCGCCTGCGGTCGGCCGCCATCGACAGCCGCGGGAAATATTCGACGCCGATGGCCGCGAATATCAGCCCCGCATAGCGGTTGAAGAGGTTGAAACCGGCTTGATAGAATCCGACCTCGTCGACCGAGGCCGTTGTGCTGAGCCACGACGCGAACAGATAGTTGACACAGTAGTTCGTAGCCTGCGACAGCGTTATGTAGGCCCCGAGGATTATGAATCCGCGGCCGAGGCTGAGCGTCTGTCGCCACCCGAGCGGCTCGTCGGAGCGCAGCCGGGGCATCGCCATGGCTGTCGGCACGAGCATAGCCGCCGAGAATATCAGAATCGCCGGCACAATGCTGTCGACCCTGAGGAAGTAGAACAGCGGAGCCGACAGGGCAACCCCCGCCGCCGTCCCCCACATCGACGCGCGCGCCATGCGGCGGTATTCCTTGAGGCCCTGCATTATGCCCGAGCGTATCGACGTCAGCGAGTTCATCATGACAGCGGCCGCCAGCGCTATGAACGCCCAGGCGTGGCTGTCGTCGCCGAAAGAATGGCGGCTGAACACCGGAGCCATTGCCGCTATGGCGACAGCGCCGACAGCCCCCAGCACCCATCCCCACCGCCGCGCCGCGCGCGCCATCAGATTCTTCATCCCCTCAGGGGCGGCGGCGATATCGCGGACGGCGCTTGCGGCGATGCCGAGCATGGCCACGGTGACAACGAGGTCGATAGCCGAGTTGTAGATGCTGAACAGTCCCACGCCGGCCGCGCCGATCCAGAGGGCCACGAGCTTAGTGCGCACGACGCCGCAGAGAAGCACGAGCCCCTGAACGCCTCCGAACAGCCCCATAGTCTTTATTATGCGGGCCGACATCCCCTGTCTCTTTACCGTTTCCATGGCCGCGATATGAAGAATGATTCGGCATAGCCGCGCGAAAGCTCTCTCAGCCCCGCGAGAAAGGGCGCCCGGCCGGCGCGGCTGTCGCGCCAGGCCTTCAGCGGAATGCGCAGCGGCCCGCTCAGAGGGTATCTTATGCCGATATAGACGCCCATCGCCCTGATAACCAGCGGGTCGTCGATGTGCCGTAGCCCTGTCGACAGCTCGGGGTGACGGCACACTGTCAGCGGCTCGTAGCGCCCGCGCAGCCCGAGCCGGACGAGGGTGTGGTAATACATGTCGTCTTCGGCCGCATTGTAGCGGCCGCTCTTGAGGCCGAAACGCTCGTCGAACCTGACCCGCCCCGCTGTCGTCCGTCTGACGGCAATCTCATAGCTCGTCGGGTTCGCCATCTTCGGAAAGCGGCCGCAGATGTCGGTCGGCGCGGCGGTCGGGTGGGGCGAGGCCCCCGCGGCCGCGCAGTCAAACCTCAGGAAGTCGAGGTCGGGGCGCGACTCGAAAATGCGGCGCACGGCGTTGAGCGCGTCGGGGCTGTAGATGAGGTCGTCGTCGGTCGGCAGAACAATGTCGGCCGTCGAATGGGCAAGGGCATTGTTGCGGTTGCGGCTCAGCCCCGCGCCGTCGAGCCTGACGAGCCTGACATCGCGGCGCCGCGCTATCGCGGCCGGAACGCTCCCCCCTCCGTTCTGCCACGATATGACATAGCCGATCCCTTCCGCCTCGGGCAGAAGCATGGCCGACGCGCGGACGATGCCGTCGTCGCCGTAGGTCGCTATGGCAAGCTCGAGAGTCAGCATCGTCCGAGGCATTTGGTCCAGAACTCTACGGCGCGCCGCCCGACGACGTCGCTGCCGTTATGCCGCTCTACAAAGGCGCGTCCCTGCCGGCCGCGCGCGTCGAGAAGGTCGGGGCGCGTGGCCGCCTCGTCGAGAGTGGCCACAAGCTCGTCGAAATCGAGCGACGACGGAATAATAGGGCGCAGTCTGTCCTCCCCGATGAAACGGTAATATTCTTCCGCAGCGCCGCTGACAACCGACTTCGCGCGCGCCATAGCAAGGAGGGCGTTGGTGGCCGGCGTGTAGCTGTAGAGCTGATCGAGCACGATGTCGGCCTGCCGCAGCAGTCCGATATACTCGGCATAGGGGCGGTCTTCGACAAGAGTGAAGCTGACCTCGCGCGGGTGGCGGCCGGCAACGATGCGCGCCGCGCGCTCCAGAAGGTCAGTGCCCTTTTCGGCCTTGCGGCGGCTGTGGCGCCCCAAGAAGAGGTTCACCGGCGCTCCCGGCCGGCGCGGCTCGGGCTCGACCGCCTCAGTGTCGACAGGAATGCCGATATAGCCGACCTTCGCGGTGCTGAGGCGGCGCAGGGCCGCGACGTGATATTCATAGAGCACCGTCGTGACCCCCGACACCTTATTATATATATGCTCCGTCAGCGCCGTCAGCTCAGGCGCAGTCCAGAGCCGCCCGGCCTCGGGGTGGGCGAGGACGTATGGCGACGGGCGCCCGTTGATGCGGAATTCATTGACGGGCAGCGGCGGGTCGGCGCTCAGGCAGTCGGCCGCATAGAGGGCGTCAAGCCCCAGATGGGTCATGAACACGGCTCCGTTGTCGCGCCGCAGAGCGTCGAACACCGGGCGGATCCTCGCGGGGCGAAGATCGACGAACCCCGGGCCGCAGATGCTGACGATGTCGTGGCCGCGCAGGTCGCTGCGGAGCAGACGCCTGAGCCTGAGCCACAGCAGAAGCCCTCCGGCCTTGCCCGGCAGCGGGCGGCGGAGGCTGACGGGGCTCGACGTCTTCATGAACCCCGAGCCGGCCGAGGCCAGCGTAACCTCGTGGCCCTGACGCGCCAGAGCGCCCGCAAGTGCCGCGTGGCAGTTGCTGGCGTCCCCCATGAGCAGTATTTTCAGCCTCTCCATTTCCGCAAAGGTAGCAATTAATCAGCAATGAGCAATTAGGAATTAGCAATTAGGAATTAGTAATGAGCAATCTGTCAAAAAACGCTCTGGCGTTTCCGACGCCGGTTTCCCATCCGCCGGTTGACTTCGCCCTCTTCCCTCTTCCTAATTGCTAATTCCCGCCGAGAATTGGCTGATTTAAAAAAAATTTCTTAAATTTGCACGCTTGAACTCTGTTGAAATATCTGATAATGAATCTGAATATACTCAAATGCCTTGTCGCCGGAGCTGCTCTGGCCCTTTCGGCCTGCCACGGAAGCAATGAATGGACTGTCGACGGCCGCATCGACGGCGCCGACGGAAAAACGATGGTTGTCGAAGCCTGCGACAACGGCCGCTGGTATCCGATCGACTCGGTAACTCTCGACGGCGCAGGCCGTTTCTCGATAAGCCATCCCGCCGCCGGCTACCCCGACATCTACCGCCTCCGCCTCGGCGACAAGATGCTCTATTTCCCCATCGACAGCATCGAGACTGTCACCGTCGTGTCGAAAGCCTCGGCCTTCGACAGCGATTATACCATCGAAGGATCCCCGTCGGCCGAACGGCTCATGGCCGTTGACCGCCGTCTGCGCGACGCCATGAGCCGCGGCGGCATCGTCGGCGACACCCTGCTCAAACGCGAGCTCGGAAACATGCTCATCTCCGACCCCGCGAATATCGTCAGCTACTACATCATCAACAAGCGCATCGGCGGAGTCCAGCTCTTCAATCCCGGCGACAGGGCCGACCTGCGCATTATCGGAGCCGTGGCCAACGCCTTCGACCAGATGCGCCCCAACGACCCGCGAACGGCTTATCTGCGAAGCCTCTACCTCAACAACCGCAGGCAGACCCGCGACGCAGCCCCCGGCGACACCATGCACGTCAGGGAAATCGACATCTTCGACATGAAGCTCTACGACCCCCGCGGCGTTCTCCATTCGCTGGCCGACGTAGCCTCGAAGGGCGATGTCACCGTGCTCAACTTCACCGACTACAGCGCCGAGCAGTCCCCCTCGTTCAACCGAGAGCTCAACAAGGTCTGGGAACGCCACCGCGCCGACGGCCTGCAGATCTATCAGGTATCGGTCGAGGCCGACGAATATCAGTGGCGTCAGGCCGCCAAGGTTCTCCCGTGGATCGCCGTCTACAATCCCGCGACAACCGAGGGCGCCCGCAATCTGATGAACTACAACGTCACCGAAGTCCCCGTCATCTATCTCTTCAACCGCAGGGGCGAACTCGTGCGCCGTGTCGACAATATTTCGGCCCTCGAGCGTGAGGTAAGTCAACTTTTGTGAATTTTATTGCTGTAATAAGCCGATAATTCGCTACCTTTGCAGCCGCGTGAATTCTATAACACACCTCTCACAACCGCGTCAACCGAATCCATTGCATTACTAATTCGCGATTGATCATAAAATAGGAAATGAAATTCAAGTCTAACGTCATAGCTGCGGCCATCCTTACGGGTATGCTTGCATGGTCGTGCTCAACGCCGAAAAACGTCACCTACGTCCAGGATCTGACACAGGGAACCTACACTGTTCCCGCCGAAGGAACGCTCAAAGCGCGCCCCGGCGACAAATTCAACATCATCGTCAACTCGAAAGACCCCGCCCTCGCAAAACTTTTCAATCTTTCGAACGAAGGCTCCACAGGCTCTCAGATTCTGAACTACACCGTTGATCAGCAGGGAAATATCGACTATCCCATTATCGGTAACATCCATGTCGCCGGCTTGACGCGTGCCGGAATCGCAAAAGAGATCAAAGACCTCCTTGTCAGCCGCGACCTCGTGCGCGACGCAACAGTGACCGTTGAATTCACCAACCCGACAATCAGCGTGCTCGGCGATGTCGCCAGGCCCGGCAACTACAAGGTCGAACAGGAACATATCAACATCCTTCAGGGCCTCGCCCTCGCCGGCGACCTCACAATCAGCGGCGAACGAGAGAACGTAGCCGTTATCCGCGAAGCCCCCGACGGAACCCAGCAGGTCTACCGCGTCGACCTCACCAACGCCCAGAGCCTCTATGCGTCGCCCGCCTACTATCTCCAGCAGAACGACGTCATCTACGTCGAGCCCAACGACACCCGCAAGCGTTCGCGTTCGGCCAACGGAAACTCCGTGCTGACCCCCTCGTTCTGGGTATCGATAGCCTCGTTCATCGCCTCGATGGCAGTTCTTATAGCCAAATAAAACACACTCAAACTCTTAAACGCCATATACGGATCTCCACCTTCTGACAGATATGGAACAAAACGAAACGCCGACAACCGAAGCCCGGGCAGCCGCGCGACAGGGTCTGACCGACAAGGCCATCGACCTGCGCAAGCTTCTCGGAATGTGTCGCAAATACTGGTACTGGTTCGTCATATCAGTGATTATCTGCTGCTCGCTGGGCTATATATTGTATAAACGCTCTACGCCCGTCTACTCGCGCGAGGCCCAGGTCATGGTTGTCCGCGCCGACAACGGCAGCAACAGCGAAATCGCATCGTCGTTCTCGACGATGGGACTCTTCCAGCAGACCCCCGAGTCGTGGACTCAGATGGTCACACTGACAACCCCCTCGGTAATGCTCAACGTTGCCGAGCGCCTGAAACTCAACGTAGCCTATACCGTCGAAGGGCAGTGGCATCCCGAAAAACTCTACGGATCGACCCAGCCCCTGGTCGTTGAGTTCCCCGGACTCGACACCCACGGCTACGCCACCCTCGAAACGACCATCGAGCCGGGCGGAAAGATCCGGCTCGGCCAGCTCCGCACCAACACCGAAAAAGGAGGCTCGAAAGTCATCGACATCGACAAGACAGTCAACTACGTCGGCGGCGTCGAGCTCCAGACCCGCGCCGGACTCATAAAGATCACCCCCAATCCGCTCTACACCGGCGGCCCCATTACCGAGCCGGTCAATATGACAGTGACCCATTCGAGCCTCTACGACACCGCCGTCGGTCTCTCGGGCCGCGTCGTCGCCTCGCTCCATCCCCAGTCCGACCAGATCATCGTGCTGACCCTGAGCGACAGCAACCCCCAGCTCGCCACCGACATCCTCTCCACAATAATCTCGGCCTACAACGAGAACTCGCTCAAAGAGCGCGCCGAGATCGCCGAAGCCACAAGCCGCTTCATCAACGACCGCCTCAACGTAATCGAACAGGAGCTCGGAAGCGTCGAGAGCAACATCTCGAGCTTCAAATCGGCCCACATGCTGCCCGACGTCGACGCCGCCTCGTCGATGTATATGGAGCAGACAAACAGCGCCAGCAACGCCCTCGGCGACATGACCACACGCCTGACCATGACGCGCTATATCCGCGACTTCATGGCCTCGGCCTCGAACTCCAACACCGTCCTGCCCGCCAACACGGGCGTTCAGGATGTCAATATCGAAGGACAGATAGCCGATTATAACCGCACTCTGATGGAGCGCAACTCTCTGGCGGCCAACTCTTCCCCCTCTAATCCTCTGGTCGTCGACCTCGACAAACGCCTCGAAGGACTCCGCCGAGCCCTGATCCAGAGCCTCGACAACACCATCGCCTCGCTCAACACCTCGATCTCGAGCCTCCAGCAGCGCCGCAGCGAATCGGCCGGAAAAGTGGCAACAGCTCCCGGTCAGGCACGCTATCTTCTCAGCGTCGAGCGTCAGCAGAAAGTCAAGGAAAGCCTCTATCTCTTCCTACTTCAGAAACGTGAGGAAAACGAGCTCTCGCAGAGCTTCGTGCCAAACCGGATCCGCGTCATCTCCGAGCCTGTCGGTTCGCCCAGCCCCGTCGCCCCCGTCCGCGACAAGATACTCATGATTGCCTTCATAATCGGTCTGCTTCTGCCCCTGGCAGTCCTGTTCGTCATCGAGACGCTCGACAACAAGGTGCGCGACAAGCGCGACTTCTCGCCGCTCGGAGTTCCCTTCATGGGCGAGATTCCGAAAAACAGTGTCCCCTACGGACTGCGCAAGCGCAAGACCTCCGTAGCCCGTCAGGGCATCGTTGTCGAAAAAGACAATCTCGACATGATCAACGAAGCTTTCCGCGTGCTGCGCACAAACCTCGAGATCGTGGCCCGTCGCGACGGCTTATCGGGAGCTACCGTCATCGCCGTGACCTCGGCAAATCCCGGCAGCGGAAAGACCTTCGTCTCCATGAACCTCGTCTCGGCCCTCGCCATCAAGGGGCACCGCGTTCTGATGATCGACATGGACCTGCGCCGCGCCACGCTCTCGACGAATCTCGGCTCAGACTCCAAATCGGCCGGTCTGGTCAACTTCCTCGTCAATCCGTCGGCTTACGACAATAACATCTCGAATCTTATCGTCCGCGACCTCAACGACCAGCCGTCGCTCGACCTGCTCCCCTCGGGCACCGTACCCCCGAACCCCGCCGAGCTGCTGGCCGATCCCGCTCTGTCGGCTCTCCTTGCCGACCTGCGCGAGCAATACGACTATATCTTCCTCGACTGCCCGCCCGTCGAGATCGTGGCCGACGCACAGATCATCAACTCTCAGGCCGATATGACGCTCTTCATTGTCCGCGCCGGCCTCTTCCGCCGCAGCGATCTCCCGACACTCGAGCAGATGTACGACACCAAGCGCTACCGCAACATGTCGGTTGTCCTCAACGGCGTCTCCGACATGGGCGACGGCTACGGAAAATACCGCTACTACAAGCAAGGCTACCGCTACTCGAAATAACCCTCCTTAAGATACCCGCCCACAGGCCGCGCCGGAAACCCATCCCGCGCGGCCTGCCTCATGATGGAGCGCCAACCATAGTAATTTAAAATTTAGTTAATTCATCCGGGCAAATTATCCTGCTCGGGCGTAGGGACGTGCCTCAATGCTGTTTACTTAAAATTCATCCGAGCAATTATCCTGCTCGGGCGTAGGGACGTGCCTTTGGCACGTTTCAAATGCAACTGACAATCAGGGTGTTGCAATGCTACGTGCC
>OHAU01000262.1_pt1 | contig 76898 bp, 63 predicted proteins | sample 1577181 | NCBI WGS metagenome assembly OHAU01 (sample SAMEA3541472, study PRJEB24748) | human gut metagenome | biome: human gut; feature: human-associated habitat; material: faeces | place: China | collected 2012
AAGTGCCTTATAGATAATATATTGGAGAAAATTCTTATATCGAACTCACGTTAAAAGAATATCTACAGGATTGCTTGCCTAACCTGCTTTCATATACCGAATTTACGTAACTATTGAGAAATAAAAAAGCGGCTGCTGCACCTTCTTCGTACAGCAAACCGCCTTTCTATTTTTTATTTCAACATTTCTGCAAATAACTCGTGAACACGAGTATCGGTGCCCAACTCTGGGTGGAAAGCCGTAACAAGCTGTTTGCCTTGGCGGGCTGCAACAATGCGTCCGTCTACTTCGGCAAGCACTTCTACGCCTTCACCTGCTTTTTCAATATACGGTGCACGTATGAAAGTCATTGGAACGGGCTCAGCAATACCTTTCATCGGCGCATCAACAGCAAAACTTCCCATCTGTCTGCCGTATGCGTTGCGGCAAGTACGAATGTTCATCGTAGCGAAACGGTCGTACGGACTTTTTGCGTTTTCCACCTCTTTCGATAGCAGAATAAGTCCTGCACAAGTGCCATAAACAGGCAAACCGCCTTCGATGTCTTTCTTTATAGGCTCAAACAAGTTCAACTCGTGTAGGAGTTTCAGCATTACGGTGCTTTCTCCACCAGGAATAATCAGTCCGTCTTTAGGCTTGTTCCAGTCAGCAAGCTGGCGCACTTCAAAGGTTTCGTGCCCCAGTCGCTGCATCATTTTGGCGTGTTCAGCAAATGCTCCTTGTAAGGCTAATATGGCAATCTTCATATTTTGCTCGATTATTTGCCACGTTCTGCCATCAAAATAGCAATCTCGCTTTCGTTGATACCTACCATTGCTTCGCCAAGGTCCTCGCTCAATTCAGCAAGCATCTTAGTATCTTTGTAGTTGGTAACAGCCTGAACGATAGCGCGAGCACGCTTTTCTGGGTTGCCAGACTTGAAGATACCTGAACCAACGAATACACCTTCAGCACCCAACTGCATCATAAGCGCAGCATCAGCAGGAGTAGCAACACCACCCGCAGCGAAGTTTACAACAGGGAGTTTGCCGTTATCGTGAACATACTTCACAAGTTCGTAAGGCGCGCGGAGCTGCTTTGCTGCTTCGTAGAGTTCGTCTTCGCCAAGCGATGTAAGACGGCGCATCTCTGTTTGTATCATACGCATGTGGCGTACAGCCTGAATAATGTCGCCTGTGCCTGGTTCGCCCTTTGTGCGAATCATGGTTGCACCTTCTGCAATACGGCGTAATGCCTCGCCAAGGTCCTTTGCTCCACAAACGAAAGGAACGTCGAACTTATCCTTATCAATATGGAAAACATCATCAGCTGGTGAAAGCACCTCGCTCTCGTCGATGTAATCGATTTCAATAGCTTGAAGAATCTGCGCCTCAACAAAATGTCCGATACGCACCTTTGCCATTACAGGAATGCTGACAGCCTCTTGAATGCCACGAATCATCTTAGGGTCGCTCATACGAGACACACCACCTGCAGCGCGAATGTCGGCAGGAATACGCTCCAATGCCATTACTGCACAAGCACCAGCAGCCTCAGCTATGCGAGCTTGTTCAGGGGTTGTAACGTCCATGATAACACCGCCTTTAAGCATCTGTGCCAAGTTGCGGTTCAGTTCTTTTCTATTTTCTTCCATTGTTTTATATTTTTTATTGTTTTGTTTTTAATTCTCTATATTTTAAATATGGTGGCAAAGGTATGTTTTTTTATCGTATTACCCAAACGCACGTTCCCATATAGCAAACTATTACCTACGAATAGGAAAAAGGAAAGAAAAGGTTGTGCAACGCAGAATGCATCGGTTTAGGGAAGAGTACCACTCTTTCTTTCACTGCTTAAAGGAGTTTATGCTCTCAAAAACAATAGCAGAAACCGAACAATGGTATATAAAATGAGGCTGGATTCCATTATCAGAATCCAGCCTTTATTCGCTTTTACCTCTACTGTAAAACGTTTTCAGCTCGGCAAAAATAGAGATTGCTAATCAATCAGCAGCAATTATAATCGTTCTTATTATATTGCTTTTTTGATTTATTTTACAACTACTCTTACAACCTTACCGTTCTTGTACTTCACAATATTCACACCCTTCTGTGCGGTATCAATCTTCTGACCTGCAAGATTGTAGCGAGCTACGATTTCATTGTCTGTATCTACGGTTGCGTCTTCGATACCTGCAGTAGTAGTAACTTCAACCATGTTGGTTTGGTTCACTACAAGTTCGGTCATAGGAATAGCACTGTTGCCCAACTTAGGAGCTACGAAAGCAACAACGTGCATCTTGCTTGCATTGTAATCAGCAGGAATATCGTAAGTGAATTGCTTGTCGAAGTTGTCGCCATTCCATGTAATGTTGTCGCCGTTGATGTTTGTCAAGCACTGACGGAATGTGTTGTTGTGAACATAGTTCTTAATCTTTTGTCCCTTATCAATCTGTGGGCTAACGATTCCATCTTCTGTTACATAAACATAAAGTGCATAATCCTTGAGGAAACCACCTGCGTTCTTAACACCAGTACCCTTCACATCAACAACCATTTGATTGCTTCCGTTTGCGATTTTGTCTGCCTTTGCAACTATGTCGATATTTACAAATGCAGGAAGGTTTTCGTCTGTTTGGTCAAACATATTGCTAAACATTTGAACGCCCTCTTCAAAAGCTGATTCTTTGAAAGCAATTGCTGTTGTAAGTGCACCCTCGATAACAGTTCTGTTAAACGCTGCCATTGGATAGCCATTTGCACCAAGAGCCTTCATAATAGCTATGCTTTGGTTTGTTTGCATAGGGTCTGGGCTACCCATTGGACCGTGAAGTGCTATCCAGGCCAAGTCGTTGCGCTTCTCTTGCAGTTTCTTCAAGAGTCTTGAACCAGTAGGACACCAAGTACAAGTTACAGAGGTAAATTGTTCTACGAGGTGCTTTTGTCTCTTAAGACCTGTTTCGTAGAGATTTATATCTCCCTCGTAAGCATCGTTCTTGGTGTTGCCTGTAGGTGTAGCACCGTCAACCTTTGTAATAGTGAACTTAATCTTGCGTGCGCCTAACTGTGCGTCTATTGTAGGAATCTCAACAACATCAGCCTTCATCTTGCCATTTACAACGCCTGTGATAGTCTGTTCTTTTACCAGTTTACCATCAATAGATGCTGCTAAAGTATAAGAATTAATATCCGCTGTACCAAAGTTGCTGACATTTACAGTAAACTTAGAGTTGCTTGCAGCCTTTGTAAACTTGCTGAATGTAACGTTGTGGAGAACGATATCTTTTGCTGGATATTCTTTTTCTACAACAGCCTGAACGCAAAGGTTTCCATATTTTTCAGAGCCAAACTTATACAACTTGCTGCTACCCTCCATAGCGGCGTATGATGTTTCGATTGTTCCTTCATTCAATAATGAGATTGCATAACATTCAGGAGAAGAGCCCTTCTTCTGTGTATAGGTGAATCCTAACATCACACCTTCTACTTTGCTTAGATCAAGAGTGTAGGGAGTTGAGAAAGTACAATCGTTCCAACCTTTCTTAGTGCTGGCAATTTCCTTTTCAGCCACTACATTATATTCTATATCACCACCCGAAATATTATAGGTGTACAGCTTTGCAGTTATGGCACCAATACCATCGGCAGGCAATGCGACACGCATACCAACGACCTTACCTCCGTTGAAATTCTCAGCAATAATCTTGTTAACGGGTGTAAGAAGGGTTATCTTACCTTCATTCTGAGTAAAGCCAACACCCTTCTCGTTATAGTTATCGCCGCTGAAGTTACCCATATAACGCTGATTAGCAGGCAAGTTTGCTCGTATAGCCTTAGCGTTGTTTTGGTACTTTACAGAACTAACCGGTTGAGAGAAGTCGAACTCTGGCTCGGTTACTTTCAAGCTACCGTTCTGTGCAGTAGCTACGATTGCCATTGCAAATGCAACGCAAGATAATAGAATTTTTTTCATCTGTTTTTGGTTTAGTAAATATTCAGTTGTTTAACAATTAGCTTATTCATCAACTTCAGTAATTAATACATTAGATTAACAACAAGTTTATTCATAGTTGCCATATCATAAAACTCACTTAAACCTCATACTACTATAAAGATAAGATAAATATGATGACCTCGCAAAGATACAAATAAAATGATAAAAACCTATTATTTTAAAAGTTTTTTTTGAAATTTTATCTCCATTAGCGCGAATTTCAGCAAAAACAGATGCGCTAACAGATAGGTTCTCAAGCATTTCTCACCACTTTAAAACAATTGAACACGAACGATGGAAATGCAAGGATTATGGAAACTTTCCGTGCTATGGGTATCATATTCTACCCTCCGAATATCAACAAACGACGATTTACCTCTTTATATATAAGCAGGTATCGTTCTGTTTTAGCACTAATCTTACAAATTATTTACACGTAAAGAAATATTTTTCTACACGTAAGTAAGAATTTCCATACACGTAAAGAAATATTTCTTTACGTGTAAGTAATTCGGCAGACAAAACGTTTCGGAACACACAACCCACTGTAAAATAGAAGAAAAGGGGCAACATTGTGCTATAAAACAAAAACTCCTGTTTAAGAGGGGTGTATGTAGCAGCGTGCCTTCAAGGTGTATTTGCAACGGAAAGCGGGTGTACCAAAACTGTTTGTTCGGTACACCCGCTTCTACATATATCGCTCTGCGCAACGGCAGGAATTATGCGCCGTGGAAAAGATATTCAGCTTGAATATCCTTTGTAAGCTGCGTGAACAGCTCTTCCTGCAAGCGGTCGGCAAGTTCCATACCCTTAGTGAGTATCTTGTCGGAAAATTCCTGCAACATATCTTTTGCACACAAAGGCTGCGTTTTGTAAATGCGCAGGTATTCTTCTTCCATTTCGCGCTGACGCTGGTCGGTTTCTGCTTCAAACTTCAGATAGGCTTCCTTGATGATTGGTGCATATTTGTTGTAGTTCACCATACCCAATGTCATTACTTTGCGGAATTTCCAATAAGCCGAATCGACACTCGCCTTGTCGGTACCCTTCGTATAAGCCTCTGGATAAGAGGTGATACCTTGATAGAGCGGAAGGAACAAGCCAAGGTCTGCCATACCCATTGCCACATAGTTCACGCAGCCAATGGCTTGTGGAAGTTCGGGACGAACCTGCAAGATGTGGGTCTGTGTGGTACGGAAGATAGACACAGGGCGATAAGGTTCCTTAGGATTGCTGTGCAAATAGGGGTCGTGCTCCGTATTATCGTAGTGGAAACGGAAGGCATGGCGCATATCTGCAATGCTGATTGGCTTTTCTGCTTTGGCATAAACGGGGAACGTATTCTTTGTAACGTCGTTCTTTATGCTGGGCGAGAACATTTTCTGCAATCCCCATACACGTGGATAATTGTATGTGGTGTCGAGCTTTATGTCGCGCGCGTAGGCTTCGTGGAAGTCGAAATTGCCCTTCTTTGGGTCGTACAATCCGTGCTTCTCTGCAAACTCCAAGAGGTCGTTGGAAGCCATATAGTTTTCAGTGTCTAATGGGTCGTATAGGCGGAAACGGCTCTGGTTGCCTGTAACGAAATATTGGTCTTTCGGCATACGGCAAGCCAACCAACGATGACCGCAGGCTGTTTCAAGATACCATATTTCCTTGTTATCCACAAAACCGATACCAAAACCTTCGGCAATGCCGTGTTTTTCTATCAGCATACCCAAGCGTTTAACGCCTTCGCGTGCGGTGCGAATATAGGGTAGAACAACGTTGAATACCGCATTCTCAGCGATACCGTTCTCTACAAGCGGGTCGTACTTCAACACTTCGTCGCTGCTGAATATGCTTTCCGTGGCACTCATACCTACGCCTGCGGTGTTAAAGCCTGCGCTTCCCCAGTGATTGGGCAGACAATAGGGTGCCAATGCGCTGTAACCCAAAGCCTCCTTGGGGAGTTCGCAGCGGAAAGGACTATCTTTCGCAACATATTCGGTTGCGCCTTCAGTGGTATCTTCGTAGATTTCATAGTTCTTTGCCTCCATGGCGTCCCAGTCTTCGGAACGTGCCACTAACATAGAACCGTCGCTTGTCATTTCCTGTCCCACAATCATCGTGGTACATTCTGATGGTAAATTGCTTACCAAAACTTTATTTTCTTTCATAAATATATTTGTTTTAAGATATAACTTGTAAGGGCAAATGTAGGCAAAATAATTGGAATGGAGAAAGGCTTTTGCCGATTTATAGTTATTTTACCTAATTGTAGGTAATCGAAATTATATCGGAAGTCTTTACTAAACAAACTTAAAAATAGGAGCTAAATTCAATAATTTACATAATTAACTAAGAAAATCGGGTAGTATCTAAAGAATTCTAATTAAATTTGCAGACAAATTGTATAATTACAGCTCAATGAGAAATAAGATATATTCCCTTATAGCAATGCTGACAATGGCACTTGCGCTGACATCGTGCTTTAGCGAAAACGAGAAGAAACAAGAAACAAGACCGTACGAAACTGCGATTGTTGCTTTCTCGCTTCAAGAAGTAAAAGCTCCTCTTGATACAGTTACCAAGGCAGGAAAAGACACAACTGTTATCGCTAAATACAAGAAACTCAACAAGCATAGGTTCTATATCGACCACAACAACGGAACGATTTACAACCCTGACTCGCTGCCTTACGGAGCGAGAGTGAAGGCTGTGATTGCCAGCATCGCAACAAAAAGCGGAGGTATCTTATATTTCAAGTCGTTAACCGACGACAAAGAGACGCTGTACAACCAGAAAGACTCTATCGATTTCTCGAAACCACGCACCGTTACCGTTTATTCGCAAGACGGAAGCTTCCGCCGTACTTACACCATATCGGTGAATGTGCACAAGCAACGCGGCAACGAATTTACGTGGAAAGCATTCAACGATAATGCCAACTTTGCACTGTTTGAGAACGCAAAGATGGTAAACCACGACGGAAAAATCTACGTTTTCGGTAAGAAAGGCAGCCAGACACTCGGCTATTTCACATCAGAAGAAGACGGAAACACGTGGACACAGCTTCCTGTAACCTTTGCAGCAGAGGCTTACAAGAGCGTCATCGTGAACCAAGGTGCCATCTACTTGCTCGACAACGGGCAAATCAAGCGCACTACCAACGGCAAAACATGGGAAACAACAGGCACTGCATCGCTGCAACAGCTTGTTGCTGCAAGTAAGACTGAACTGTATGCGCTTTCTAACAGCAAAACGCTTATGGTATCGAAAGACAACGGTGCCAACTGGACAACAGAGGCATTGGACACCGATGCTGCAAAACTGCCTACCGAAGGCGTTGGCTATATGTGCCAGCCATTGGCTGCAAACAGCGAGATAGACAGGATTGTACTTTTCGGAACGAACGCAACAAGCAACCACGCCGTAATATGGAACAAGCTCGTAGACTATACAAATGCAGCTACAAACTATAAGTGGTCGTTCGTAGAATCGGGATTAAACGAGACTTTCCAACTTCCTAAATACAAATTCCTCACTGTTCTCCATTACAACAACAAGGCTATGGCGTTCGGTGTAACTAACGACGGCAAGTTTGCACAGATAAAAGAAAGCAGCAACAGTGGCATTGTTTGGACAGCCAACAAGACTTACGTCTACCCAGCCGCTACACCTTCGGGATATTTTGCTGCAACAGCCGACAGCCAAAACTATATTTGGATTGTCAGCGGAAGCAAAGTTTGGAAAGGCAGAATGAACTGTATGGGGTGGAAAAAGCCTCAAACCGATTTTACAGAATAAAATTTCAAGGGTGGTTGTAAGGCTGTAGAGAGCCTTCCACAACCAACAAGAATAAAAGCAAAGAAATGAAACGTATCCTTTTTTATATATTGCTCTTCATTGCTTCTGCCCCTGTTCAGGCGCAGGACGGCGAAGAATATAAAATGGAATTGGGTGCGGGAGTAGGATTGATGGGCTATCTTGGCGACTTCAACGGTTCGCTTACGAAAGACCTTCAGCCTATGGGAACCTTATTGGCACGCTATGCTTTCAGTCCTTATATGGGACTGAAGTTCAACGTTTCGTATGGAAAGATGCAGGGAAAGTCGAGCGATGTAAAGACTTACTATCCTAAGTTTTCAACCAAACCCTACGAATTTAGCAATGCTTTGGTGGACGTTGGAGTTGCCTACGAATACAACTTCTGGCCCTACGGCACAGGAAGGGAATACAGAGGGGCACAGCGTTTAACGCCCTTTGTTTCTGTTGGATTAGGTGCAACCTACGTGCAGATAAAAGACGGAGATAGGAAATCGGCTTTTTCGGCAAACCTTCCAATAGGTTTGGGCATCAAGTATAAAATGGGAGAACGCACAAATATCGGATTGGAATGGGTGATGCACTTCTGCCTTTCCGACGAGTTGGACGGACAGAAAGACCCCTACGATATAAAAAGTAGTGGAGCTTTCAAGAACACCGACTGCTATTCTACCCTGCAACTCACCTTCACTTACAGCTTTATGGCAAAGTGCCGCACTTGTCATAACGAAGACGAATAGCCGACAGTTGCCCATTTAATTGGTTATAACAAATAAGAAACAATACAATCTTCGCAAAATATGGCAGAAGAATTAGATATGAAACGCATACCGCAACACATTGCCATCATTATGGACGGCAACGGTCGTTGGGCTACAGAACGCAACAAGCCACGTTCGTATGGGCATCAGGCGGGAGTAGATACCGTGCGTCGGATTACATCGGAATGTACCCGATTAGGCGTAAAGTACCTTACACTTTACACCTTTTCCACTGAAAATTGGAATCGGCCGTCCGACGAGATAGCTGCACTTATGGGACTTGTACTAACTTCTCTCGAAGATGAAATCTTTATGAAGAACAATGTACGCTTCCAAGTTATTGGCGACATCGACCGCCTTCCTGCAGCGGTAGCAGGCAAACTCCGCGAAACCATTGAACATACGGCAAACAACGATACTATGACAATGGTGGTTGCGCTAAGCTATTCTGCACGTTGGGAACTTACAGAAGCCACAAAACGGATAGCAGCAAAGGTTCAGAAAGGCGAATTAAGCATCGACGACATAGACGAAAACTCCATTAACAACAGTCTTTGCACAAGCTTTATGCCCGACCCTGACCTACTTATCAGAACGGGAGGAGAGTTCCGCATATCCAATTATCTGCTTTGGCAGTTAGCCTATTCGGAACTATATTTCTGCGATACCTATTGGCCAGACTTCTCAGAAGCCGACTTGCACAAAGCAATAGCCGACTATCAAGGACGTCAGCGTCGTTTTGGAAAAACAGAGAAACAAGTAGAAACAGAACAAGAAAATAAAAAAGATACGCTATAAATGAGTAATACGAAAAAGGGCTTGATACTCTTGGCTGCAATTTTCTGCTTCAGCTTGCAGATGAAAGCGCAAGAGAAAATTGTAAAACCAGCCATTTCATACGCTACCAACCCACAACAGTATAAGTTAGCAGGCATTTCTGTATCGGGAGTGGAGGGCTACGAAGACTATGTTCTTGTGGGAATCTCAGGATTAACCATAGGACAATACATCGAAATCCCAGGTACAGCCATCACAAACGCAGTGAAACGCTATTGGAAACATGGCTTATTTTCCGAAGTTTCAATAGCTGTGGATTCCTTGGTGGGCGAAAAAGCATACCTACACATATACTTACAAACGCGTCCGCGCATTTCCAGCATCAACTATCTTGGGCTAAAGAAAAGCGAACGTGAAGATATGGACCAGAAGTTGGGTATTATAAAAGGTGGACAGATAACACCTAATATGATAGACCGTGCAAGAATCCTCGCCAAAAAGTATTTTGACGATAAGGGATACAAAGATGCTACCGTGCAAATACGCCAGCGCGACGACGTTACGGCAAAGAATCAAGTCATTCTTGATATAGAAGTAGACAAGAAAGAAAAGAAAAAGGTTCGCCACATTATCATAGATGGCAACGAACAACTGCACGACAAGAAGATAAAAGGTTCGTTATTTAAGAAGGGTGCCTTCGCTAAAACAAACGAAGCAGGCAAGTTATCGACCCTTTTAAAGGCAAAGAAGTTCACTCCTGAACGTTGGGAGGAAGACAAGAAACACCTTATTGAAAAGTATTACGAGCACGGTTTCCGCGATGCAACTATCTTAAAGGACAGCGTTTGGAACGAAGACGATAAGCACGTGAACGTGTATGTGAAGGTAGATGAGGGCAAGAAGTACTACATTCGCAACATCAACTGGGTGGGAAATACAATTTATACCACCGATTATCTTAATTCGTTGCTCGATATGAAGAAAGGCGACGTCTACAATCAGAAGTTCCTTAACAAGCGATTAACGGAGGATGAATCATCGGTTGGTAACCAATATTGGGACCACGGCTATCTCTTCTACAACTTACAACCTACAGAAATTAACATTGTCGGCGACTCCGTAGACCTTGAAATGCGTATCTACGAAGGTCAGCAAGCACGCATCAAGCGTGTCCGCATCAACGGTAACGACCGCATTTACGAGAATGTTGTCCGTCGCGAATTGCGCACAAAGCCAGGCGATCTCTTCTCTAAAGCAGCCTTAATGCGTACTGCCCGCGACTTGGCATCTATGGGACACTTCGACCCTGAATCGGTTAATCCAGAGCCAAAAGCCAACTATGAAGATGGTACAGTAGACATTAACTGGAACTTAAAACAGAAGTCTAACGACCAAATACAGTTACAGTTAGGTTGGGGACAGATGGGTGCGCTGTTGCAATTGGGCTTAAAACTGAACAACTTCTCTATTGCAAACTTGCTCAAAAAGAACAAGGAACACAGAGGATTCCTGCCTATTGGCGATGGCGAAACAATGTCGCTGAATGCCCAAACCAACGGTAAATACTACCAGTCTTACGGTTTGCAATACGCCACAAACTGGTTTGGAGGCAAGCGTCCTATTCAGTTTACACTCGGTGCGAACTTCTCTAAGTCTACCGACGTGAACACAAGCTACTACAGCCGTAGCTATATGCAGAACTACTACAACTATATGTACGGCGTAGGAAACTACAATTACAACAACTACGAGAACTATCTCGACCCCGACAAGTACATTCAAATCTGGGGATTCTATGCTGGTTGGGGTAAGCGACTAAGATGGCCAGACGACTATTTCCAGCTCTCTGTTCAGCTTTCTTATCAACGCTACATCTTGAAGAACTGGCGTTACTTCCTTATAATGTCGAACGGTACAGCCAACAACTTGAGCTTAAACATTTCGCTCAACCGTAGTTCTACCGACAACCAGCTATACCCACGCACGGGTTCAGAGTTCTCTGCATCGCTCTCAATTACACCGCCTTGGTCTAAGTTCGACAAGAAAGACTACAAGAACCTTGCCAACGACCGCTTCTCGGCTACTTATCAACAAGAACAACAAGAGAAATACCGTTGGGTGGAATATCACAAATGGAAGTTCAAGGCACGCACCTTTACAGCCCTCAGCAGTGGCAGCAAGTGCTTCGTGTTGATGACTCGCGTGGAATTCGGATTATTGGGAAGCTACAACCGCTATAAGAAAAGTCCGTTTGAAACCTTCTATATGGGTGGCGACGGTATGAGCGGATACTCTTCAAGCTACGCGCAAGAAACCATTGGTCTGCGCGGTTACGACAACGGTCAGCTCACACAACGCGGCGAAGGCTACGCTTACGACCGTATGACGCTCGAACTCCGCTATCCGTTCCTATTGGGTAACACCACCGTTTACGGTCTTGGATTCGTAGAAGCAGGTAATGCGTGGACAGAAACATCGAAGTTCAATCCATTCGACATGAAGCGTTCGGCAGGTTTAGGCGTGCGTATCTACCTCCCAATGGTGGGTATGATGGGTATCGACTGGGCTTACGGCTTCGACAAAGTCTTTGGAAAGAAAGGCGGAAGCCAGTTCCACTTCGTATTGGGACAAGAGTTCTAACAACTTAACAATGCCACCTCCATACAGGAGGCATACAGAAATAACAAGAAGAGATATTGACAATGAAAAAGTTAATCGCATTATCCTTGGTAGCTGTTTTTGCAATAACAGCCCATGCACAGAAGTTCGCACTCCTCGATATGGAGTATGTGCTTAGCAACGTTCCTGCCTACGAGCGTGCCAACGAGCAGTTGAACCAAGTCAGCAAGAAGTGGCAAGCAGAGGTGGAAGCCCTCAACACGGAGGCAGCCACGATGTATAAGAACTATCAGAACGAAGTTGTATTCCTCTCACAAGAGCAGAAAAAGAAGAAGCAAGAGGCTATCATGACAAAGGAGAAGCAAGCTGCCGACCTGAAGCGCAAGTACTTTGGCCCTGAAGGAGAGCTGTTCAAGAAGCGCACCAGCCTCATCACTCCTATTCAAGACGAAATATACAACGCCGTCAAAGACATTGCCGACCAACGCGGCTACAGTCTCATCATCGACCGTTCGAGCAGTACTGCAGGCATCATCTACGGTTCTCCAAAGGTTGATATCAGCAACGAAGTATTGCAAAAGTTAGGCTACGGCAACCAATAACTGCTATGGCTGCAAAGCCGTAGAAGAGGAAATAGATAATAACAAACAGACAATTACAAACATTTAAAACAATAGAAAGAAAAATGAAAAAGCTAATTTTAATGTTGATGCTCTGTGCTCCTATGAGTTTGTTTGCACAGAAGTTCGGTCATCTCGATTCTCAAGCACTCTTGCAGTCATTGCCAGAGGCTACCAACGTGCAGAAAGAACTTGAAGCTAAAGGCAAGGAATACGAGAAACAGCTTACCGACATGCAAGCTGAATTGCAGCGCAAGGCAGAGGAGTACGACAAGACCAAGAGTACAATGAACGCCACAAAGCAGGCTGAAACCGAGAAGGCACTTCAGGATATGTACACCAAGATTCAGCAAACTGCACAAGACAACCAAAAGGCTTTCAACGAACAGCAGCAGCAAAAGCTCGGCCCAGTACTCGACAAGGTACGCAGTGCCATCGAAACAGTAGCAAAGAATGGTGGCTATGTCTACATCATGGAGAAGGCAGCAGGCCAACCTCTCTACGTAAACGAAGCTATCAGCAAGGACATCACTGCTGAAGTGAAGGCACAACTTGCCAAGATGAAGTAACAGAAAACGAAACTCGGTGTGGCTCTAACAGCCATTCCCCACAATCCTAAGGGCGGGTGTCTTTCCCCCGTTAGCATTTCCCAACGCTGCTAAAGCGAACGGAAAGAGTAAGACCACCGCAAGAACAAACTTGTTGCGGTGGTTTTTTTTCATTTATCCCTGTAAGGATTAAAACTGATATATTATGATGAAGAAAACTTTCTTACTCCTCCTTCTTGCAGCCTTACCGCTTATGGTGAGCGCACAAAACGCAATGAAGTTTGCCTACTTCAACTACAACGAAGTATTGAAAGCTATGCCCGAATATGCCGCAGCCACACACAAAGTCGATGAGCTACGGGCAAAATTCGATGCAGAAACAAAGCGTTCGGAAAACGATTTCCACACCAAATACGAGGACTTCCTTGAAGGTCAGCGCAGCTTTGCACCCTCAATACTGAAGAAACGCCAAGCCGAACTACAGGAAATATTAGACAAGAACATTGCCTTTAAGAAGGAAGCCGACCGCCTGATAGAGCAAGCCGAGCAGCAGGTGTACGCTCCCGTGCACGCCAAACTGAAAAAAACGATTGCCAAAATGGCGCAGGAAAGCGGCTACGCCTTCGTTCTCAACGCCGACAACAACGCTCTGCCATACGTGAACAATATGGTTGGCGAAGACATTACAGCAGCTTTGAAAACAGCTTTACAATAAGTTTATGAACAATTTGCCACCACAAGCAGCAGGTCCGATAGGTGTCTTCGATTCGGGATATGGCGGTCTGACCATTCTGAAAGCCATTCGCGAACTGTTGCCACAATACGATTACGTTTATCTCGGCGACAATGCACGCGCGCCATATGGTTCTCGTTCGTTCGATGTAGTCTACCAGTTCACGCGCCAAGCCGTGCTGAAACTCTTCGATATGGGTTGCCAATTGGTAATACTCGGTTGCAATACAGCGTCGGCAAAAGCCCTTCGCAGCATTCAGCAAAACGATTTGCCCAACATCGACCCACTCCGCCGTGTGCTCGGAGTTATCCGTCCTACTGCCGAAATAGCAGGCAAACTGACCGAAACCAAGCACATCGGCATTCTCGCTACGCCAGGAACCATTAAAAGCGAAAGCTACAATATGGAGATAAACAAGCTGTGGCCCGACCTAAGCGTTACGGGGGTGGCTTGTCCGCTGTGGGTACCCATCGTTGAAAACAACGAGGCAGAAGGTGCAGGTGCCGACTATTTCGTGAAGAAACGCATCGACCACATCTTGTGGTTAGACCCCGACATCGACACACTCATACTGGGTTGCACCCACTACCCCATTCTTATGCCGAAAATAAAACAATACGTTCCCGACGGCATACAAATCGTATCGCAAGGCGAATATGTTGCCGACAGTCTGAAAGACTATCTTGCCCGCCACACCGATATGGACGCCCGCTGCACCAAAGACGGAACAGTGCGCTACTACACCACCGAGAACGCCGACAAGTTCAAGGAGGCTGCACGTATCTTCTGGGCAGAAAATATGAACGTAGAACACATAGATTTAGAGTGATAGCTGCATTTAGCTATCACTTTTTTTATGCCGCTGAAACAGAAAACAACAAAATACAGATTCTTCCAACAACATTTTTAAAGAGCTGTTATTGCTGTTCTCCCATACTTAAAACACAGCAATATTTCTTATCGTATAAGCAGGAAAAAGGCGGAAAACGTGTAAAGATTTATCACAGACGTAGCTATCGTGTAACCACCTTGTTATCAACACTTTGCAAAACCTATTGTTTTGCGTTCCAAAAGCGGCTCTTTTGCACGGTAAAAGCGTAGGTTTTGCGTTGTGAAACAGCCGCTTTCGCAACGCCAAAACGAAATTACCGTTTTTCAACGAAATTATCTTTACAAAACAAGGGCGATTTCCTTGTAAAACCACCTTATATTCGCTGCAAATATGCGGAAGGGTTGTAGGGGCGGAATTCATTCCGTTCCTCATTGCCACGTTGCTGCTACCTTGGTGTTAGGAACGTGATAAAGCACGTCCCTAACTGCCATTGGTGATTGCAAGCAATACGCTACACTCGCCCTAAAAACTATGTTATTTGCGACCGAAGTCGGCAGGAATTTCTCCCCACTCTTTTGTTTCCCACTTTATAATGGGCGTGGTTACGATGTGGGTGCGCAACCACTGTTCTGCCCGTGCTATGATATTGTGCAGCTCGGCAGTCTTTTCGTTATGCTCCAAAGTGGTTTTACACTTCTTTTTGTTCACCCACAAGATGGCATTGTACGAGTCGCTGTAGATAACCTTGTCCTTAATGCCTTGCTTTTCCATTAATGCCAGTGCGTGAACAATTGCCAGAAATTCGCCAATGTTGTTCGTTCCCATCGTCGGACCGAAATGAAAGATGCGCTGCCCCGTAGCAAGGTCGATGCATTGGTACTCCATTGGTCCCGGATTTCCCGAACACGCAGCATCTACCGCCCACGCATTTGCCTTTACACACAAGGGTAAAGGCAACACGGTGTCGTGTCTGTTCTCAGGTGGGTTTTGTAGTTTCATCGGCTTATATTATAAAAATAAGGTGTAAACCAAAGGTTTTATGGAAGTGTATTTTTGCTCCTAACAGGGAGTTGGAAAGGTCTTACAAATCTTTCACATCATACCCTTCAGTTCTCAAGTCTTCGACTATGCTCTTCAATACCATTATTCCTAATTGCTCCCCAGCTTTATAAAGGTCTGTCGTTAGCGAAGGGGTTACTCTTGCAACTTTGCGCCCTAAGTCGGTTTCATAAAAGGCAATAAGTCCTTTTATATCCTCTAACGTATAATAACGCTCATAAAAGAGCGCATAGAGCCCCACTCCTCGTTTAACAAAAACTACTTGAAACTTGGCTTCCATCTTAGCAAACACATCGTCAGGAATACCTTTCAGAGCTTTTCTAAGATTGTTCATAATAAGTGGAAATTGCGCTTTCATTGCCGTTTTACTGCCCGACACCTCCATAAACTTATCCACAGCTTCTACAAAAGCTGTATCAGTGCCTTCTGGAACTTCTACGCTTTGCGCATTCAGTCTGCAAGAAAAGGCTGCAAAAGAAACGAGAAGAAGGGTTAAAAATACTTTTTTCATAATTTCGTTATTGTTGTTTAGTGTGATAATAAATGGTTTTCAGTGTTTTTAAAGCCAGTATGTTAATAGAGATTTCCCTCTCCGAAACGAGAGGGAAATAGGGATATGTTACATACGTTCTGGCACTTCGATGCCCAAAAGCTCCATACCGTTCTTGATTACTTTGGCTACATTCTGCGCCAAGACAAGGCGTGTGGTCTTTTCGTCTTCGGTGTCTGCATTCAGAATACTGTAATCGTGGTAGAACTGGTTGAACTCTTTTGTAAGTTCGTAGCAGTAGTTCGCAATGCCACTCGGACTGTAATCGACGCCTGCCTGTGCTACGGCTGCGCCAAAATCGTTCATCTTCTGAATGAGCGCAATCTCCTTTTCGTTCATCGGAGCATTGTCGGCAACTGCCGTCGGAATAGCGATGCCTTGTGCAGCAGCCTTGCGGAGAATGCTGCGGATACGTGCGTAGGTATATTGAATGAACGGACCCGTGTTGCCATTGAAGTCGATTGACTCTTCCGGATTGAAGAGCATATTCTTTCGTGCGTCTACTTTCAGAATGAAATACTTCAGCGCACCCAGACCCTCGATGCGTGCAATTTCGTTCTTTTCCGCCTCGGTAATGTCTTCCAACTTGTTCACTTTGTCCTCGCTAAGCGCACGGGCGTTCTGTATCATCGAAGCTATAAGGTCGTCGGCATCTACCACTGTGCCCTCACGGCTCTTCATCTTGCCGTTCGGAAGTTCCACCATACCGTAAGAGAAGTGCACCAAATCCTTGCCCCACTTGAATCCGAGGCGGTCTAAAAGAATGGAAAGCACTTGGAAATGGTAGTTCTGCTCGTTGCCTACGACGTAAATCATCTTGTCGATAGGATAGTCCTTGAAGCGCATTTCAGCAGTTCCGATGTCCTGTGTCATATACACCGACGTGCCGTCGCTCCTCAAAAGCAGCTTTTGGTCTAAGCCCTCGTTTGTCAGGTCAGCCCATACAGAGTTGTCGTCCTTGCGTACGAACAAGCCTTTCGCCAATCCTTCTTCCACCTTTTTCTTTCCTTCGAGGTAGGTTTTGCTTTCATAATATATCTTGTCGAAGCCTACACCGAGTGCCTTATAGGTTTCGTCGAAGCCTGCATATACCCAGTTGTTCATCTTTTCCCATAACGCACGCACCTCTGGGTCGTTTGCTTCCCACTTCACGAGCATGGCGCGCGCCTCCTTCATCAGTGCCGATTCTTGTTCAGCTTTCGCCTTTGCAGCCTCATCGTCCAAGCCTTCGCCCTTGAATAGAGCCGTGAGCGCAGCGAGTTCTTCACGATAATGCTTGTCGAACGCTACATAGAAATCGCCGATAAGGTGGTCGCCCTTCTTGCCTGCCTGCTCTGGCGTGATGCCGTTGCCCCATTTCTGCCACGCAAGCATCGACTTACAGATGTGAATACCGCGGTCGTTCACGATGTTGGTCTTTACTACTTTGTAGCCGTTAGCCTCCATAATCTTCGACAACGACCAGCCTAAAAGGTTGTTGCGCACGTGCCCCAAGTGGAGTGGTTTGTTGGTGTTGGGCGACGAATACTCCACCATAGCGAGCGGACTGTCTGCCGTTACTTGCTGTTCGCCAAACTTCTCGTTGGCGTGAATATCGTTAAGAAGTCCTATCCACGCTGCAGGAGCAATGACAAGGTTCAAGAAACCCTTTACAACATTGAAGTCGGCAATCGCCTTGCAGTTTGCTTTCAGATATTCGCCCACCTCCTGTGCCGTTGCTTCGGGGCTTTTTCGAGAAGTCTTCAGCAATGGAAACGTTACCAACGTAAGGTTTCCTTCAAAGTTTGCCTTTGTCTTTTGCAACTGTATCATCTGTGCTGGAATCTCTGCACCGTACAGTTCTTTTACGGCTGCCAATGCCGCAGCGGTTATCTGGTCTTCTATTTTCATATCGTTTGTTTATTTATATTTGGGTGCAAAGGTACTAAAAACTTTGTAACTTTTGGCAACCAACACCTTATATATAATAAGCCGTATTCTAAAAAACCAATACAGTTACAAAGTATATCTGCTGAATTTGGCTCACGAAAGAAAAGGTCTGGCAAATTATTTACACGTAAATAAATATTTTTCTACACGTAAGTAAGAATTTCTTTACACGTAAATAAATATTTCTCTACGTGTTGAAAAATCGGCTGTGTGCGTAAATAACCGAAAAAAGGTTGGAATCCAAACGAGGATTCCAACCTTTATCGTATAGCTATAATGTGCTGTCTGAGTTTCTGCAAGGCTATTCCAACAGCTTGCTTATTTGGTTTTGCACCTTTTCGGCAGGCACTACGTGCAGCCCGCTCTTGTCTAATTCCACCAACAAATCGGCAATGCGGAGGGCTAATTCCAAATCGTGTGTGGAAAGAAACACCACCTTGTCGGTTTCCTTTGCCAAACGATGAAGCAGCTGCAGCATTTCCACCTTCGACGGAAAGTCTAAGAACGACGTGGGTTCGTCTAACAGGATAATGGGTGTTTGCTGCGCCAACGCTTTCGCAATCATTACTTTCTGCCGTTCGCCATCGGACAATGTCTGCACCATTCTGTCTTTCAGATGGTTGATACCTACCATATTGATGGCTTCAGCCACAATTTCTCGGTCGTCGGCGTTGAGCTTTCCCCAGAAGCCCGTGTAGGGCATACGCCCCATTCCCACCATTTCGGCGACGCTAAGGTTCTGCACATCGGTCTTGTATGTAAGCACGATGCTGATGTATTTCGCACGTTCGCGCTGCGAAAGCAAATCGATGTCGCGCCCATCGAGCAGAAGCCGTCCGCCGAGTTTAGGCAGAAAACCTGTCAAGGTATTCAGCAAGGTGGACTTGCCAATGCCGTTCGAACCTATCAGACAGGTAAGCTCGCCACTCTTTATTTCTACATTTATGTCGGTTACTACGGGCGAAAAGCCTTTGTAACCCACCGATAGCTGTTCAAGCGTTATTTTCATTGGTTCAAGAAACGTTACGATTGGTTTGCCTACTCGTGCAAGATGCTGTGCAACTTGGCTATTTTCGTCTTTCTTTCAATCGAGTAAACGCTTTGCTTTTCGTCTACGTATGCAAACAACAGATAGGCTTTTTCGAGCAACATATTGCGCAAAGGGTTTGTTTTGTAGCTGCCTTCGGCATATAGAAGTTCAGCCACCATTTCCAAACGGTCTATTCTTTCCTCGTCGTTCCATTCGTTTGCAGCATAGCCGATAAGCTCGTCCACGCTCATATTGCGCACGAGCGTGTAGTCGCCAACATACTGGCGATACAGTTCTCGCAGGCTGTCATCGCGCTCGTCTTCCTTTTTCTTCAACATAACGGCAAGCGCAGCTGCAAACTCTTCTATCAATCGAATGAAATAATCTTGTCGTATCATAACTTTATCTGTAAAAGCATAAACTTACGACAAAGGTAATAAAAGTTTTAAGAACTGAAAGTAGTTCCCCGTGGTTTTGTTTCTACGACATACTTTTGGCTCACTGAAAAGCGAATGCAAATGCGCTTACGCAGAAACAACAGTGGCGGTTGAAACTGAAAAACAATCGTTTTATCTACATTTTAACATTAATCTTATGCAATTTGTGCGTAAAAAAGCTATCTTTGTAGCAATTTCAATGATTATCAACACGCAAAACAGACTTTTAGAATATAGATTATGAGTGCGATTATTGCTATTATCCCGATTGTTTTGCTCTTCGTTCTGATGTTAGGATTGAAGATGGCAGGACACAAGAGTGCTTTCATTACGTTGCTTGTTACCATTGCGCTGGCACTTTTCGTTGCGCCTGCTATGGGCTTTGTGCCGAAAGACTTCACGTTTGCGGGCGTGGGTTGGGCTGTCGTGGAAGGCGTGCTGAAAGCGGTGTTCCCTATTCTCATCATCATCTTGATGGCGATTTTCAGTTACAACGTATTGGTGGAAAGCAAGGAAATTGAAGTGATAAAGAACCAGTTTACATCTTTTTCCGACGACAAGGGCGTAACGGTGCTTATGCTTGTGTGGGGCTTTGGCGGACTGCTCGAAGGTATGGCAGGCTTCGGAACGGCGGTTGCCATTCCTGCAGCTATTCTTATTTCGTTGGGCTACAAGCCTGTATTCTCGGCTCTTGTAGCTCTGATAGCCAATACTGTGCCTACGGGATTTGGTGCCGTGGGCGTGCCTGTGATTACGCTTTGCAACGAGGTGGCAGCAGGTGGTGTGGCTTCGCCCGAACTCATACGCGAGGTTTCGACTTACTGCGTGGTGCAGCTTTCGCCATTGTTCATCATCTTGCCATTCATTATTCTGACGCTTACAAACCGCAATCGAAGTGCCATTGGGCGCAATTTGCTTATTTCGCTGTGGGTGGGCGGTATCTCGTTGGCTACGCAATATGTTGTTGCAATGTTCCTCGGAGCCGAAACGCCTGCCATTATCGGCAGTGTGGCAGCCATCATAGCCTTGCTAGTTTACAGTAAACTCTTTGCACCGAAGAAGGATAATGGCAACGTGAAGCACTACACGGCAGTCGAAACCTTCCGTGCGTGGAGCGTTTACTTCTTCATATTGCTGTTCATCTTGCTGTCGGGACCATTGTTTCCCGACATCAACAGCTTCCTGAAGTCGCACCTTGTATCGCGTGTGGCATTGCCTATCTATGCCGATGGCACCACTTTCAACTTCGGTTGGATTAGCAACGCAGGACTTATGCTGCTCTTGGGAACCGTGATTGGCGGACTGATACAGGGTGTGTCGCCTCGCAGACTTTTGGTTATCTTGGCTCGTACTACGGTAAACCTGCGCAAAACCGTCATTACCATCATCAGTTTGGTTTCTTTGGCATCGGTAATGAACTATGCGGGTATGATAGTTGTCATTGCTTCAGCCCTCGCAGCGGTTACGGGGCAGCTCTATCCTGTATTTACACCACTCATTGGGGCTATCGGAACGTTTGTAACGGGCAGCGACACATCGTCCAACATCTTGTTTGCCAAACTGCAAGCCAACGTTGCCCATCAACTGAATTACAGCAATTCGGACTGGCTTGTGGCAGCAAACACCACGGGAGCAACGGGCGGTAAGATGATTTCGCCGCAGAGCATAGCAATTGCAACAGCTGCCTGCGATATGCAGGGACGCGACGGCGAGATTTTGAAGGCTGCTATTCCGTATGCCATTGCATACATTGCGATAGGCGGATTGATGGTGCTTTTAGCTGCTTGATGCGCCCACAACGACACAGAAACCCGCACAAGGAGAAACGCATTATACACGCCGAGCTGATAACACAAAAAAAAGACAGACATCAGTCTTTTTCAAATATGACGTCATATTCGCGCAAATATGACGTCATATTTGGCAGAAAATGACGTCATATTTTTCTGAGCATCTACTTTGCAAGATGTTTTTAAGGTTTATACTATAATAAGTAATGTGTAAATACTTGCTATTCTGCCAACAAATACGTACCTTTGCACGCTGAAAAAACAAGAAGGAAAGTTAATGAAAAAACTCTATATAGAGACATACGGCTGCCAGATGAATGTGGCAGACTCGGAAGTTGTTGCTTCCGTTATGAAGATGGCAGGATACGATGTGTGTGAGAACGAAGACGAGGCTGACGCTATTTTCCTCAATACTTGTTCCATACGAGAGAACGCAGAAAACAAGATTTACAACCGTCTGGAAACACTTTATGCCGAAAAACGAAAAGGACGTGAGGTCATTCTCGGCGTATTGGGCTGCATGGCAGAGCGTGTCCGCAAGGATTTAATAGAGAACCATCATGCCAATTTGGTTTGCGGACCCGACTCGTATCTGAACTTGCCCGAGATGATAGCACGCTGCGAGAATGGACACAACGCAATGGACGTAGACCTTTCTACCACCGAAACCTACCGCGACATCGTGCCACAGCGCATCGGCGGCAATCGTGTATCGGGATTCGTGAGCATTATGCGTGGCTGCAACAACTTCTGCCACTATTGCATCGTGCCGTTTACACGAGGCAGGGAACGCTCGCGCGACGTGGAAAGCATATTGCGCGAGGTGAAAGACCTGCACGACAGAGGCTTCAAGGAGGTTACACTGTTAGGTCAGAACGTAAATTCCTACGGACTACTGCCTAACGGAAAACGCCCGGAAAACGGAACATCGTTTGCCGAACTGCTGCGCAAGGTGGCACAAAGCGTGCCCGACATGCGCGTTCGCTTCTCTACTTCCAATCCCGAAGATATGACGGAGGATATTCTGCACGCAGTAGCCGACGAACCGAACCTTTGCAACCATATCCATTTCCCTGCACAAAGCGGCAGCAACACCGTGCTGAAGAATATGAACCGCAAGTACACTCGTGAAGACTACTTGGAGAAAGTGGCAGCCATTCGCCGAATTATTCCGAACTGCGGACTCACAACCGACATCTTTGTGGGCTACCACAACGAAACGTTGGAAGACCAAGAGCTCACACTATCGCTGGTTCGGGAATGCCAATTCGACTCTGCCTTTATGTTCAAATATTCAGAACGCCCCGGAACCTACGCAGCAAAGCATTTGCCCGACAACATTTCGGAAGAGGAAAAGGTACGCCGTCTGAATGAGCTCATAAAACTTCAGACTGAGATTTCGGCTATCCAGAACAAGAAAGACGAAGGAAAAGAGTTCGATGTGCTGATAGAACGCTTCAGCAAACGTAGCCGAGAGCAGCTTATGGGACGCACCGAGCAAAACAAAGCCGTTATTATTCCACGCGGCAACCACCACATAGGCGACACCGTACGGGTGCGCATAACAGGCTCAAGTTCGGCTACGCTCATTGGAGAAGTAGTGGAATAAGGTTGCAGGTCTTCACTTAAACGTACAACTTTGTAAGTTATGAAAGAATTTCTCCAAATATTGCGCAGGTTTGTTCCACCTTATAAGAAGTATCTTGTATGGTCGGTTACCTTCAATATCCTATCTGCTTTACTGAACATCTTCTCGTTTGCGGCACTCATTCCGTTGCTCCAGATACTGTTTAAAGTAAACACAGGCATCAAGGCAACGCAGGTTATGGCGTGGAGCGATGGCTCTTTTAAAGATGTTTTGGCAAACAACGCCGACTACTACACGCAAATGTTCATCGCAGATTGGGGGCCAACGACGACATTGCTTATCATCGGCTTGATAATGGGCTTTATGACTTTCCTGAAAACAGGTGCTTATTTCCTGTCTTCAACTTCTATTATTCCAGTCAGAACGGGTGTCGTCCGCGACATTCGCAATCAGCTTTACCAGAAGATAACATCGCTTTCGCTTGGCTTTTTCAGCGAAGAGAGAAAGGGAGATATTATTGCAAGAATGAGCGGTGATGTGCAGGAAGTAGACACTTCCGTAATGTCTTCGCTCGATTTGCTGTTCAAAAATCCAATCCTCGTATTGATTTACTTCATTACTTTGATGGTTATTTCGTGGCAACTGACGATTTTTACCTTGCTTTTCGTTCCTCTCTTTGCCTCGTTTATGGGCATTGTGGGCAGGAAATTAAAGCAAAGCAGCATTACGGCACAAGCTCTTTGGAGCGATACGATGAGTCAGGTGGAAGAGACTTTGGGCGGTTTGCGCATCATCAAGGCTTTCTGTGCGGAGGGTATGATGAACCAAAGGTTTCATAAAATAAACTCTATGTACCGCAACGACATTATGCGCGTGAACATTCGACAGCAGATGGCGCACCCCATGAGCGAATTTCTTGGCACCATTATGATTATCGTTGTGCTGTGGTTTGGCGGTACGCTCGTATTGGGAGAGTCTCCTGTCATAAGCGGTCCAACCTTTATTTACTATCTTGTTATTCTGTATAGCATTCTCAATCCGCTGAAAGAAATATCAAAAGCGGGCTACAACATCGCAAAAGGATTGGCATCAATGGAGCGAATCGATAAGATATTGATGGCAGAAAACAGCATTAAAGAAGTGGAACAACCCAAACTTATTGAGGCTTTCAACCACCAAATAGAGTTCCGTAACGTCAGTTTTGCATACGATACGATTACAAAAGAAGACGGCACAACAGAGCCAAAGTGGGTTTTGCGTAACATTAATTTGATTATTCCGAAAGGCAAAACCATTGCACTTGTTGGACAAAGTGGTAGCGGAAAGTCTACATTGCTCGACCTTATCCCTCGTTATTACGATGTGCAAGAAGGCGAAATACTGATTGACGGCATCAATATAAAAGAACTCGGGCTACACGATTTGCGCCACCTTATCGGCAATGTGAACCAAGAAGCCATTCTTTTTAACGATACATTCAAGAACAACATCTCTTTCGGAGTAGCGGCTGACGACAACGGCATCGTTGAGGCTGCGAAGATTGCAAATGCCCACGACTTTATCTCACAGACTGAAAAAGGCTACGAAACAAACATTGGCGACCGCGGTGGCAGGCTGTCAGGCGGACAGCGGCAGCGTGTCAGCATTGCCCGCGCCATTCTAAAGAATCCCCCTATCCTTATTCTTGACGAGGCTACATCGGCTCTCGACACCGAAAGCGAACGCTTGGTGCAAGACGCGCTCTACAAATTAATGAAGACGCGCACGACAATTGCAGTGGCACACCGCCTTTCAACCATTAAAAACTCCGACGAAATATGCGTTATGCACGAAGGAGAAATCGTGGAAAGAGGTACACACGACGAGTTAATGCAGCTCAACGGATATTACAAGAAGCTGCACGATATGCAAGAAATATAATTCAATGACAGCGTCAAACAAGAAAGATATAGCATTAAAAACTTTGCAACCATTGTTCTCTTTGGTTGCAAATGTTGTGTTGGCATATTTGGTTTATCTCGTTGCCCGCGTGGCTTATCTGCTTGAAAACTATTCTTTCTTTAAAGAAGGGTTGAACTTTGGGCATTTGATGAGAATGTTCCGAGGCGGTTTAATGTTCGATACCACAGCCCTTGTGTACAGCAACGCACTCTACATTCTGCTGATGCTGTTCCCACTTTGGCTAAAAGAAACAGACGCTTATCATCGTTTCTGCCGTTGGTTGTTCGTCATCGTGAATGCCATTGGGTTGTTCTTAAACCTCTGCGACGCCGTCTACTTCCCTTTTACACTGCGCCGAACCACAACAAGTGTATTCCGAGAGTTCGACAACGAGAACAACTTAGGAAGCATTTTCACCACAGAAGTTGTGAACCATTGGTATTTCGTGTTGCTTTTCATAGTCGCAACATGGGGTATGTACAAGCTTTACAGAATGCCTAAGAGCAACGCTTCCAACTTCAATACGCCTCAAACAAAGTGGCAATTTGCAGGAATCAACTTCCTATCGTTGGCACTTGCCGCTGTCATTTGTGTGGGCGGAGCACGTGGCGGACTGCAAAGTGGAGTGCGCCCTATAACAATTAGCAATGCCAACGAATATGTGAAACGCCCCATCGAGTGTGCTTTGGTGTTGAATACGCCTTTCGCACTGATGCGAACCATCGGCAAAAGCATTTTCAAAGTGCCCGCAACCTTTGCTTCTCTCGATGCATCTGCAAAGTTTTTCAATCCCATTCATACGCCCAATGCAGAAGTAAAAGCCAACAAAAAGAATGTTGTCATACTGATTGTTGAAAGTTTTGGACGTGAATATATCGGTGCTTACAATACACAACTCGAAGGCGGACGCTACAAAGGCTATACGCCAAACGTAGATAAACTTATCAAAGAAAGCACCGTTTTTGAGTATTCGTATGCCAACGGACACAAGAGCATCGACGGAATGCCTTCTTCCTTGTGCGGCATTCCGATGTTCATAGAACCTTTCATACTGACTCCCGCCTCTATGAACGATTACACAGGCATTCCGGGACATCTTTCAAAGTGGGGCTATCAAACAGCTTTCTTCCACGGAGCCAACCGTGGCTCGATGGGTTTCCTTGCCTTTGCCAACAAGATAGGCTTTCAAAAATACTATGGCAGACAGGATTATGCGCAGGACAAACGCTTCGGCGGCGATGCCGACTTCGATGGAAACTGGGGCATTTGGGACGAACCTTTCCTGCAATACTATTGCGCAAAGATGGGCGAAATGAAGCAACCGTTTATGACGGCTTTGTTTACGGTTTCAAGTCATCACCCCTTTGTCGTGCCAGACAAATACAAAGACCAATTCAAAGGCGGTCAGCTGCCTATCCACAAGTGCATTCGTTACACCGATATGGCTATCGGCCGTTTCTTTGAAAGTGCCCGAAAGCAACCTTGGTTCAAGAATACCATCTTCATATTGGTAAGCGACCACACCAACCAAAGCAACCACCAACAATACAAAACCGACATTGGCGAGTTCAGCGCACCCTTCATTCTCTACGACCCATCGGGCGAAATAAAACCCGGAAAGCGTGCCGGCATCGCACAGCAAACAGACATTATGCCCACCGTCTTCGGCATTTTAGGCTACAACAAGCCTTATCTCTCGTTTGGTTGCGACCTTCTCAACACGCCACCGCAGCAGACTTACGCGCTCAACTATATCAACGGAGTGTACCAATACACGAAGAACGGCTACACAATGCAGTTCGACGGCAATCGAGTAACAGGAATTTACAGTCTGAAAGACCTGCTTATGCAGCACAATCTCGTAGGCAAAATACCCGAACAAGCACAGATGGAACGCGAATTAAAGGCAATTATTTATCAGTATATGTACCGTATGGTAAACAATAAACTTAGGTAAGCACTGTATTGGTGGGGATTTTCCACAAAAACACATATTGTGTAAAGAACTATCATTAAGCTCTATGGATTATATAAGAACAAGGCAGATAAAGTAATCTTTATCCGCCTTGTTCTTTTTAATAGCGTCTCTAATTTGTAAAAATAATTCTCTTAAAAAATGATAACTGCGCTTTGGTGTTGCGAAAGCGGCTCTTTTACGATGCAAAACCTACGCTTTTACCGTGCAAAACAGCCGCTTTTGGAATGCAAAACAATAGGTTTTGCAAAGCGTTGATAGTGAGGTTGTTATGCAATGATTATGCTTGTGAAAAATATTTACACGTATTTTGTCTCTTTTCCGCTCATTACGGGACTATCTAAACTTGTTTATTTGTCGCTTGCAAAGCATAGGGAGAGAATGCTGATTTTTATGTTTGGAACTTTCGTAAGTTCCTTTCCAACAGCTGTTAGCGTTGCGCCTGTGGTAATTACATCGTCGATTAAGAGCACGTGCTGATTGTTCAGTTTGGCGTTTGTGCGGAGTTCAAAGGCATTTTCCACGTTTTTGGTGCGTTGCCATAAGTCTTTCTGCGTCTGACTTTCTATAAACGACTTTCTGTGAATGGCTTTTGTAACGATGGGCAGCCCCGTTACGGCACTTATTCCACGTGCTATTTCAAGACTTTGGTTGTAGCCTCGCTGAATGGTGCGACGGCGTGTGAGGGGTACGGGCAGCAGGGCAGTAATGCCGTCGAAGAAGTTTTCGGCTGCATATTCGGTTGCAACAAGCTGTCCGAACTGTTCGCCAATGTCGGGACGGTCGAAGTATTTCAGCTTATAAATAAGGTTGCTTGAGGGAGAGTTGGGCTTGTAAAGGAAGAAAGCAGCGCATTTCTCTATCGGTATTCTGCCCCAGAAAAGGCGTGCCAGTTCGTTGTCGTAGGGTTGAAGATGGTGCATCGTGCGAGGCAGCGCAATGTTGCAGGCAGAGCAAAGTGGTTCTTCGGTAATGCCGAGTCTGCGCCCACAGGCAGGACAAGCACGAGGTGCAACGAGGTCGAGCACACGGGAAAAGAAGCTAATCTGCGTCATCTTCGTTTATATCGTCTGCTATCGAGGCGTCGTCTATGCACTGACGAATTAAATCGAGCGTGAAACCACGCCCCATTGCATATTTTATCAGCTTTATGGAACGTTCGTAATCGGTTTCACCCTTGATGCTTGGATACTTGCTTTTCAGCAGTGGGTGCAGCACGTTCAAGTATTCTTCTGGTTCAATTTCGTCGAGAATGGGTTGCGAAATACTTTGCGGAATACGCTTTTGCCACAATGCCTGCTCTATTTTTCGGCGTCCCCACTTGTTGAAAGCAATCTTATCGCGCACAAACGAGCGTGTAAATCGTTCATCGTCAATATACTTATAATCAATGAGTTTGTCGATAATACGCTCCTGTGCATCGGCTGCAATACCCCATTTGCGCAGCTTCTCTGCCATTTCGCCCGAACAATGCTCGCCACGAGCGCAAAGGTCGCCAAGTTTGCGCAAGGCTTCTGCCTCACTTATTTGTTTCTTTTGTATCATGGGCGTATGGCTTTTACGAATCGTTGTTTACCGAATTGGTCGTTGCGCGCTTCTATTTCGTCATAGCCCAAAGCGTTTAGCATAGCCGAAACCTCGTCGGCAAAGCGGGCATTGATTTCAAAATAGAGTTCGCCACCATGCGAAAGGGCAGTCGTTCCATATTCTGCAATGGAGCGATAGAAGCGCAGCGGGTCGTCGTCGGGTACGAAAAGAGCGGTTGAAGGCTCGTATTCAAGCACGTTCCGCATCATTTCCGTGCGCTCGCTGTCGCAGATATAGGGCGGATTGCTTACGATAATGTCGAACGTTTCTTCGGTTACCGTAAGCTGTAGTGCATCTTTCAGCTGGAAATTCACCATTGCTCCCAACCTTATGGCATTGTCGCGGGCAATCAGAAGTGCGTCCGACGAAATGTCGTAAGCCGTAACAACGGTGTTTGCCATATTCAACGACAGTGTAATGGCAATGCAACCGCTGCCCGTTCCTACGTCTAAGATACGCAAAGGAGCAGGCGGTTGTAAACCGCAGAAGGGACAATCGTGGGCAGAAGTTACCCATTCGCAGAGCAATTCCGTTTCGGGACGGGGTATAAGCACGCTAGGAGCCACGCCAAACTGCCGTCCGCAGAACGTAGCCGAGCCGAGAACGTACTGCACAGGCTCGCCTTTTTCCAACCGAAGCATTATTTTTTCGAGTTCGTTGGCATCGTCTGCCGATAATTGCGTAACTTTGTCGGTGTAAATATCGGCAAGCGTCAGCCCGAAATAGTCTTCTAAAACCATTCTAACGATGGCTTTCGCTTCGCTTGTCGGATAAACTTCCGTAAGCCGTTGGCACAGGTTTTGGTAGGTTGTGTACATATTTGCAAAGGTAAAAAATAAATGGAAATGAAGCAAGAGGATATAGACGAAATGTATATGCGCCGCTGTTTGCAGTTGGCAAAGAATGGCAGATTGCAGGCAAAGCCTAACCCTATGGTGGGCGCAGTGATAGTAAGCGGTGAGGGAAAAATCATCGGTGAGGGCTATCACGTGCGTTGCGGAGAGGGGCACGCCGAAGTAAACGCCTTTCGGTCGGTGCGCAGCGAAGACGAGCATTTGCTTTCCGAAGCTACCGTTTATGTGAGTCTTGAACCTTGCTCGCACCACGGAAAGACGCCTCCTTGTGCCGATTTAATAGTACGGAAAGGCGTCCGCAGGGTGGTTTGTGGCTGTGTAGACCCTTTCTCGGCTGTGCAAGGGCGTGGCATTGAGCGTATTCGCAAGGCAGGAATAGATGTTACGGTGGGTGTCTTGGAACAGGAATGCCTGATGTTGAACCGTGAGTTTATCGTGCGGAATACGGAAAACCGACCTTACATTTTGCTAAAATGGGCGCAGACCGCCAATGGTATCATGGGCTATTCGCAAGCTGTTGGCGACGGAAAACCTGCGTTGCAGATTTCCAATGCCTTCACAAAAATGCTCGTGCACAAGCTCCGTGCCGAGCACGATGCCATTCTTGTGGGGCGCAATACCGAAGAAACGGAACACCCACGCCTTACGGTAAGGGAGTGGAGCGGTAGAAATCCGCAGAAAATCGTAATGTCTTCAACTTATAAAACCGATACTCTGGCAGATGGAACCTTGTGCGTGAACAGTCTGCAACATCTTGTGGAAACCATCAATCGGCACAACGAAACCGAGCAGAAGATATGCTCTCTCATCGTAGAAGGTGGCGCACGCACGTTGCAATCGTTTATAGATGCAGGACTGTGGGACGAGATTCGTGTGGAAACAGCCCCCTTTACAATAAACAATGGTGTAGCCGCTCCGCACCTTCCCCACAACATTGCCGTAGTGAAAAAAGAGTTTTACGGTAACACCATCATTACCTATAAGCGTCTGTAAACAAGGTTTTTAAGAGGCAAAGAGGGCTTGACTGGGTTTCATTCTTAGGAAAACAAATTTCGTTTTGCCACTTATGGCAGGGACTAAGATATATGGAAAAAGAGCTTTTTATACGTGTAAGGGCGTGATTTATCACGTTCCTAACACCGAAAAAGAGTAGCGTGGATAAGAGGAACGTGATAAATTGCGCCCCAACAACACGTCCGCATATTCGCAGTACACATAGAGTGGTTTTACAAGAAAATTGCTTTGCTTTTGTAAAGATAATTCTGTTAAAAAGTGACAACTGCGCTTTGACGTTGCGAAAGCGGCTCTTTTGCGCTGCAAAACCTACGCTTTTACCGTGCAAAACAGCCGCTTTTGGAATGCAAAACAATAGGTTTTACAACACGTTGATAACGAAGTAGTTACATAACAGATATGCTTGTGAAAAATATTTACACTGTTATCGTGCATTTCTCGCCTATGGTTTTACTATCAACGAGCATTATATCAGCACCGTATCCTTGCGTTGATAGAAGTCGGCAGTGATGTTGGCGATGGCTTCCGACACGTCTTTGCTGACGTAAGAAAGGTTGCGCTGGCTCTGAATAGACTTGATAAAGGTGAGCAGTTCGTAGCGAATGCCCTCTCCGTCAAGCTGGTAGAAGTAGCGTTTGTTGTCGCTTGGGTTCTCTCGGCGCACCTCGAAGTAGTCGGTTTTCCACCACGGTGCAGGCACGTAGATGTAGCCTTCTGTGCCCGAAATAACGAGTTCGCCCTCCGATTTTATACCTTGTCCGACCTTCAACGATGCCACTGCGTGGGGATAAATGAACGATATTTTGGTGAAAGTATCGAAGTTTGGTGCATCGTCGATAAGGTGTGTGCAGATGGTTTTGTCGGTATAATCGGTTCCCAATAGCTGGAAGATGGGCAGAAGCGATGTCGGTGCCCACGCGCAAAAGCTGTTCCAGGTGTACGGTAGTTCGTCTTTATTCTCGGTGTTGTAGTGCGAAAGGCTCGTGCAAGTGGCGTCGATGGAGTATATCTTGCCTATTTTCCCACTCTTTGCAAGCAGGCATAAGCGGTCGTATGCCATAGAATAAGCCGTTTTTATAGAGTCCATCAAGATGAGTCCCTGCTCGTCTGCAATGCTGTTGAGCTCTTTCCACTCTTCGTTGTTGAGCGAAATGGGCGACTCGCATAGTACGTGCTTCCCCGATAGCAATGCTTCCTTTATGTGTGCATAATGCTTTTCTGGGTGCGAAATGATGTAAACGGCATCTGAAACTTCGAGCAACTCAGTGTAAGTACGGGTAAACAGTTGTACAACATTGCGCAGATTGCCTAATTTTCGGTCGCTTTCGGTGTAGACACCGCTGATGTTTATGCCGTTTACAAACTTGCTTTCGTGTACGAATTTGTTGATAATGGGCGATTCGCCAACCAGTCCGATGCGTATTTCGCGTAGGTCTGAGCGCAGTTCGGTGCTGGAAATGCCCTTTGTTCTTTCGAGATAAACCACCTCGCAGTATTCGGAGAGGTAGTCGAACTTGCCCCGCCAGTCTGAACCTACGGTGAAAATATCGACGTTCATACGTTTTATGTCGTCTATTTTCTGTCCTTCGTACTCCTCAATGACTATTTCGTCAGCCAAGCCAGTGGACCTTACGTTTTCTATTCGCTCCACAAGCGATTGCTGAACGTTTATCTTTCCGCGTTCACGGTCGAAGGTATCGGCAGTTACGCCCACTATCAGGTAGTCGCCCAAAGCCTTTGCCCGTTCCAATAAACGCACGTGTCCTTTGTGCAATAAGTCGTAAGTTCCGTAGGTAATAACCTTTTTCATAGTTGTTTAAAGTTTGCCAATTTTATGTAATTCATCGAAGGCTGCCACGAGAGTAGAGTTGTCTGCGGGTGTCAGTGCACCAATATGACCTACTCGGAAGATGGTATCGCGCATATCGCCACCATTCGGACAAATCCAAATACCATACTCGTCTTTCAACGTTTCAAATATACTGAACGCCGAATTGTTCAGCGGGTGCAACGAGGTTACGGCATTTGAAGGCGATTGTGTGATAGGTTCCAAGGGCAGATGGGCTATTTTCTGGCGGAAGTCCATAGCTAAATTGCGTGTTCGTTCTATTTCGGCTGCAACACCTCCACTGCGTTCTATCTCCTTCAGACGGCAATGAATTTGCAGCAATATGCCCACGGCAGGGGTGTAAGGTGTTTGTCCACGTTCGCCATTACGTAGTGCATCTTTTAGGTTTAAGTACATACAGCGGACGTCGTTGCGCTCTACTCGCTCGATAGCTCGTGGCGAAAGCACGATGACAGAGATACCTGGAGGACAGGCTAAGGCCTTTTGCGAGCCTGTAATCATAACGTCGGCACCCAATTGTTTCATATTAAACTCGTCGGCAAGGAAGGAGCTTATGGCATCGACAAGTAGGAAAAGGTTGTTGCGACGGCAGAATTTGCTGATTAAATCAATGTCGTAATGCACGCCCGTAGATGTTTCGTGAACATTCACAAGGAAGGCTGTGTAGCCCTGATTGTCGTACTGCTTAAGCATTTCGGCAGTGATTTGCTGTCCTGTTTCCATCTTGATTACGGTGTGCGGAATGGCGTAGAGTTCGCACAAGTCTACAAACCGTTGTCCGAAACTACCACCGTTTACCACCAATGCCTTGTCTTCAGTGGTGAGGAGGTTCATTACAGACGCCTCCATAGAAGCCGTTCCCGAACCTGTTATGAATACCACGCGGGCATCGTCGTCTGCTTTTGCAAACTCTTTCATAAGTTGTTCGTTCTCCTTCATCGTAGCGGAGAATTCAGAAGTGCGGAAATACGGCACTTGTTCTGCACCTATTTCTCTTACTGCGTCAGCCGACATTACGGGGCCTACTGTGAAATTAAGCATATTCATAACTGTGTTATTATCATATATAATATGCAAAGTTACAGCTTTTTTTTCGCTTTGTCGTTGAATTAAACTATCTTTGCATAAAAATATAACAACAATGCGCATTTTACTATTTTGCGAGAACAAATATGCCGTAGATATTCTGCAGCCTATCCAGACCGAAGCCGACAAAGAGGGCGGCAACGATGTGTTGTGGTATGTACACCAAGAAAAGATACCCGAATTTCCATTAAAGGACTGTGTGAAATGGACAAATAGCATGCAGGAGAGTTTCGATTTCAGTCCAGAAGCCATCTACGTGCCAGGGAATATCGTGCCTTACTACTTGCCAGGGGTGAAAATTCAGATATTCCACGGCTATGCTGCGGAGAAGAAAGACCATTGGGTGATACGCCGTTACTTCGACATTTACTGCACGCAAGGAGCCTATTTTACAAGTCATTTCTCGGCATTGGCAAAGAAGTATGGCGACTTCTCGGTGGTGGAAACTGGTTGGACGCGCCAAGACTATATATTTGCGCATCGCCACGACTTCGACAACGAAAAGGCAGAACTGCTGCAAATGCACGCTTGCGAGCGCATTGTGGTTTATGCACCAACGTTCTCGCCCAAGCTGACATCGATACCTTTTATCCTCGACGACTTGCGTAAGCTTGCCGATACACGCCGTGTTCTGATAATCATAAAGCTGCACCCACTGACCAAAACCGAATGGGTGGAAGCCTGCCGAGCACTTGCCGACAGCCATAAGAATATAATAATGGTGGGCGAGTTCGCTCTGACGAAATACCTGCTGATGGCTGATGTGGTGGTGAGCGACACCTCGTCCGCAATCTACGAGGCATTGCTGATGGACAAACCAGTTATCACGCTCAATGCCATATCGAAAGATTTGTATTGGAAAAACATCACCGACGCTTCGCAACTGTGCGATGCTTACGACGATGTATTTACGAATAAGGAGATTGCAGCCCTGCGCAAATGGGTGATAGACAACTACGACCCTTACCTCGACGGGCAGTGCGCGCACCGTATGCTAAACGCTGCACGCGACTTTATAGCCCGCAACGGTGTGCCACAACAGCGCAAACTGAACCTTTGGCGTAAGTACACAAGCATTAAAACCTTCGGAAAAATAAAGCGATAGCCACTGCACTGATACAAGAAAATGCAGTAGGGAAAACGCATTAAACGTGTAAATATTTTTCATAAGTATAAATATTGTGTAACTACCTTGCTATCAACGTGTTGCAAAACCTATTGTTTGGCGTTCTAAAAGCGGCTGTTTTGCACGGTAAAAGCGTAGGTTTTGCATCGCAAAAGAGCCGCTTTCGCAACGTTAAAGCGCAGTTATCACTTTTTAAGAGAATTATCTTTACAAAACAGGCGTGATAATCTGCCATTGCTGTATCGGAAAACTTGCTTTAAAATACAATGCTGGACTGCTCATCGAAGGACAATCCCGCATTCTCTTTTATAATATTAAAGTTGTGTCGAATTGTAATAACGATGAAACAAAAGAGCATTTTGCTTACGCTTTCTTCATCGAAACAGAACCTTTATAGTCTTTGTAGGGCGACTTCATATCCATATAGCGGAAATTCTGTGGCGGTATTTCCTTCGGCATTTCCATATAGTTGCCATAACAATAAGAAAGGTAGGCATCGGGTTGAGCTACTCCCATAAGTTCTATTCCCTCGAACATAATGGGCGTAGGCGTACCATAGACCTCCTTGGGGAGTATGCCTCGTTCAGGGCGATTGTCGTGGTCGGCTGCCAATTTGCTATCCGAATACGAGTATTCCGACTGTATTTTGGTGAGCACCCGATGTATTTTCTGTGGTGAAAGTATCTTTTGCAGGGTTTTGTAGAACAGGCAGCCAATGCCTTTTCCGTGCTTGTATGGGTCGCGCTGCGAGTAGTAGAGCAGTTTGTTTACGAAGTTGTAGCGCATGTAATGGTACTTACGGGCAAGTTTGTTCTCGGTCATTCCGTCGATAGGGAACACATCTACGGGAATGCCACCTAAGAATTTGAAGCTGCGACGAAGTATGTAAGTGGTGCGTTTGTCTTGTATGCGTGCGAATTGGTAGGGGTAATGGTTTGCTTTCGTGTAGTCTACAAGTTCGTATTCTTCGGGCAACCATTCGTTGGCGTGCGCCAACAGCACCTCGTAGTCGTGGCGTGGAAGGGCTACATCGGCATCGTCGTCCCATGGAATGAAGCCGTGGTGGCGCACAGCTCCAAGCATTGTGCCTGCAATCATAAAGTATTGCAGGTTGTGTTCGCGGCAAACCTTATCAATGGCCTTCAGTATGCCTAAGATAATTTGCTGCATTTCTTTCGTCTCTTCAAGACTTATGCGTTTTTCGTCCTTTGCTTGTGGTATGTTCATTGTTGTTTAAAAATGGTGTAAATTAATCTTTTTGTTTCTTTCTCAGTACTTTTCCGTCTACAACTTCCCACTTTTCGTTGAACTCTTCGCGAGTTCTTTTCCAGCGGTTGTGGCTCCATAGGTAGTAGGCGGGAGCGTTCTTTATGTTTTCTTCGAGCATTCGGAAGTAGGTATCGGTAATCTCAAACTCGGCTGTTTCGGTAGGTGTTTCGGTCATAAGCTGCATTTCGCACTCATAGTAGCCACGCTTTGGGCGGCGCATATAGCCGTAGAAGCAGACTTGGTTGGTGTGTCGGACAATGCGTTCGGCACCTGTGAGCACAGGCGTATCGTGATGAAGAAAGTCTATCCAATGGTGTATGTTCCACCAAAGCGGCGTCTGGTCGGCAATGTAGCCTACAACGAGCGACTTGCTGTTGCGCTTGAAACCGATGATTTTGCGTAGCGATTCCTGCATCGGAATGCAGAGAGCGTTTTGTCGTTCGCGCACTTTCTTGAACAAATGGTCTAACGGTTCGTTCTCTAAAGGGTGGTAGAGTTCGCAGCATTGTGCGTGTTCGGGAATCCAATGGGGCAGCGAGGTTATCCATTCCCAGTTGCAATAGTGCCCCAAGTACACGGCACACGACCCGCCGTTGTCCAGCACTTCGCTGAATTTCTCCATACCCGTGAACTTCATTCGCTTGCGCAGTGTACTGGGCGACATCGTCATCAGCTTGATGGTTTCTACGATATAGTCGCAGAACCAATGGTAGAAGCCTTTTTCGATGGTGCGCAATTCGGCTTCTGTTTTATCAGGAAAGCTCTCTTTCAGGTTCTTCCAAATAACCTTATGGCGATATTTCACCACCTTTGAAATAAGGAAGTAGAGGCAGTCGGACAATAAAAAAAGAAAACGGAATGGCAACAGCGAGAGGATAAACCAAAAGCCGTATGCTATTCCGTAAAGTATTTTGTTCTTGATATTCATCTGTTTTTCTGTTTGTTAATACGTATGCATAGGCGCGCTTACCTTGTACGTTGTCAAACAAAAGTATACGACTGCAAATGTACTTATTTGCTTTGATATAACCTTATTTTATTTTCATAAATTCTATTATTTATCTTTGTAAGCTCCATTTTTTCTGTTTTTCTTTACCTTATTCCCTCTCTCTGCCGTTAATAATACCAAAATCAGGCACTCGTTTCAAGGTTATTGCAAAGCCTCTTCGTAACTTTGCACACGCAAAATGATGGAAAGATACAATATTATCGAGCATTTCTAACACTTATCCCAATGCCTGACACAACCTATATGCAGGTGTTGGCTTACGATATACACAAAAAGTAAAATAGCATACACGCACCATTAAGGAGTCAAGAAAGTTAGTGCTACGCCAAGACGAAGGCACTATGGCAAACTGCCGCATATCTCCATTATAACAAATCATTAGATGTCATCTACAATAAAAGGCTTTTTCAATGCCAGTATCTCGGGCATTACGTTTGGACTAATCCCCCTGTTCGCCGTCCCTGTGCTTGCCACGGGTATGCACTCTACGTCCGTTTTGATTTATCGTTACGCCTTTGGTTGCCTCGCTATGTTAGGTATGCTTATGTTTCACCGCACCCGAATGTGGCTTGCTTTTGGCGATTTCTTGCGCATATTGTTTCTTTCTTCTGTGTATGCGGCATCGTCTATCACCCTTATCGAGGGCTATAACTACATGGCAAGCGGCATTGCTACCACGCTATTATTCTCTTATCCCGTATGGACTTGCCTGCTCTCGGTGGTGTTTCTGCACGAACGACTATTGACAACTACAGCAATCTCCATTGCCATAGCGGTTACTGGCGTGTTCTTTCTTTCAGGAATACTCGACGGTGGAGGCAGTATGAACGGCTTTACAGGTTTGTTCTTGCTCCTCGCTTCGGGGTTTCTCTATGCCGTTTATATGGCAGCTTTCCCCCGAATGCGTATCCGTGAGATGCCATCGCTCAAGCTTACGTTCTACATATTTTTCTTTGCGATGCTCATTCTGGCACTCTATGGCACCTTTACACGAGGGCGTATAGACCCGATAGACACCAATAGTCAGCTCATTAATTTGTTTTTATTGGGCTTGGTACCCACTGCCATAAGCAACGTAACGCTTATTATCTCGCTAAAACAGATAAGCAGCACCATGGCAGCTGTGCTTGGAGTATTCGAACCTATGACAGCTATGTGCGTGGGCATACTTCTTTTCGGCGAACCACTCACGCTTCCTATCGTTGTTGGCTTTGTGCTTATCATTGTCGCAGTGCTCATTTTGGTGCTTAGCAAACGTAAAACTGGTTGAGCTAAATAAACGCTCACGCACCGTTGTAAATCCGCCAACAAGAGCATTTACATATGTAAATATTTTTCACAAGCATAATCATTGCATAACAGCCTTACTATCAACGTTTTGCAAAACCTATTGTTTTGCATTCCAAAAGCGGCTGTTTTGCACGGTAAAAGCGTAGGTTTTGCAGCGCAAAAGAGCCGCTTTCGCAACGTCAAAGCGCAGTTATCACTTTTTAACGGAATTATATTTACAAAACCAAGGTTGTTTTTCAGCATCTGTCTTGAGCCGTAAAAAGAAAATTGTTCCTCAATCAATTTCTACTGAACCTAAATAGTTTCAGGTTCTAATAAAATCTAAATCTTTTGCTTTTATTTTGTTATCCGAATATGTTGCCGTAACTTTGCACTCCTCTAATAATAGGTACACGTAAAAAAGAAATAACAAATGGCATATTTATTTTCATCAGAATCAGTTTCAGAGGGGCACCCAGACAAGGTTGCCGACCAGATTAGCGATGCTCTTCTCGACCAGTTTCTTGCCTACGACGATACTTCTCGTTGTGCAATCGAAACTTTCAATACTACCGGACAAGTAGTGATTATGGGCGAAGTACGCTCGAAAGAATACATCGATATTCCTGCCATCACACGCAAGACTATCAATAAAATTGGCTACACAAAGGCTGAATACCAGTTCGACGGCAATAGCTGCGGTGTTCTTTCTGCCATTCACGAGCAAAGTTCCGACATTAACCGTGGCGTAGACCGCACCGATGAGGACAATCAGGGCGCAGGCGACCAAGGTATGATGTTCGGTTATGCCTGCAACGAAACGGCAAACTATATGCCTGTTACGCTTGAATTGGCTCACTTGTTAATGACAACCTTGGCGGACATACGCAAAGAAGGAAAGGTAATGACCTATCTCCGCCCCGACTCAAAGAGCCAAGTAACGGTGGAATACAGCGACGACAACATTCCACAACGCATTGATACGATTGTGGTTTCTACCCAGCACGACGACTTTGTAAAGCCTGCCGACGATTCTGCCGAGGCACAATTGAAAGCCGACGAAGAGATGTTGGCGAAGATTAGAGAGGACGTTTTGAACATTTTGATGCCACGCGTGAAGGCGCAGATAGAGTCGGAGAAGGTGTTGGCACTGTTCAACGACGATATAAAATATTTTGTAAATCCTACTGGTAAGTTCGTTATCGGTGGTCCTCACGGCGACACAGGACTTACAGGTCGCAAGATTATTGTGGACACCTATGGCGGAAAAGGCGCGCACGGAGGCGGTGCTTTCTCTGGAAAAGACTCATCGAAGGTAGACCGTTCTGCAGCATACGCAGCTCGCTACATTGCAAAGAATATGGTAGCAGCAGGCATTAGCGACGAAATTCTTGTGCAATTGGCTTACGCCATCGGTGTTGCACAGCCCGTTAGCGTCTATGTGAACACCTACGGACGTGCCAACGTGGCTCTGACAGATGGCGAAATCGCTGAGAAAGTGAAACAAATGTTCGACCTTCGCCCCAAGACGATAGAACGAATGCTGAAACTACGTCAGCCAATGTACTTGGAAACAGCGGCTTACGGACATATGGGACGCAAGAACGAAACGGTGAAGAAAACCTTCATCAGCTTGTATCACGAAAGAAAAGAAGTAGAAGTGGAACTCTTCACTTGGGAGAAACTCGACAGAATAGCAGAGATTAAGAAAGCATTCGGACTGTAAAAGAATATGCCAACAACCGATTCCATCGCCACACCGCCACTGTTAAGGCGGCTGCAAACCCCACCTCAGCAGTCTGCAAAGACCGCTACGACAGAGCGTGGGGAGGCGGGCATTGGACAGGCAGATACGGTTAAGACCGAAGGAACAAATAGTTTGCTGAAATGGAAAGCTCCCAAGCCTTTCAAGCTAACAGACGTAAAGTTTGCTCAAGAAAGCTATTTCAAGGATAATCCATACTATCGTCCAGAACTCGGAATGTTGCATAGCGGCATACTTGGCGACCCTGCTCCTTACAGCGTGAGCAACGACAACGTTGTGGCAGGTACGCTGCTTGTATGCTTTGCCTTGGTTATGATAGCCTCATCAATGTCGAGCGACTTCATTGTAAGGCAGATAAAGGGTCTTTTCCATCGCCCCTATCGTCGTACAAATGTAGGCGAAACAGGACACGAAGTGCGCTTCCAAGTCTTTTTGGTAGTGCAGACGGCATTGCTCTTGAGCATTACCTACTACTTGTTTACACGGTCTGAGAATGGCGGCAACTACATTGTTGATTCGCAACTGCTTGTCGTGGGTATCTTCTTTGCCATCTTCTTAGGGTATTTCCTTATAAAGAAGCTGTTGTATTCCGTTGTAAACTGGGTATATTTCGACCGCAAGAGCAATCAACAATGGTCGCAACTGACCTTGTTTATCGTATCTGCCGAAGGCGTGCTCATACTTCCTGCAGTGCTGTTGATGATTTATTTCGGGCTATCGGCGCAATATACGCTCATCTATGTAGCAGCCATTGTAGGTTTAGCCAAATTGCTTCTCTTTTACCAAGGATATGTCATCTTTTTTAAAAGAACAGCTGCCAGTCTGCAAATAATTTTGTACTTTTGCACCCTAGAATTAATGCCGCTGATAGCATTGATAGGGTTCTTGGTATATACCGATAACTATTTGACTATAATATTTTAGGACACGATGATTAAAAAGATATTAATATCACAGCCTAAGCCAGGGAGCGACAAGTCGCCCTATTATGAAATAGCCAAGGATTTGGGCGTAGAAATGGTGTTTCGCCCATTCTTTAAGGTGGAAGGCTTGTCGTCTAAAGAGTTTCGTCAGCAGAAAATTAACTTGCTTGATTACACTGCTGTGGTATTCACATCTCGCCACGCCATTGACAATTACTTCAAGTTAGCACAAGAAATGCGCATCACCATTCCTGAAACGATGAAATATTTCTGCGTGATAGAAACGATTGCGCTCTATATTCAGAAATATACGCAGTACAGAAAGCGTAAGATTTTCTTTGGTAATTCGGGTAAAATAGACAACTTGATTCCTACAATGGTAAAGCACAAGGACGAGAAATATCTTGTTCCGTTAAGCTCGGTGCACACCCATTCCATTGGAACGATGCTCACAAACAACAAGCTGAAGCACAAGGAATGTGTGATGTATCGCACCATTAGCAACGACCTTACAGAGGAAGAGAAGAAAACTTTCGACTACGATATGCTTGTTTTCTTCAGCCCTACGGGTGTTCGTGCCTTAAAAGAGAACTTGCCCGACTTTGAACAAGGCAACATTAAGATAGCTGCATTTGGCCCTGCAACAGCCAAAGAGGTGAAAGACCAAGGTCTGCGCCTTGATTTGGAAGCACCATCAGCTAAGTATCCTTCTATGACAGGTGCGTTACGTGCCTTCTTGGAAGAGCAGAAGAAGTAAGAAAACATAGGAGATTATCCCACTCGGATTATCTTCCGAAACATAAAAAGCTAATCGTCAATGCCTATTACCCGCAGATTTACGTTGTGTAAAGAAGAGCGAATATGCAGCAAACTGCTCATAGACAAGCTCTTTAATGGGGGGAATAGTCATTCTATGGTTGCTTTTCCGCTGCGGGCAGTATATGTGATAAAAGACCGCAACGAAGCACAAGGCGCAACAATACCACAAGCAAAGATACTCGTCAGCGTACCAAAAAAGCACTTTAAACGTGCCGTAAAGCGCAATAGAGTGAAGCGACAGGTAAGAGAAGCGTATCGAAAGAACAAGTACATCTTACTCGAAAAGCTGCAACCGATGCCGAATCAGGAGGTGTTACTCGCCTTTATATGGCTCGATAATATGCTCCACGCATCTGCTGAGATAGAAAACAAGGTGTGCAATCTGCTCCAACGCATTGGTGAAAAGATTGAAACAGACAGAAAGGAGGCTACTCAAGAATGACGTTTCAGAAGGTTTTACACGCTGTTTCGCGCCTGCTATCGTGGCTGCTGATAGTTCCAATTCTGTTTTATCAACGGTTTATCACGCCTTTTACGCCCCCTTCTTGCAGGTTTACACCTTCTTGTTCGGAGTACGCAAAGCAAGCATTGATGAAGCACGGACCTATTAAAGGACTCAGATTGGCTATCTGGCGAATACTAAGATGCAACCCATGGGGTGGAAGCGGATACGACCCAGTTCCCTAAACAACACATAAAAACACTCCAATAATACATTATATATAATACAGCCCTTGCGGGTTTTAAACACAATAATTGATGAAGAACTTTGTTGAAGAACTAAAATGGCGCGGTATGTTGGCGCAGATTATGCCTGGTACAGAGGAGTTTCTGCAAAAAGAAATGGTATCGGCATATCTTGGAACCGACCCTACTGCCGACTCTTTACACATTGGACACCTTTGCGGAATTATGATGCTCCGCCACTTGCAGCTATGTGGGCACAAGCCTTATCTGCTCATCGGTGGCGCGACAGGTATGATTGGCGACCCATCGGGCAAGAGCCAAGAGCGCAATTTGCTTGATGCCGAAACCCTTTACCACAACCAAGAGGCGATAAAGAAGCAGGTTAGCAAGTTCCTCGACTTCGATGGCGATGCGCCCAACAAGGCAGAACTGGTGAATAACTACGACTGGATGAAGGATTTCACCTTCCTCGACTTTGCCAGAACTGTTGGAAAGCACATCACCGTAAACTATATGATGGCCAAAGACAGCGTGAAACGCCGCCTTAACGGTGAAGCAAGCGACGGTCTTTCGTTCACTGAATTTACCTATCAGCTATTGCAAGGCTACGATTTCCTATACCAATACGAGAAGTTTGGCGTGAAACTGCAGCTCGGAGGCAACGACCAATGGGGCAATATGACCACGGGTACAGAGCTAATCCGCCGCACACTCGGACAAGAAGCCGAAGCTTACTGTCTGACTTGTCCACTTATAACAAAGGCAGATGGCAAAAAGTTCGGTAAAACCGAAAGCGGAAACATCTGGCTCGACCGCAACCGCACCACTCCATACGTATTCTACCAGTTCTGGCTCAACGTCAGCGACGACGACGCAGAGAAGTATATAAAGATATTTACTTCGCTCGACAAGCCCACTATCGACGCTCTTGTAGACGAACATCGCCAAGACCCAGGCCGCCGCAGCCTCCAACGCCGTTTGGCAGAAGAGGTTACACGTATGGTACACTCGCAGGAAGACCTTGATATGGCGATGGCTGCATCGAACATTCTTTTCGGTAAGGCTACCAAAGAGAACCTTCTGCAACTCGACGAGCAGACTTTCAACGACGTTTTCAAAGATGTTCCACACTACGAGGTATCTAAAGACTTGCTCGGACAGCCTGCAGTAGACATCTTCAACCAAGAAGGTATGCAGATTTTCCCAAGCAAGAGCGAAATGCGCAAACTTGTTAAGGGTGGTGGCGTATCGCTCAACAAAGAGAAGCTGCAAGCTTTCGACCAAGTAATTACTGCCGAAGACCTTATCGACGGTAAATATTTATTGGTGCAGAAAGGTAAGAAAAACTACTTCCTTGTAATTGTGAAGTAACTTTATAAGGCAAAACACATACACAAAACAGAAACTCAAAGCCTGTCCTTAAGGGTATCAATAGAGCATACCCTCAAGGACAGGCTTATTTTTTGTACATAGAGAATCGCCATACAAGTAATTTAGTTTGGCATAAAAAAGCGGGAGAAGCAGGCTATCTCGTAGATATTTCCCAACAAGCCCACTGATGAAACAGTGAGAGTTTTTCCTCTTTACTTTGTAAAGATAATTCTGTTAAAAAGTGATAACTGCGCTTTGACATTGCGAAAGCGGCTCTTTTGCGTTGCAAAACCTACGCTTTTACCGTGCAAAACAGCCGCTTTTGGAACGCAAAACAATAGGTTTTGTAACACACTGATGCATAACGGGTTATGCAACGGCTATGCTTGTGAAAAATATTTACACATCTGTTGCTTTCTTTTCATTCATAAAATAACGTGAGTTTGGTGTAAGAATTTGCCGAAGACACTTTACTTCTTTCTGATTATAAGTATATTAAATCACAATCAGTTCTTTTCTAAAGCACCTTGTAAATAATATACTGGCGTAATTCTTACATCGAACTCACGTTACTAATGCCTACTGCATCTGATGGCAGCACTATCTAACAATCTTCCTCGATACTCGAGAACCATCGGTATAGATGGTAGTTTGCACGTAGATTCCCTTCTCTGGGTGGCTGATGCTACGGCCTGAGAGGTCATAGAATTCAATACGTTCAATCTGCTTTGCCGTAGCGAAGTCTATACCAGTGCTTGATAATTGGAACTCTGTAATACCAGAACTGAGACGCTTATCGCCATCAATATACAGAGCTTCTAAACCAACTTTCTCTTTTGCGTCCTTATAGAAATAAATAGCACGCGAGTTTTCATCGTACTTGTAGAAGTTGTATTGGTCTGAAAAAGAATAAGGAATGTCGGTCATCTCTGTTGTCAGATTCTTGTAAGTGCCAGGCACAAAGGTCTGTCGTTCACCATCTATATAAAGATTATAATAGAGGTGCGCAGGGTCAAGGTAGTTAAAGTCAGCCGAATAGTAGCTCAATGTGAACTGTAATCCGCCAGGACCTCCCCATGGTTCTGGGTCGTAAGGTTGGTAAGCAGTGAGCTTTGGTGGCATTGGAGCAGCAGCCTTCTTGTCCCACTGATTGATGAGCGCATAGCGATAAGAGTCGAAGATGTAGGTGCTGCGGTCGTCGTCAGCACTCTTGTGTACCATCAATATGCCTTTTGTGCTCAGTGAATTCTTTTCTGCATCGTAAGTAAACACAAGCGGTTCGTTGTTCATACACGGCTTGTCGAACTCGTTACCCATTTCGTCCTTGCCTTTGCCCATAACGGCTGATGATACATAGACGTAGCAAGCTGTCGTTCGGTCGATGCCGAGATACGATGTTGCAGGGAAAGTTACGGTTGTACCGTTCTTCGTTCCTTTTATCCAATAGCCCTTTACGTTTGCCGACAGGTCGCCCAAATACACATCGTCGCCGTCGATAGCATATTTCACAGGATACAGTTGCGATTTTCCCTCCATATCCATATAGAGCACCAGACCGTCCCAAACCTTAGCCGATGCAGATGGCGCAACCTTGTTGTCGTCCTTGCGTGCGGCCTTGTAAGTAGCCTCGCCATAGCTTGTCCAAGCACCATTGGCACGACACATACCAATCATCTCGCCCTCTTTGGCAACCATCAAGAGCGAATCGTTGCGCCATACGTATTTAAGAACTTGGTTTTCCTTGCCCTCATTGGGTACAAAGGTTTCCTTGCCGTCTTTCGTGGCAGCATGTATGCGATAGAGGAAGCCATACTTCGGTTCTCCCGTTGAGAAATCTTCTTCAGAGTAAATGGCTTGTGGTAGTTGGAAGGAAATCGTATCTCCTTCAGCGCGTACGCCCTTAATCCACGTCTTTGTATAAAGCGAATTGAGGGGATTCTCAAGATACACTGCGCCGTCATTGCCAAAAACGAGTCGTTGCCAGTCGCCCGTGCTCTTATGAGGGATTCCATAGTAGTACACTGATTCGAAACCCGTAGTTGTTCGATAAAGGTTAATGGTGTCGCCCGCTGCTGGTTGTGTGATGACTGTTGGAGCGTCTTGTGCTACCGCCGTAGTTGCGAAAAGGGCGGAAAGCATGAAAAATGTACATAGCTTCTTCATAAGTAAAGTTGGTTTTATAGTTGTTTATAAAACCATTGTGTAAATTGTAACCAATGGATGAAATAATAAGAGCGTGTGAAGTAAACTGTGTTGAATTGTTTAACACTCGCCGTTTACTTTACACGCTCGTCTGTTTTATGTTACTTCTGAATCATCTGGAAAGCAGATTGCTTCTTTCCAGCCTTTGTCAAAGGCATCTGTGTAACGCCTTTAGATGTTCCTTGTACGATGCGGGTAGGAGCAACCTTGCTGCCAGCTTCGCCAGCTGGGGTAGTAAATTCTACCTTTTCGAGTGGTCCCCATTCGTCATTGGCATTCTTAGCCAAAGAGCAAGCATAGTACGTTGTAGATGGAGTTGCGTTCCAAGTTGCGTTATCAACACCGTATTGGTTCCAATATGGGTCCTGTTCACGGTCTTCCTTCAACAGATTTTTAACGCCTTCCTCGCCCATTTCAGGCTTATCGTATGCACTCTTTTCAATGATAATATCTCTGTGTACTGAACATTCGCTATTTGGAGTGTAGATTACACGTTGGTAGTAACTATCGCCACTCTTTGCAAATTCCTTAATTTCGATACTTACTTTGGCAACGCCAGTACCACCAAGCTTCTTTGTCGTAACTGGAACAACAAGCATATCTGCATAGGTTTCTGCTGCGTCCCACGCTTGCACATAGATTTCGTACTTGGTGTCAGGTTGCAAACCAGTCCATTCGTGTGTGTATTCGCCAGTGCATTGTACACCCCACTGCTTAATCATGTCGCCCATATTGCTTAGTCCCATCATTGGACCGAACTGCTCGAACTGCTCTTTAGCCTTACCTTCAACAAAGATACAAACTGCATAACCCTTAGCATCTGCATTGGCTGTGAACTTGGCTTTAACGGTTGTAGATGTTGCATCTACTATTTCGCCCGTTACCTTAGGAGTTCCTATCAGCGGTTTCTTAGGAGTTGTAAATTCTGCTTTCGACATATTGCAAGCCACACCGTACTTGTCGAAGCCAATCGTAATAATGGTATAAGGTGTATTATCCTTGAATGGTTGGTCGAAACCAGTCATCTGCGCGTTCGTGAAATCGTCTTGCATCATAGTCTGATTGGTTCTCTCAAAGTAAGAAGCAGCAATATCGTCGGTAGTTATTTTGCTTGAAACAGACTGTGGAATACAAGCAATCTTATACGATTTACATTCTGGTGTCTTCTTTACTGCCACCCAAAGTGTATCGCCGGTAGAACCACTCTTGTAGTCTTTAAAGGTTACATCGGCTGCAACTCTGCCTTCAACGGTTGCAAAGAAAACGTTATCAATGCGATCGACCATAAACGCCTTGTGAGAGTTGGTCTTTTCCAGTACTATCAATCGGTTAGGTTCTGTCTGTGCAAATGCTGTCAGACTAAAGATTGCCATAAGGCAAAGTAATATGTTCTTTTTCATTGTTTTACGAATTTAAAGGTTGTGTTTTTAACTTTGATAATAAATACGCCATGTTGCAGGCTTGAAGCATCGATGCCTTCGCCGTCAGCAACTTTCGTGCGTAACATGGTTCGACCCTTCAGGTCGTAGATGGCAACATCTGTTTGTTCGGCATTTAAGCCGTTGATGTAAAGCATATCGCCACGCTGGGAAATCTTGATTCCCCCCGTTTCGCTGTTGCCTACTTTACCGATTCCGTCTGTTGTCTTAACAAACCTAATGTCTTTAATGGCTGATAACTTCCACACAGGTTCTACTGTAAAAGCACTTCCAATGATGTGCATTCCGTCAGCAGCAAAGGTTATCTTCTGAATGTCTGTTATGGCATACTTGCCAACAGCACCCGATTGTGGTGTAACCACGAGCTGCGTCTGCGCATGAACTTGTGAGAAGCCCATCGTCATTATGGCTGTTACGACAATTGAGAATAGTCTTTTCTTCATAATGATTGATATCTAAGTTAATGTTTAAATTATAATAATTGCAGATTTTCCAATTCTCTATTCTGTGATTTTCTGGATTTCATCTATAATTCCTTATACACGGAAAGCATTCACACACTATCGTATCAAGGCGTTATTGAATTGTAAAGGTACAAGTAAATTCGGAAAAACTTAATTTCCCTTAAGATTTTTGTATTAAATTAACAATATTACAGACTCTTTATAAAAAGGAATAATACAGTGAGTTCGCTATAAGAATTACGTCCATATCTTATTTACAAGATTCTTAAATAAAGAACCGATTATGTTTTAATGCGCTTGTTATCAGAAAGAAGTGAAGCTTCTTCGCCAAAATCTTACATCAAACTCACGTTATTCTATGAACGAAAAGAAGGTTATAATTGTGTAAATATTTTTCACAAGCATAACTGTCGCATAACCCACTCTGCGTCAATGCATTACAAAACCTATTGTTTTGCGTTCCAAAAGCGGCTGTTTTGCACGGTAAAAGCGTAGGTTTTGCAACGCAAAAGAGCCGCTTTCGCAATGTCAAAGCGCAGTTATCACTTTTTAACAGAATTATCTTTACAAAAACAAACAAAAAGCTTAATACTTGAACGACGAGCCTCCCAAGAACTCTCGAAGCAACGATGTTGGTGGCAGACTGCGGAAAGGCAGCGATGCAAAGTAGCTTAAGAATTTGCGCAGTCGGTAAGCTTCGGCATATTCATCGCATTTTTCGGGCACCTGTTCCAATACGGCTTCAGCTTGCGCCTTCAGTACCGCAACCTCGTAAAGCATAGCTGTGTTGAACATGGCATCGGCATTTTCCTGATAGGGGAATATCCATTTCTTTTCACCAGCACGCACGCTTGGCCAGCGGCGTATGGTATCTTGTGCCGAACAACCGCGATACTTGTAGTCGCGAACAATGCGGCGAATGAGTCGATTGTCGGTTGTTGGAATGTAATTGTGGTCGTCTAACAGAATGGTTGTCAATGCAGAAGCGTAGATACGAAACTTCTTTTCGTCGGCAATATCCTTTGTCAGCATCGGATTCAGTGCGTGTATGCCTTCTACTATCAGCACGTTGTTCGGCTTTAAACGCAACTTTTTGCCTTTCATTTCGCTCATTCCCGTTTGGAAATTATAGCTTGGCAACTGCACTTCTTTGCCTTGGAACAAAGCTGTAAACTGTTCGTTGATGAGCGGAATATTCAGCGCATACAGATTTTCATAGTCGTACTCGCCCGTTTCGTCCTTCGGTGTGTCTATGCGATTTACGAAATAGTCGTCTAACGAAATCTGTACAGGTTTCACTCCACACGTCAGCAGCTGCACCGAAAGTCGTTTGCAGAAGGTAGTTTTGCCACTCGACGATGGGCCAGCTATCAACACAACGCGTACCCCTTCTTTATTTGCGATGGTTTCTGCCATTTGCGAAATCTTCTTTTCCTGCAACGCTTCGCTCACATTTATAAGGTCGTTGGCAAATCCTTGCTTCACGGCTTCGTTGAAATCGCCTACCGTTCGCACGCCCAAGATTTCTTGCCAACGATGGTGAACCCTGAACACCTCAAACATTTTGCCTTGATTTATAAAGTCGTCTAACTTAGCAGGGTTCTCCGCTGAGGGCACGCGAAGCAACAATCCGTCGAAGAATTTCTCGACTCCGAACAGCTTAATCTGCGATGTGTTCGTAAGCATCGAGCCGTAGTAGTAGTCCACGTAGTCGTCCAACTTATAATAAGTGGTGTAGAGCGAGCCCATGTTTTCAAGGAGTTTCACCTTCGCCTCGTCGCCCAATTCGCGGAACATATTGAGAGCCTGCTCGGTTGTGGCTTCGTAGTGTCGTATAGGCAAGGCTCTGTCTATGATGCTTTGCATTTGCTGACGTATCCTTGTTGCATCGTTTTCGGTAACGGTGTGCCCTATACTGATGTTGCAGTAGTAGCCATTCGACACAGGAATGTCTATCACCACCTTGCTCTTTGGATAAAGGTCGTGCACTGCTTTGCACAGCACCATGAACAGCGAGCGGGTGTAAGTACGCACACCCGATGCCGAATGAAGGTCGAGAAACTCGACGTCTTTATTCTGAAAGACCTGATAGTTCATTCCTTCCACCTTGTTGTTCACCTTTGCGCTCACTGGTCCGAAGTCCATTTTCAAATTAAATGCACGATAAACCTCATAAAGTGTGCTGCCGATTGGGACTTCTAAAGTTTTTTTATTATTTTTGCAACGGATTTGTATTACTTGTTTCATCTTGTATGAACGTTTAACGATTTAAATCAGGGTATAAAGTTAGCAAGTTCTCATTAAAGAGCAAAAAAAATTGCATTACAATACAATTAATTATGACAACAGGTGTTTATTTAGCCATTCTTTTTAAGATTATCGGCTCATTGGCATTGCTTATTTACGGTATGAAGGTAATGAGCGAAGCATTGCAAAAGATGGCAGGCTCACAATTACGCCACATTTTGGGCGCAATGACAACAAACAGATTGACAGGTATGCTTACAGGAACGTTCATTACCTGTGCCGTTCAATCATCTTCAGCAACAACGGTAATGACCGTTTCGTTCGTAAATGCGGGACTGCTGACACTTGCGCAAGCCATTTCGGTGATTATGGGTGCCAATATCGGAACCACACTCACAGCTTGGATTATGTCGTTAGGCTATTCGGTAGACCTTACGAGCTTTGTTTTCCCAGCCTTCCTTATAGGTATTGTGCTGATTTACTCGCGAAAAATGCGCTATGTGGGCGACTTCCTGTTTGGTCTTTCCTTTATGTTCTTCAGCCTTGTGCTGCTGAGCGATGCTGGGAAAGCACTCCATCTGGATACAACACCTGAGGTAATAGAGTTCTTCAAGTCGTTCGACGTAAACAGCTACTTCACCATTCTGGCTTTCCTTGCTATTGGTTCCATCATCACTTGTATTGTTCAGTCGTCCGCTGCCGTCATGGCTATCACCATTTTACTATGCTCTACGGGTGTCTTACCTATCTATCTTGGCATCGCTTTGGTAATGGGCGAAAACATTGGTACAACCATTACAGCCAATTTAGCAGCCTTAGCTGCTAACACACAGGCACGAAGAGCCGCCTTGGCACACCTTATGTTCAACGTTATCGGTGTGGTTTGGGTGCTCGCCGTGTTCTATCCCTTCGTAAATATGGTGTGCGGATTCGTTGATTACGACCCTACCGCAGGCGCATCTAATGCCAATATCAAGGTTAAACTGCCTATTGTTTTGGCAGCTTTCCACACTTCGTTCAATATTATCAATACTTTCTTGCTGATTTGGTTTGTCCCTCAACTCGAGAAAATGGTTTGTATGTTTATCAAACCACGCAAGAGCGAAACCGAAGAAGACTTCCGTTTGCGTTTCATTCAGGCAGGTATCATGAAGACACCAGAACTTTCCGTGCTCGAAGCAAGCAAGGAAATACACTCGTTTGCCGAGCGTATGCAACGTATGTTTGGCATGGTAAGAGAGCTGCTGAACACCACCGAAGAGTCGAAATTCGTAAAATTATACTCACGAATAGAGAAGTACGAGCGCATTTCGGACAACATGGAGATAGAAATTGCGAAGTATTTAGACCAAGTAAGCAATGCCCACCTCAGCGATGAAACAAAGGAAAAGGTGCGCTCCATGCTGCGCGAAATATCCGAACTCGAAAGTATCGGCGACTCTTGCTACAACATTGCACGCACCATAAACCGTCGTATATTGGCAAAAGAAGACTTCACCGAAAAGCAATACAACCGCATGGGGCAGATGTTTGAACTTACCGACGATGCCCTAACACAGATGAACAACTTGCTGGTAGGCCACAAGCACGACAACGACGTGAACCATTCGTTCAACATTGAGAACGAAATGAACAACTACCGCGACCAGTTACGCACGCAGAATATTCAAGACGTGAACGACCATAAGTACACTTACGCCATCGGAACAATGTATATGGACATTATCCAAGAGTGCGAAAAGCTCGGCGACTATGTTGTAAACGTCGTCGAAGCTCGCATGGGAGTAAAACAAAACAGTTGATTTCAAACGGTTTATTTTGGAGTTTAGAGAGCTTTTATTAACTTTGCCAATATGGAACAAGAAAGTTTTGCACGACAATTCAGCCCAGTAAACTATACAATGAACGTAAGAGGACAACTCTTCGACCTCTCGAAGCCTTGTGTAATGGGTATCTTGAACGTTACACCCGACTCTTTTTATGCCGACAGCCGTATGCAAACGGAGGCAGAGATATACAAACGCACCAACCAGATTATAGCGGAAGGCGCAAAGATTATCGACGTCGGCGCATGCTCAACACGCCCAGGCGGAGAGTTCGTAGATGAAGCGGAAGAGATGCGCCGCCTTACCATGGCACTGCCCATCATTCGCCAAGCACAGCCCGACGCTATTATTTCCATCGACACTTTCCGCGCATCCATCGCCCGACGCATGGTCGAGGAGTTCAATGCAGATATTGTAAACGATGTTGAAGAAGGCGGCGACCCCGATATGTTCCGCACCGTTGCCGAGTTGGGCACACCTTATATACTAATGTCAAAGGCTGCCAACATGCACGATATGCTTATCAACCTATCGCGCGAAGTGCAGGAATTGCGTGCCCTTGGACAGAAAGACATCATCTTAGACCCAGGCTTTGGCTTTGGCAAAGACCCCATCGACGGCAACTATGCACTCATGGGAGTAATGGAACAGTTGCACGCCTTGGAGCTTCCCATACTTGTTGGCATTAGCCGCAAGCGCATGATTCACCAGCTATTGGGCATCACGGCACAGGAAAGCTTGAACGGAACGACAGCCCTGAATATGATTTCACTGATGAAAGGTGCAAGCATCTTGCGTGTTCACGATGTGAAAGAAGCCGTAGAAACCATACGGATTTACGAACGTTTGGTAGCTGCGACAAAGGTAGAATAGGCTGCCCGTTGCACAAAAGAAATAGCAGAAAGGAAGGAATATGTTTTTTGAATTTGGCTTAAAAGACATCATCGATATAGTGTTGGTAGCACTTATGCTCTACTACCTCTATCGCATTATGAAAGAATCGCGTTCGCTCAACGTGTTCGCGGGCATTATGGTGTTCGTCGTTATCTGGCTTATCGTCAGCCAGGTATTGGAAATGCGACTCTTGGGAAGCATTATGGACAAGTTGGTTTCTGTGGGAGTAATCGGTCTTATCGTGCTCTTTCAAAAAGAAATACGCTACTTCCTCTACAACCTTGGTGCGCACCAAAAGGCAAAAAACATTCTGAAACTGTTCCGAAGCGACAAGAACAAGAAAGGCGCAGACCGCAAAGCCATTCTCCCAATCGTTATGGCGTGTATGAATATGGGCAAGGGAAAAGTGGGTGCACTCATCGTTATAGAACGCGACGTTATCTTGCAAGACATCGTAGAAACAGGCGACTACATCGACGCACGCATCAACCAACGACTTATAGAAAACATTTTCTTCAAGAACTCGCCCCTCCACGACGGCGCAATGATTATATCGAAGAAGCGCATAAAGGCAGCAGGCTGTATTCTTCCTGTAAGCCACAGCCAAGACATTCCAAAAGAATTTGGACTCCGCCATCGTGCTGCAATGGGTATCTCGCAATCTTCCGACGCCCTTGCCATCGTTGTTTCAGAAGAGACAGGCAAGATTTCGGTGGCTATTCACGGCGAATTTCAAGTGCGCTTATCTGCCGAACAGCTTGAAAGTATCTTGGCAAAGGAACTTGCAGATCTATAAAAACAAAGGAAAACAATATACAGAACAAACCTACTTTAAGTCCATTACGCTTGGGCATAAAGTAGGTTTGTTGTTTTTAAGAATCCACTTCGCACAATATGGTATCAACTATAATCTTTCTTTTTCTTTATTTCCTGCTCCCTTGCCCTTGTATTTCGACTTGGTGGCATTGAAACTATAGCTAACGGTGCACTCTATGGCACGAGTGTTTGAAAGTTTTTCCATATAGAATTCCCTTACACCACTATAAAAAGTGAATTGATTTTTGCGAGCCGTATTGAAAATATCATTGACGATAAACTTCATCTTCCAGTGTTGCCCCCACTGCTTGGTTACACCAGCATTGATTTGCCACGCTTTTCCCACATCTAAATTTTCACCATTACCTTTACTCCTCCAGCTCAAATCTACATTTAGCATACAGGTCGGCGACAGTACAAGAAGGTTGTTGAATCTTATAATACACATTGGTTTGTTGAACCGCTTTACTTCACCTCTATAGATTTCCTTGTAGAAAGGTGCTATAACACCGACCATCAAGGCAGGGTAGTAATGTTTGAATTGGGGCGAGAGTTGTACTACTAATTGTAATTCATCTAAGTTATAATCAGAGTTCATTTTCTTAGATAAGGTTGCATTATCTTCGCCATAATCTATAGCTGACGTTATGATTTTATCCGTTGTATGCATATAGCTTGCCAACAGCATTGCCCAGTTGTATCGTACATTGAGCGAAACATTATCAATGTACGATGGACGTAGCAACGGATTTCCACTTTCGTAGAGATAGCGGTTTATGTACAAGATGGTGCCACTGAGTTGAGAATACAGCGGACGGTTATACTTCTTGGCATAGCTGAGTTGCAACATACTTTTGCCTATCGGCATTACCAACATCGCCGTTGGAAAGAGTTTATTGTAAATACGAGATTGTTCTGCAATTTTTATTCCGTTCTGATAATAGTTGCTATTTACATGCTCGTAACGGGTTCCTAATTGCATAATTATCTTTCCCAATCGTTGTTGCAAATCTACATACACTGCCGTGTTGTTCTCTTTTATCAGAGGAATGTTGTCTGCCAAAAGCTTTTCTACATTGAAGAAATACTCATCACGCTGACTGTTAGAATACTCTGTTCCCAAACTGAGCTGTCCTTTCCATAGCGTTCTGGACAAATGCAATTCGCCTGCAAGCATACGCGACTTGTTATTATCAATCAGTGTAAGGGTTTTATTGGAAGTGTTACGATTTATTTCCTCCGTACAATTCTCTATTTTCCCTTTCTTCCACAACACATCAAAGGCCGCATCCAGCACCCATTTACCTATTGCGTTGGTATAATATCCATTGATATTATGCGTCGTTGTGCGGTTTTCGGCATCGCTGGAAACATTACTTTCATCTTCCAATATATTGTCTATCCACGATTTTGTCTGAGCCATACCCCAAACCTTGTGAGGCGTGTGTGTTACTTTATAGTACACACCCAACGAATGAATAGGCGAGAACGTATAGTTGAAACCTATTCGACCGTCATACATTTGCGAACGGTCCTTCGACTTTATGTCGATATTTTGCGTATATAATGAGGAAAGCCATATATTTTGCAGGTTGCTACCTGCTCCTTTCATCTTGCTTCTCGAATATTCCAAATCGGCAAATATATCAAGTTTGTTAATGCGGTAGTTCATATTAACAACCTCAGAGCCGTAGAGATAATCACAATAATTCAGCTTGGTAGTACTGTCAAATGCAAACCCTTCGCCCGACTCTCTTTCGGCTGTAATACGTATTACTGCCTTTACGGTGGCATTGTAGCGCGCACCAGGATTTGTTACAACTTCCACTTTCTTTATTTTGTTTGACTTGAGTTGTTCCAGCAAATTGTCGTTATTTACTTTCCGACCATTGATATAGATTACAGGCGCACCCTTCCCAAAAACCTCGATACCGCTTTGATTGCTGATTACACCCGGTAAACGGGCAATGACGTCTTTAGCATTGCCCAACCGCTCAAGAATCGTACCCTTCACCATTGTAACCAGTGCATCTCCCTCTATGCGTGTGACAGGCTTGTCCGACTTAACAACTATTTCTTCCATATTGACGGCATTGGCTGTCAAGCAAATAACAAGAGGTTCGTTGGTTCTTGCGTGGATTATCTTAGTATCGTATCCAATACACGACACTCTCAGCAATCCTTTTGATGCATTCTCAATTTTAAACTCACCCTTTTCGCCTGTTACCACACCCATAACAAACGACGAGTCAGTGTCATTTAGCAAAACTACATTTGCAAAAGAAATAGCTTTCTGGTTACTATCTACTACTTTGCCGTGATAACTCTCTTGTGCATGTGTTGAAAAACATATACAACTAAGAAGAACAATGATGAATAAACTTCTTGCTATCATATTTTTTGTTTTGTTATTACATTGCCACAAACCTAATAAACTTGCTAATTCTTGGTTATATATAGGCATTATTTTTAGTTGTTTGTTACTTGTACTGCAAAGATAAGGCTTTTATTTTATAAATTAAGTAAAAAGATAGCTTTTTCTTCTGCTTTCTTTACAGTGTCCCAAACAGCGCAACTGTGTTGCAGGCAAGTTGAAAAAGGGAATCCATCATTGTGTACCTCTATATTAAAAACATTAGGTTGTAGTGTCGTATAACTATTTAGGCGTATTTCTTTTTATCCAAATACAAATCCAACAACAATTCTTCAAATGATAAACAAAATCACATTAATCTTTTATTAAAATAGATACAGAACTATGAAGATACCTTGAAAAACAAACTATAATAGTGTAAATATTTTTCACAAGCATAACTATCATATAACCCACTCTGCATCAACGCATTACAAAACCTATTGTTTTGCGTTCCAAAAGCGGCTGTTTTGCACGGTAAAAGCGTAGGTTTTGCATCGCAAAAGAGCCGCTTTCGCAATGTCAAATCGAAATTATCGTTTTTCAACGAAATTATCTTTACAAAACCAAAGGTGTTTTCACGTCTTGGTTTGAAGGTTTATAGAAACCTTAGAAAGACTATGAACCTTAGGTGAAAACATTTTCCCTTGGTGTCAGGAACGTGATGAATCACGTCCCTGCCTGCCATTATAAACCTACTTTATGCGTATAAGTGCATAGGCACAAAGTAGGTCTGCTTGTTTCGGATAACGGTTTTTACCTTATTCCGCTATTTCTGGAATAACGTAAGAGAGCGATTTCAGCACATCTTCGTGCGAGCAACCCTCCTTGAAAACAATAAAAATGGTATCGTCGCCTGCTATTGTTCCCAATACTTCGGGCAAGGCACTGTTGTCCAAGTTGTAGGCAATGGCACTGGCATAGCCTGGACGCGTCTTCATAATAGCCATCTGCCCAGAGAACTGAATGGAAAGATAGCCGCTGTGGCGAAGCATTTCCGATGCTATCCGTGGTGTTGAAACACGTTTGTACATTGAGTCGTTGGGCAGCACGTAAACGTATTTTCCGCCCATAGAGGCTGCTTTTGCCACCTTCAGCTGCTTGAGGTCGCGGCTCAATGTAGCCTGTGTAAGCTTAAAGCCCTCCTTCTCCAACGCCTTGATAACTTCTTCTTGCGAACTCAACTCCATACTCGAGATGAGCATCTTTATCGTTTCTAATCTTTTTGTCTTTACTTTCATACTACAGAATATCTATGCGTTATTTACACGCAAAAATATCCAATATTTTCCAATTATGCAAGAATTGTTTCAAAAAAGATTTCTTTTTATACATCTTTATCGACTTGCAGCACTCAAAATCCTGTTATTCTTTCAATCGCTACGGATAGTTCTGACGTTTTTACTGTCAAAGTATTGTACGCCAACCGAGTGAAAGTCGGTGTCCGATATTGTCTTTATATATAATAAGGTGTAAAGCTATTGAAAACCCAAAAAGAAACAAAAATATCGCTATTTTGCAAAAAAGTTGCTCAAAAATTTGGAGGTTAATGAATTAATACATACTTTTGCAGTGTACTACACAAGTAATACAGCATAACAAGAAATGATAATTTAAACAAAAATACAGCTATGATTGAAGTCAAAAACTTAGTATTCAACTATCCCGGCAACAAGAAAAAGGTGTTCGACGGATTGAATTTAACGCTCAACGAAAACCGCATTTATGGTCTTTTGGGTAAGAACGGTATGGGTAAGAGCACTTTGCTTTACTTAATATCTGGTTTGTTGCGTCCAAAGAGCGGTGAGGTTAGCATCGACGGAATGGAAACAAAGAAGCGTCGTCCGGAAATGCTTCGTGAAATATATGTAGTGCCAGAAGAATATAATCTTCCAAATCTCACGCTGAAGCAGTATGTGAAAGTACATCAAGACTTTTACCCACGCTTCAGCGAGGAGATTTTAATGAAGTGTCTGAAAGACTTTGAAATGCAGCCAGACGTAAACTTCAAGCACCTGTCAATGGGTCAGAAGAAGAAGATTTATATGAGTTTTGCTGTGGCTTCGTGCTGCCAGCTGCTCCTGATGGACGAGCCTACGAATGGGCTTGACATTCCTTCAAAGGCACTTTTCCGCAAGGTGATAGCAGGAAACCTGCCTGCCGACTCGTCGCTCATTATCTCTACGCACCAAGTACACGATGTTGAGCAGCTGCTCGACCACGTTTTCGTTCTCAATAACTCGGAGATGATAATCAACGCATCGGTGGAAGAGATTGCTAAAGAATACGAATTTACTTACCGTAACGCCAACGAGATGGACGAAAACGTGCTTTACGCCGAACCATCGCTGCAAGGCAACGCTGTAATTGCACGCAGAAAGGCAGACAGCCCCGAAACTACAATCAACTTGGAATTGCTCTTCAATGCAGCAACATTAGGTAAACTAAACAATAAATAAGGAGGAAAAGATATGAAAAAGATATTTGGTTTAACATTCAACGTATGCCTTTCAATATTGGTTTTTGCACTGTTGTTCACATCGTGCGTACATAAGAAAAGAGATATGGGCAAGGTTATAACAAAGGAAATAAAGGTTACGCCTTTCCAAGACCTTAGTTTGTTTTCCAACTCAACAGTGAATATCATTCCCGGCGACACATTTAAAGTAGTGGTAAAAGGCAAAGAGAAGTTGATTGCTAACGTAAGCGCAAAGGTTGAGAACGGCGTACTGACAGTATCTGATACAAGGGAACTCTTCTCTAATAGAAACGAATTAAACTTCGGAAATTTTACAAGAGAAGACTTCGTTACCGACATTTACATCACAATGCCTGCCTTGCGCAACATCTACCAAGAGGGTAATTCATTTATAAACATCAACAAAACGATGACAGGAGACAGCATTTACATCGATATACTTGGCAATTCCGACCTTAATATTGCAGGACTTACAGCGAAAAGCCTAAAGATGAATGTTCAAGGAAATGCCAGTGTAGACTTGGCACACTTAACTGTAGACCGCACAAATGTGGACGTCTTAGGCAATGCGTCAATGGATTTAATATTCGATTTAGGCGGCGATGTAAACTTAGATATACAAGGAAACGGTTCTGTAACGCTCACAGGTGTAACCCGTAACCAACCTATTTACAAGATGCAGGGCAACGGAAGTGTAAACGACCGCACTACTCGTGCACAGAAATAATAAAGTAAAGAACTTGTAAAACATTAGAAACAAAACTATAATATGGAAAATTTCAATATACAACGATTTGGCAATGTTTGCTCAAGACTCGTAATGATAAGAAAACAAGAATACTTCAGAATGTTCTTGGCACTTATGTTGGTTTTCACTTTTTTTAGTGTACTGGCTTGTAACCCTTTCAAGTTAGAAGCCCTTAGCGATGAAACTTATAAGCTTGCATTCCTCTGCAAAATGTCAGGTTTCATAAGTGTTATTTCAGCTGTATATGTAGTTCTTAGTGGCGCAATGATTATCAGCGACTTGAAGACAAAGCAACAAAGAATAGACGAACTTGCATTACCAGCCACCAATCTTGAGAAGTTTGTGGCACGTGCAATAGGTTCTACCCTTCTTGCAGTAGTAATTTTTCTAGTTGCTTTCTTTGTAGCTGACCTTCTGCAAATGCTCATCAATATGTTGTTACACAAGGGAACGTTTGCCTCAACAACCGTGATGATTAAAGATGCAATAACTAAAATAAGAATCCTTGATATTAAACCATCTGCGGAAGAGACATTTATGTCTGTATCAATATCAAATATATTATCTTTCTTAGCTCCCAACGCATGCTATATCTTGGGTGGTATGCTGTTCAGAAAGACAGCTTGGCTGAAGACTTCCTTGGCACTCATTATCCTTGGTATCATTATTTTCAGCTTATTCGTTGGCTATGGTTACCTCGTTTACAAGTACACCGACTACGTGGTATATATCCCTGAATGGATACAAAGCAAATGGTTTTCTACAACGCTCAGCATTGTTCAAATAGTGGTTTGCTACTATTTTGCTTACCGCATCTACTGCAGACTTCAGGCCATCAACACTCGCTGGCTAAATATTTAAACAGTTATTGCTTGTGGATAGGGCTGTTCGCAGCCCTCCACAATCCCCTCTCTCAACTTTAAAAGAAAGGATTTAATTATGAATTTCAATAGTAACAAGGCTATATACGAGCAGATGGCAGACCGCCTATGCGACGAGATAATTGCCGAAAACTACAAGGCAGACGACCGAATACCCTCGGTAAGGGAGTATGCCATTATGTTGGAGGTGAACACCAACACCGCCGTAAAGGCGTATGAGCTACTCGCCCGTGAGGAAGTAATCTACAACAAGCGAGGCTTAGGCTACTTCGTGTCGCCCAACGCACGCACGCAGATACTCGCCCAACGCAAGGACGAGTTTGTAAACGAGATGTTGCCAGAGGTTTTTCGACAGATGACACTGCTCGAAATCGATATAAAGGACATCGAAAAAATGTGGAACGAAACGCACACTTCGTAGCGTAAACAGAATATGACGTCATTTTCTACCAAATATGACGTCATATTTGCTGAAATATGACGTCATATTTAAAAAGAACACATAATCAAACAAGCATAACCTACTTTAAGCATTGAAAAACTTGCGGCTTATAAAAAATATTTATAATATTGCAGTGGAATAAGAATATAACAACAAAATAACAATTTAAAACATGAAAAAGAGAACATTAATAGCAGCCTGCCTGTTGGCAGGAATGTCTGTAAATGCACAAAACTTCTCATCAGGTATCGACAAGAAAAACATGAACCTGAACGTGAAACCCGGCACCGACTTCTACCAGTATGCAGCCGGAGGTTGGCTGAAGAGCCACCCATTGGACGCTGAACATACCAGCAACGGTGCCTTTGTAGACCTCTTCGAGGAGAACCAGAAGCGCATTCAAGAGCTTATCTTGGAATACGCAAGCAAGCCACAGCAGCAAGGTACGCTCGGACAAAAGCTCGGAAGCCTCTACAATATGATGATGGACAGCGTACGCTTGAACCGTGAAGGCTGGGCACCGCTGAAACCAACACTCGCCCGCATCGCTGCCATCAAGAACAACAAAGAATATCAGGTTGTTACAGCACAGCTCGACCGCCACGGCGAGAACACTATGATGTACGGAATTGGCGTAGGTGCCGATATGCGCAACGCATCTATGAACATCGTTTCTATCGGTCAGGGCGGTTTAGGTATGGGCACACGCGACTACTATCTGAACGACGACCCACAAACCGTAAAGGTTCGCGAAGCCTACAAAACCTATATGAAGAACCTCTTCAAGATGATAGGCAACGACGAATCCACAGCTGCGAAGAAGGTGGAAGCCATCATGGCAATCGAAACACGCATCGCAAAAGCCAGCTATTCGAACGTTCAGCTCCGCGACATCGACAAGAACTACCACAAGATGAGCTACAACGAACTCGTGCTGAACTTCCCTGGCATCGACTGGGGCAACGTATTCCTGCAGACAGGCTTCCCTCCTTTCGATGCAGTAGACGTTGGTCAGCCTGAGCCAATACACGAAGTAGAGAAGATTCTCGCCGAAACAAAACTCGACGACCTCAAGGCATACGCCGAAATAAAGGTTATCTCGGGTGCATCAAGCCAGCTCAGCGACGCTTTCCGTGCAGAAAGCTTCAAGTACAACAGCGTGGTAAGCGGTGCGCAGCAAGACCGTCCACGTTGGAAGCGTGCAGTAAGCACAGTGTCAAACGTATTCGGCGAAGCTGTCGGCAAACTCTATGTAGAGAAGTATTTCCCTGAAAGCAGCAAGCAACGTATGATAGAACTCGTGAAGAACTTGCAGGAAGCATTGGCACAACGCATTCAGGAAGCAACATGGATGAGTGCAGAAACCAAGGCACAGGCTAAGGACAAGCTCGACAACTTCATCGTAAAGATTGGCTATCCCGACAAGTGGCGCGACTACAGCGGACTGCAAATCGACGAGAAACTCTCACTCTACGAGAATATGCAGAACGTAAGCGAGTTCTTCCTCCAAGACGAATTGAACAGAAAGGTGAACAAGCCAGTAGACAAAATGGAATGGGGTATGACACCACAGACCATCAATGCCTACTACAACCCTACAACAAACGAAATCTGTTTCCCTGCAGCTATCCTCCAGCCTCCATTCTTCGACCCTGAAGCCGACGATGCTGTGAACTACGGTGGTATCGGTGCAGTAATCGGACACGAGATGAGCCACGGCTTCGACGACCAAGGTTCACAGTTCGACAAGACAGGTAACCAACGCGATTGGTGGACTGCACAGGACAAGAAGAACTTCCAAGAACGTTCAAAAGTATTGGTAGACCACTTCGGCAAGGTAGAAGTTGTGAATGGAAAGAAGGTGAACGGCCAACTCACATTGGGCGAAAACATCGGCGACAACGGCGGTTTGAACATCGCATTCCGTGCTTTGCAAAACAGCATGAAGAAGAAACCATTGAAGGTATTGGACGGTTTCACACCCGAACAACGCTTCTTCCTCTCTTGGGCACGTGTATGGGCAGGCAACGCTCGCCCAGAATACTTGGAGTACGTCATTACCGTAGACCCACACTCTCCTAACATGGCACGTGTAAATGCTGCACTCCCACAAATCGACGCGTGGTACGATGCATTTAAAATCAAGAAGAGCGACAAGCTCTTTATCCCTGCAAAGAAGCGCGCACAGATTTGGTAAGCAACGCGAAACCCACAGCAGCAAGTCGCTGACAAGCTGCTAAGGCAACATAATAAAATCCCTACAAACAGACTCAATGCTGCTTGTAGGGATTTTTTGTGCACTATACAAACAAGTTGAATACCCACCAGAGGTATCTGGCAAAAACAAGAAAAATTTGTAAAGATAATTCTGTTAAAAAGTGATAACTGCGCTTTGACATTGCGAAAGCGGCTCTTTTGCGCTGCAAAACCTACGCTTTTACCGTGCAAAACAGCCACTTTTGGAACGTAAAACAATAGGTTTTGCAATTCGTTGATGATGAGGTGGTTACACGATAGTTATGCTTGTGAAAAATATTTACACCTCTATTGTCTTCTTTTCGGGCAGAAAGTAACGTTAGTTCGGCGTAGGAATGTCGGGCGAAGACACTTCACTTCTTTCTGATTATAAGCATATTAAATCGTTATCAAGTCTTTCTTTAAATATCGTATGAATAATATACTGGCATAATTCTTATATCGAACTGACGTTACGTCTACACTTGGCGACCATAAAATATATGCAATATATGCGTTTAAATTATACTATTCTTCTGTTTTATTGTTCTCTTATACCGATAAAAAGCGAAAGTTAAATGATAATAACTTCAAAATAATTTCCTTATATCGTCAAAATTTACTATTTTTGCATTTATTAAAGGTGGGCTAACGTTCGCGTCCACGAAAAGCAAAAAGACTATGCAGGCAAAACATCACTACGCAGTACTCATACATGAGCAAGCCAAAAAATATGGCACAAAACCCGTTATTACATTCAGAAACTTTGGTAGTCTGAAATGGAAATCGGTTTCTTGGAATCAGTTTTCCATGCGTGTTAAGCAAGTTTCAAACGCTTTGCTCAACTTCGGCTTAAAGCCACAAGAGAACATTGCGGTGTTTGCGCAGAACTGCATACAATATTTATACACCGACTTCGGTGCGTATGGCGTTCGCGTAACTACAATTCCGCTCTACGCATCAAGCTCTGAACAACAGATACAATACATTATTCAAGATGCCAGCGTGCGCTACATCTTCGTGGGCGAGCAGGAACAATACGACAAGGCACGCCGTATATTTTCGCTTTGCCCATCGTTGGAGCGCATCATCATCTTCGACTCAAGTGTACGCATCAGCTCAAACGATACTTACGCTATCTTCTTTGAAGACTTCCTGAAGCTCGGCGAGGGACTTCCACGACAGTCGGAGGTGGAGAAACGTTGGGCAGAAGCAAGCGACAACGACATTTGCAACATACTCTACACCAGCGGTACAACGGGCGAAAGCAAGGGTGTTATCCTCACCCACGGTATGTACAACGCAGCAATGTATGCCAACAGCCAATGCGTTCCCGTTACCGACAAGGACAGAGCGATGGCTTTTCTGCCCTTCGCACACGTTTTCGAGCGTGCTTTCTCTTATTTGGTATTGGGCAATGGCGGCGAAGTGATAGTGAACACGTACCCGAAAGAAATTCAAGACAGTATGCGCGAAACCAACCCAACCTGTATGGCATCGGTGCCACGCTTCTGGGAAAAGGTGTATATTGCCGTAAAGGAAAGGATAGAAAAGTCGAGTGCCGTACAACGAAAGATATTCGAACACGCCTTGGAAGTAGGACGCAAGCACAACGTGGTGTATCTTGGACGTGGCAAACGTCCGCCTTTGAACTTGCAATTGGAGTATAAACTCATCAACAAAACAATATTGAGCCTTGTCCGCAAACAGTTGGGACTTACCAATCCTAACTTCTTCCCAACGGCAGGTGCATACATTTCGCCCGATGTAGAAACGTTTGTACACAGCATCGGACTTGATATGCTTGCGGGATACGGCCTCACCGAGAGTCTTGCAACCGTAAGTTGCGACCATCGTGGCAAAGCCTTTACAGTGGGTTCGGTGGGTATTCCTATCGAAGGATTGGAAATAAAAATCGGCGAAAACGACGAGATACTGCTCAAAGGTCCAACCATTACGCCGGGATACTACCGCCGTGAGCATATAAACGAAACGGCTTTCACCAAAGACGGCTTCTTCCGTACAGGCGATTCGGGCTACCTTAAAGACGGCGAACTGTATTTGAAAGAACGCATAAAAGACCTTTTCAAGACATCGAACGGCAAGTATATCGCACCACAAATGATAGAAGGCCTGCTCTTGGTAGACAAATTCATCGACCAAGTAGCCATCATTGCCGACCAACGCAAATATGTTTCTGCGCTCATCGTACCCGAATTCAGAGTATTGGAAGATTGGGCGAAGGAATACAACATAGCCTACGACAGCCGAGAGTCGCTCTGCAGCAACTATCAAGTAAACAAAATGATGAAAGAACGCATAGCTACCTTGCTGCAGCTGCTTGCTCCTTACGAGCAGATAAAGCAGTTTACGCTGTTGCCACAGAACTTCTCGGCAGAGAATGGCGAGCTTACAAACACGCTGAAACTGCGACGCCCGATAGTGTACAAGAACTACAAGGAGATTATCGAGCGTATGTACGAGGAATAAGCAACACTATCTAAAGACGAAAAAAGAAAGTGATTACAGCAGAACAACTGAAAGATGTGGTGGCGCGTGTAGATGCCTTGCACCACTATCTCAACATAGATAAGAAGAAAATAGAGTTCGAAGAAGAGCAACTTCGCACGCAGGCACCCGACTTTTGGGAAGATGCCGACCGTGCAAGGGAGCAGATGAAGAAGGTGAAAGGCATAGAGAAGTGGCTGAAAGGCTACAACAACGTGCGCTCACAAGCCGAAGAACTGCAGCTTGCCTTCGACTTCTATAAAGACGAACTCGTTACCGAAGAAGAGGTAGACAATGCCTATAAGAAGGTAATAACCGACATCGAGAGTCTGGAACTCATGAATATGCTCCGCCAAGAGGAAGACCCTATGGAGTGTGTGATGAAGATTAACTCTGGTGCAGGGGGCACGGAGAGCCAAGATTGGGCTTCTATGCTTATGCGTATGTATATGCGCTACGGCGAAGCGCACGGCCACCGAGTAACGATTTCAGATATTCAAGACGGCGACGAAGCAGGCATAAAGAGCGTAACGATGAAGTTTGAAGGCGGAGAATATGCCTACGGATTCCTGAAAAGCGAAAACGGCGTGCATCGTTTGGTGCGTGTCAGCCCTTTCAATGCACAGGGAAAGCGTATGACAAGCTTTGCCAGCGTGTTTGTTTCGCCACTCATCGACGATTCCATCGAAGTGTATGTAGACCCTGCGCGCGTAAGTTGGGACACCTTCCGTTCGGGCGGTGCAGGCGGACAGAACGTGAACAAGGTGGAATCGGGTGTGCGTCTGCGCTATCAATACGAAGACCCCGACACGGGGGAGCAGGAGGAAATCCTCATAGAAAATACGGAAACGCGCGACCAACCCAAGAACCGAGCAAAGGCTATGCAGCTCTTGAAGTCGCAATTGTACGACCGTGCGATGAAGAAACGTATGGAGGCGCAAGCCAAGGTTGAGGCTTCGAAGAAGAAAATAGAATGGGGAAGCCAGATAAGAAGCTATGTCTTCGACGACCGACGTGTGAAAGACCACCGCACAAACTATCAGACTTCTGATGTAGACGGTGTGATGGACGGCAACATAGACGACTTTATAAAAGCCTACTTAATGGAGTTTCCAGTAGAAGAAGAATAGAAAAGGTGGAGCTGAAAAACCGATTTTCACCTTATTATATATAATAACCTGCGAGAAGGAAGAAAACTTCTCACGTAAAATAATATCATTATGAGCAACAAAAGCAAAATGCAGAAGAAAGCACGCGAGGCGCGTCAAGAAGAGCAAGCAAAGTCTGTTATCAGGTGGATTGTCATCGCACTTGTCATCTTGGCTATCATCTTAATGGCTTGGGCTATGTATATTGGATAGAAATGAGCAGCGGATTAGAAATAGAACGCAAGTTTCTCGTTCATAAAGACATCGACTGGAAGAGTCGGGCGCACAGCGTAAGCCACATTCAGCAAGGCTATTTTGTGGCTGTAAACACCGTTCGCATACGCATTCGCGACAGCAAAGGCTATCTCACGATTAAGGGAAAATCGAACGACGGCGGACTTTCACGCTACGAATTTGAGAAAGAAATAACCCTCGAAGAAGCCCAACAACTTCTTCGTCTGTGCGAGAAAGGCGTCATAGACAAGCACCGTTATCTTGTGAAAAGCGGCAGCCACACCTTCGAGGTAGACGAATTTCACGGTGAAAACGACGGACTCGTAATGGCAGAAATCGAACTAAGCAGTACAACGGAAACGTTTGAAAAGCCCGACTTCATAGGAATGGAGGTTACAGGCGACGCCCGCTTCTACAATCGGCAGATGCGCCACAATCCGTTTAGTGCTTGGAAAAATACCTTACCAGCAGAGTACCGATAATCAAAGCGAGGGTGGAGCCCACTATATTGGCAACAAAATCGAGCCATTCGCCATTTCTGTTCCCATTGGTACAATAGGCTTGCAACACCTCTGTTACACCGCCTAAGAGCGTAGGCAGCAGCCAAATGCCCAAAAACATACCCTTTCGGGTTACGTGCTTGTGGTTGTGGAAATACTCGTGTGCGATTATCAATCCCAATGCTGCATACAAGCCGATGTGCGCCCACTTGTCTATGAGCGTAATATCCTTTAATGGAGTGTCGGGAATGGCAATCAACGAAACAATTAAAATAGCAACCGACATACCTGTCGACATAGGAAACTTGCGCAATAACTGAAGAATCTTTTCCATAAGCCTATTCTGTTTTAATGCAAAAATAGCATTTTTTTTGCACTTTTGCATCGTTTTGGCTGAATATTTTAAGAATAAACACATCTTATACTATGAATATTCGTAATTTCTTTTATTTGCAGAAGTCCGACAGAAAGGTAATTGCTTTCTTGCTATGCCTTGCCATTGCCGTATTGGGAGCGATATTCCTGTTAGGCAACAAGAACCCTCGCACATTGCTGAACGCCGCCGACAGCACGGCTTTTGTAGCAGAAAAAGGAAGGAAAATAAACGGTAGGGCAACCGACCTGCATCACTACGAATTGGAAAACAACAGAAAAGTAGCACTATTCCCCTTCGACCCCAACACAGCCGACAGCGCACAGCTGAACCGTTTAGGGCTTGCGCCTTACCAAATACGCAACATCTATAAGTACAGAGCCAAAGGCGGCGTGTTCCGTTCGCCTCAATCGTTTGCCAAAGTCTATGGTCTGACACGCAAGCAGTATCGCGACTTAGAGCCCTACATCACCATTGGCGACGACTATCAGCCCGCCTTCACGATGGAAACCATACGAGGCTACGAGCGCGAAAGGGCAGCAGAGCAGCGCAAACTGCACGAAGCCTACGAGGCTTACAAGCAGAACGATGCATACAGACCCTACAAGAAATACGACAGAGACACCATTCGCTACCCCATTAAAATAAAGTTGGGCGAGCACATCAACCTCGCATGTGCCGACACCACGATGCTGAAGAAAGTTCCCGGCATAGGTTCGGGGTGGGCAAAAGCCATTGTCGGCTATGGCGAACGGCTTGGCGGATATGTCGCAGTGGGGCAGCTGAAAGAGATAGAGGGCTTTCCTGTGGAGTCGCTGCCTTTCTTTGAAGTCCGCAACGCCCACACCAAGCAACTCAATCTGAACACGCTTTCGGTGTCGCAGCTGCGTCGCCATCCTTACATAAACTTCTATATGGCACGCCAAATAGCAGAATACAGACGGCTAAAGGGCAAGCTAAGCAGTCTTTCGCAACTTCGATTGCTCAAGGATTTCCCACCCGACGTAATCGAAAGACTGCAACCTTATGTTTGCTTTTAGGCGTTCAGAAGAAGCTGACGAATGGAGTTGATTTCCTTTTTCCTGCTTGCAGACAAAAGCATAAAACAGCCCTTGTTTTGTAAAGATAATTCTGTTAAAAAGTGATAACTGCGCTTTGACATTGCGAAAGCGGCTCTTTTGCGATGCAAAACCTACGCTTTTACCGTGCAAAACAGCCGCTTTTGGAATGCAAAACAATAGGTTTTGCAACACGCTGATAAAGAGATGATTACACAAGAGATACTCTTGTGAAAAATATTTACACTCTTGTTGCCTGATTATTCCTACTTCTACACCAAATCTTCGTAGGCTTGGTTCATCTCGTTCATCAGCACTTCAAAGTTGTCGGAATTAAGTGCCACACGGCGAAAGATAAGTTCCAAGTTGTCGCCTTCGAGCGAAATGGGTTCTTCGTGCAACAAAGCCATTGTGCCGTGAAGCATCAGACGGAAGACGGTAGCTTGGTGCAGGGTTGCCAACTCTGGGTTGGCAGCTTTCAGAACCGTGCTGTACGCCATCATTTGCGTGCGCACCATAGAGCGAATGGCGAGGGCTACATCAACCGCTTCGGTCGTTTCTGCACCACGTTCGTAGTTTTCAAAGAACTCAGAAATAGTTTGCAATCGTCCCGAAAGCAAGGTCGCTATTTGCTGCTGATACTCTTTAATGGCGGTATCGTACACTTCTTTCGAGCCGCAGGCATAGCGGAGAAGTATCTTCGGCGATGTTGAATTACTGAAGTGCCTACGCTTCATATCTTCCGCAACCGCTTCTCCGTCAGCATAATTCAGACGAATGAGAATTGGAAACATCACTGAAACGTAACAAGCCGACAACTTTTCGTAGTTGTCGGCTATTATTTTCTTGTACTCCAAGGGCGTTATGTCTGTCTTCCCAGGCTGTGTAGCGTCTATCTGACCACTTACAAAGGCTTGAAAGAATCCCCTTGTCATTGCTGCCACCACCTTGTGGCGGCTAACAGTTGTTATGCGCATATCTATTATTTCTTATCTGTTTCCTCCGAAAGAACCGTTGTTTTGTGCAGGGCGTTCGATTGTTGGGCGTGGCTGCGGATTAGAACGTGGCGTGCTGTTGCCAAACGAACTCCTGCTTTCGCTGCTGTTGTTGAACCCACTGTTCGACGGTGTTGTGGGGCGACGGCTGTCTGAACCAAATGTGTTTGTTCGGTCAGAGCTGTTGCTTCTGCTATTGTTGCTGCCGAAACCCGACGATTCTAACGTTGTGCCTTGGCGCGAACCACCGAAGCTACTGTTACCGAAATCGGAGCGTTGAGGTTTCCGCTGTGGTTGAACACCGAATGGGCGACCTTCCATTGAGCTGTTTCCGAAACTTCCCCTGCTGGGTCTTTCGTTGTCGCGGCGTTGGTTTCCGAACGATGGCTGGCTGCCATTGTTTCCGTTTTGCGGTGTCTGTATGATGCGTGAATCGTTGTTGTTGTAACTTCCGAAACTTCCGCTGTTGCGATTAATCACCACTGGCTGCCCTGTGCGTCTGCCAAATCTGCCTTCATAATAGCTGTTGCTGAGCAGGTTTCTGCCACCACGATAGGTATCGTAGTAAACTGGGCGTGAACGATAATAATAGCGTGGGTTGTCGTATCGGCTGTAAATGCTGAACACGTATCGGTTGTCGTACCAATAAACAGGGCGATAGAAGTAGTCCATATTTACGAAATAGTTGTATTGAGAAGCACTCAGCACATAGAAAATATCGCTGTTGCGACGTGCCCAATAGTCGCCGTAGATAGAGCGTTCATCGCGCATATTGAGCAGATAGTCGAGGTTTATTTCGTAGATAGCCTCGTATTGTGCATCGGTAAGTCCCAATTCGTAAGCCATTTTGTCTGACAAGAACAATGCCTCTCTGCGTGCTTCTTCGTATCGCATGCCCGAGTAAGCATAGCGACCATCGTAGCCTGAGCCGTAACCTGCATTGTAAATCGTGCCACCCGATGTATAGATTGTACCGCCTGATGTGTAAACTGTACCCGCAGGGGTGCTGTCTATTGCAAGCAAAGTGTCGCATGAAGTGAGGGACATCATCGTTGCGATGGCACTCATAAGGAAGATATACTGACGTTTCATGACTTTATATTTTTAAATTGTTATACTTATTTTTCATTGTTTATGCTGCAAATATAGCGGTAATTCCCCATACAGCCAAGGGCGTATGCCTATAATTGGGCGGAAAATCCCTACTCTTTCAAATGTGCGGAAAGTTGTATTGTAATATAAAATCATCTTTTATAGGTATGTAATGTTTACAGTAAACACTGTCTATGCCCTTATTTTAGGGCATTCTTTATTTTATTTCATACACAGAGATAACTATTCTTGCCCTATCAGTGTTATATTGCTACCTTAAGAAGAACATATAATAACAAATTGACAGAATAAATTCAATAGGGTGAAACTAAGGGAAAAGAACACTTTATGACAATATTTTACTAACTTTTGGGTATTGTCTGTTATTTTATAAGTAAATACCTTTGCACGCATTAAATTAATATACCATATTATATGAAACGAGTTTTAATTCTATTTTCAGGATTGCTTTGTGCCATTATGTCTATGGCTCAAGGCACAGACGCGATGCTTTTTGGCGATGTTAAAGCCAAAGAAACAGGACAACACCTCCCTCACGCAACCATTACCGTGAAAGGTACAACCTTAAAAACCAAGTGCGACGCTTCGGGACACTTCAAGATGGCAGACTTGCCAGTGGGTAAACAAATTGTTGTTGCCAACCTTGAGGGTTATCAGGAACAAGAACTTGAAGTTGAAATGATTAGCGGCAAGGGTACTGCTGCTTACTTTAAATTGGATAAGGACGCTTTAGAGCTTAGCCAAGTTGTGGTAACAGGTACACGTACCGAACACTTTGTAAAGAACGTTCCTATCCGTACGGAAGTGCTTACATCGCAGTCTATCAAGCGCAAGAATGCGCTGAACCTCTTCGATGCATTGGAAGGAGTGCCTGGTATTCGTGTAGAACAGCAATGCCAATTCTGCAACTTCTCAATGGTTCGCATGCAGGGTCTTGGTGCCGAACACACACAGGTGCTGCTCGATGGCGAACCCGTGTACTCTGGTCTTGCAGGTGTTTACGGCTTGCAACAGATGGGTACGAACGACATAGACCGTCTTGAAGTGGTTAAGGGTGCAGGTTCTGCCCTCTATGGCAGTAGTGCTGTGGCTGGAGCCATCAACATTATATCAAAGGAACCAACCTTCGAACCTTCAATAAACGCAGACATTCAGTATGGCAACTTCGGACATAAGAGCTACAAGGGCTCTGGTTCTATGCGCTACAAGAACATTGGTTTGCTGGTTACAGCACAACGCACGGAAGAAGATGCTGTCGATGCGACACAGGACGGACTTACACGCGACGAGGTAAAGCAGAAAGACCAAATCTCTGACCGTGTTTACAGTCTTATGAACAACGTCGGTGCAAGCATCTACGTGTATAGTCCTTTTGCAAAGAACGATAAGCTTGTGCTTCGCGCAAAGGCAATGGACGAACTCCGTTATGGTGGCAATATGAAGGATAATCTGTTCCTGAACCCTTATTCAGAAGGCACAGAGAATATCCGTACCAACCGTATCACGACCGACCTTGCCTACACATTGCCTATCGGTTCACGTTCTGAACTGAATCTCGCAATGGCTTACGTTCACCATAAGCGCAACGCAACGAACGATACATTCCTTTCTAACTACAAGGAAGCAACAACCGACGCTGCGCACCCAGAAGGTATCAGCCCCGATGTAGAGTTGATGCGCCCTTATATTGCTAAGGAAAATACATTCACTCCTTCGCTTACGCTGACTTCTATCCTCGGCAAGCACACTTTGCTTGCGGGTGTTCAAGGCTACTTTACCCGTTTGAACGAAACTGGTCTTTACATTATCTCGGCTGAAGAAGAAAGAGGTAACCCATACTTCGGCATTCCTTACACATCTATCGGTAAGAAGCACGCCAACGAATTTGGCTTCTTCGTTCAAGACGAATGGAACATATTGCCCAACCTTACCGTTGTGCCTGGCTTGCGTTTAGACACCCACTCTTCTGGCGAAGAGTATGCAACAAGCCAAAAGGTGTCTGACCATGCCTTCCCACAGACCCACTTCAGCAAGACTTCGTTCAATCCTCGTCTTGCCATCAAGTATTCTGTGAGCCCTTCATTCGTACTCCGTGCAAACATTGGTACAGGCTTCCGTGCTCCTTACGGTTTCTCTGAAGACTTGCACCTCTGCTCTGGTTCGCCACGTGTATGGAAGTCGTCAAGTCTCAAGGGTGAGCGTTCTATCAGCTACAACCTCTCTGCCGACTACTATGCAAGAAACGTTCAGTTGAGCGCAAACATTTTCCGCACCGACTTGAAGGACAAGATACAGTTTGCTCCTGCAAGCGATGAAGTGAAGAAATTCGGCTATACATACCAGTGGGAGAACGTAGACGACGCATACGTGCAAGGTATTGAACTCGGCGTAAAGTGGAATCCATTCAGAGATTTCAAGGCTGGTGTGAACTGGACAATCAACCAAGGCAAGTTCAAACACGAACGCGCAGAATGGTCTGACCCAGAATCAGACGAATGCAAAGAAGCTCCTCAGCGTTTAGCTTACGCCAAAGACAGCAAGTACATCTCTCGTTTCCCTGCTATGACGGGCGACTTAAACCTCGAATACACTCCTGGCACTTGGTCGTTTGCACTCACAAGTTCTTTGCAAGGCAAGATGTACATCGACTATAACTCTGAAGATGCTCCAAAAACATCTAAGATTAAGAAAACAGACACTTTCACTTTGTGGAACATCCGTGTAGCTAAGCGTTTCGGTTCGTTCAGCATTTATGGTGGCGGAAAGAACATTTTCAGCTATCTGCAAGACGAAAAGCACGGCGACGACGCAGCATTTATGTATGCTCCTGTATATGGTGCAACATGGTATGCAGGCGTTAGCTTCACCCTCTAATGGGAGTTCAAGCTGACAAGATGCAGGTTCACAGCCCTTAATTGTTTGTAAATAGGGTGATACTGTACTCGTAATACACAAACGTATACCACGAGTGGGGTATGAGCATATACCACGAGTGATATGCAAGTGTATACCACGAGTGGTATATAAACGCACCTTACTTATAGAGTATTAAAGCGGTTCTACACACGATGAAACAACCGATAAAATCATCGAACTCACGTTAAGGATACGTTTTTCATTGATAATATTAGCAAAAAGGTTCGCACACGAATTGTATGCGAACCTTTTTCATATTCTTTAGGTGTATGTTTTAGCAAGCACCTTTATTTGTCATAATGTCTAAGACCATTATATCCATTTCGTTCATAGCGTCCTTGCCCAAGCTGGTAAGGTTGCGAATAGACTTGTCGATGTCTTTGTCGATGATTCCTTCTGCCTCTGTTACGTGGTGATTTTCCATTGAAAGCATCGCAGAAAGTATGGCAGTAGATACGCCTGACGAAACTTTCAGTGCGCAACTTGGCTTTGCACCGTCGCAAACCATACCTGTAAGATTGGCTATCATATTCTTTACAGCATAGCAAATGTTGTTGTAGTCGCCACCCATCAGATAGGTAATGCCACAGCTTGAGCCCGTGCAGGCAACGATACAGCCACAGAGTGCCGACAAGGCACCGAGGTTTTGCTTGATATAAATGGCGGTGAGGTGGCTCAATGTGAGCGCACGCACCAACTCTTCGGGTGTGTTTTCGTTCTCTTTGGCAAACACTACAACTGGGTTTGTTGCACAAATGCCTTGATTTCCCGAACCACTGTTACTCATAACAGGCACCATTGCGCCGCCCATACGTGCATCGCAAGCCGACGCAGTTTTAGAAAGTATGTGCGAATAGATACTGTTGCCGAACAAACCGCGGCTCAATGGGCGGTCCATTGTTTTACCAACACAGTGTCCGTAGTTACCTTTCAATGCCTCTTCAGCAGCATTCATATTATAACGCTTAGCTTCGAGAATGAATTCTATCTCGTTTATGGGTGTCGTAGTGGCGAAATCCCACACCATTTTTAAGTTCAACTGAATGTCTTTGTTATCGGTTGGCGCACCTTCTTCAGCAGGAACCTGCTTATCAAGCAGCACTTTGCCGTCGGCTTCTTCATAGACAAAGTTTGTATGTGTCTTTGAAATAATGGCAGTAGCTTTCTTTCCACCTGCCTCGCACGTCATTTCGATGTACAATTTCTCGGTAATTCCTTCCTTCAGCTTTATGTCTATGCGGTTTTCGCTTACATATTGCTTTCCCTCTTCCAAGGTTTCAGGCGTCAGGTCTTTAATTACTTCAAGCTGATACTCCGACTTTCCTATGAGCGAACCCAAAGAAATGGCAATTGGCAAGCCTATCATTCCTGTACCGGGAATGCCCACTCCCATTGCATTCTTTAAGATGTTTGCAGACAAGAATGCACTTATTTTCTCTGGTTTCTGCCCCAACAGCTCTGTGGCACGTGCAGTACAGAGTGCTACCGCCATAGGTTCGGTACAGCCAACGGCAGGAACAACCTGTCGATGCATCAAATCAATGATTTGTTCGCGTATGTTTTTCTCAAGCATTTCTATTATAAATTAGTAGTTGGATTGCAAATGTACGCAAATTTTGGCAAACCAAAGGGAAAATAAAAGAAAAATTATTGATGAAGAAAAACTTTGACTTAAATTTTGCAATTGCAGAACATTATCGTATCTTTGCACGCAGATAGACTTTCGGTTTATCCGAAAAAGGGGTGCCACTCCATTGAGTGAGCTGAGATTATACCCGTATAACCTGATGCAGGTAATGCTGCCGTAGGAAGTGCGAATATACAGACATTTGCGTTTATCTATCCTTATTGGTGTATCCCCCCATATTTTGGCTATTCCGAAAAGTACCATTGGTTACTTTTATGGCTTATGATGCACTATGTAAAAACTCTTACGATAGCAGGCTCCGACAGCGGAGGAGGCGCAGGAATACAGGCAGATATTAAAACAATGTCGGCTTTAGGGTGTTATGCCTCATCGGTTGTTACGGCTGTTACTGCACAAAACACAAAGCAAGTGTTCTGCATTCAGAACATCGAAGCCTCGGTTGTAGAGGCTCAACTACGTGCCGTTCTCACCGATTTGCGCCCCGATGCCATTAAAATAGGTATGGTGGGATGTGCCGAAAACATCAAGACAATCGCACAAGTATTGGCGGAATACAACGATATTCCACTCGTCATAGACCCTGTAATGGTTTCCACATCGGGCAATAAACTTATGGAAGAGGAAGCAATTAGCACCTTCTGCCAACATCTTTTACCTATGGCGACAGTGCTGACACCTAACATTGCCGAAGCAGAAGTTTTGGCACGCCGTACAATCGCAACGGTAGCAGACATTGACGAGGCTGCTGAAGAAATCATAAAACTTGGTTGCAAGGCACTATTAATAAAAGGTGGACACATAGAAGGCAACGAAAAGACCGACCGTCTTTACTTTTCCGACAACAGCAAACCGCTAATCTTTGAATCCGAAACCATCGATTCGTTCAACACACACGGCACAGGCTGCACGCTCTCTTCAGCGATTGCGGCTTTCTTGGCTCGTGGTTTAAGGCTCGAAGAAGCCGTTGCAATGGCTAAAAACTATATCTCGCAAGCCATAAGAGCGGGGGCAAACGTGTGCATTGGCAGCGGACACGGAGCGGTAAACCATTTCTTTTGTCCTAAAAAACTAATAAAACGATGAACAACATACAGTTTATTACACACGAGAACCAACGGTTTGGCTACGTTGAAGGTGCTGAAATGGCACTCCGTGGCGGTTGCAAATGGGTGCAGTTGCGTATGAAAGATGCTACCGACAACAAGTTTCTAAGCATTGGACGCAAGGTTGCTGCGCTCTGCCGTAGCTATAATGCAACGTTTCTGCTCGACGACCGTGTTCATTTAGTTGCCGAACTCGGTGCCGACGGCGTGCATCTTGGCAAGAACGATATGCCCATCAGCGAAGCACGGCGCATACTTGGCAACGAAAAAATAATTGGTGGAACCGCCAATACCTTTGCTGACGTGCAGCATTTGGCAGCACAAGGGGCAGACTACATAGGGTGCGGCCCCTTCAGATACACACCCACGAAACGCAACCTTGCCCCAATTCTCGGCTTGGAAGGCTACCAAAACATTCTAAAACAAATGCAGCAAGCGGGCATCAGCCTACCGCTCATTGCCATTGGTGGCATCGTCAGCACCGACATCGCAACACTTCGAGGCATAGGCGTAAACGGAATAGCCGTCAGCGGAGCTGTGCTCGAAGCAGCAGACCCCATTAAAGAAATGAAGAAACTAATAGAAATATAACATTATGAAGAACGAAAACATTAAGATTT
>OHAU01000266.1_pt1 | contig 76440 bp, 64 predicted proteins | sample 1577181 | NCBI WGS metagenome assembly OHAU01 (sample SAMEA3541472, study PRJEB24748) | human gut metagenome | biome: human gut; feature: human-associated habitat; material: faeces | place: China | collected 2012
ATAATAATGTCTTCGAGAATCGAAACAGGTGTTGCAGGATTGATGACAACGCCAGCTTTCATACCCGCTTGCTTTATCTGTTGAATGGTTCTGTGCAAGTGTGGGCAGGTTTCGTAGTGCACACTCATAATTGCAGCCCCCGCATCAGCAGTCTGTTGAATATAGTTTTCGGGGTGGACAATCATATAATGAACGTCCATAGGCTTTTTGCAAGCCTTGCCAACAGCTTTGAGAATGGGGAAACCGAAAGAAATGTTAGGAACAAATACACCGTCCATAATATCCATATGGATATAATCGGCTTCGCTGTTATTTACCATTTCGATGTCTTTGTCCAAATGCAAGAAGTCGGCTGATAATAGCGATGGCGATACTAAAGTTTTCATTTTTCTAATTAAGACAATAGGTTTCTAACTTGCCGTTTACTTTCATTGCTCTGTAAGTATAAGCAATTTGGCGAATAATGTTCAACGTTTTTTCTGACGGTTTCATTTCTTCTTTTGTAAATATTTCTATCATAGGCTATGTTATTTGTTACATACTCTTTTATATATCAAACGCATTCTTTATCTTATTATTATATTTTTCTCTAATCTTTTCATTAACTTTGTAGTATGAAAGATATTTTGGAAGCAATTGTAGCCAATAAGCAGAAAGAATTGGAGCAATGGAAACAGCATGTTCCATTGAAGCAGTTGTATGGCATTATTGAATACGAGGGAGCAATGAAGCGTGAAGTTCCTTCGCTGAAAGCTGCACTTAGCGGTTCTTCTACAATAGGTGTGATAGCAGAATTTGTGCGTAAAACACCTGCTTTAGGCTGGATAAACAAAGATGCAAAGATGAGGAATGTCGGTGCGGATTATGCACGTTATGGAGCTACTGCCATAAGTATTCCAACCGATTTTACTTATTTTGGTGGATACGATGAGTTTGTTCAGGAGGCTCGTGCAGTAGGTATAACCTTGCCTTTGCTGTATAAGAATTATATTATTGATGAATACCAATTATTTCAAGCCAAACACGCAGGAGCGTCTGCTGTTATGCTGACTGCCGTATTACTCGAATTGGAGCAATGCAAATCTTTGGTTTCGCTTGCCCATCAGTTAGGAATGGAGGTGGCATTGGAATTGCATACGGCTGAAGAATTGGACTATCTTGCTTGCAATGCCGATATGGTAGTGGTGAACAATCGTAAGGCTTGTAGCTTTGAAATGGATATAAATCGTTCGCTTGAGTTAGCGAAGTTGCTTCCTGCAAGTATGCTTAAAATAAGCGAAGGAGGAATTGACACTCCCGAAACTGCAAAGCAATTAGCAGCAGTAGGCTATCAAGGCGTTATTATTGGTGAGCCGTTTATGCAGGCAGAGAACCCCGGTCTTGCGTTTGGTGAGTTTATAAAGAAATTAAAGGAATAGGTCTGAATATATGATTATAAAAGTTTGTGGCACCCGTGAAGCCGAGAATATTCACGCTTTAGCAGAACTTGGAGTAGATTGGATAGGCTTTGACTTTCGCCCAGATAGTCCGAAGTTCGTACGACAAATATCATCTCGTGCGGGCATAATTCCCGATTATGGTAGTCGTGAGGCAGCAATGGGCAAAGAAACTGTGCAGAATGAATCTGCCAATGGGTGTTTTCCGCAACGCTTTGGCGTGTTTGCCGATGATATGCCGCAGAATATTGTAACACGAGTAGTGAACTTCAAACTCACTATGGTGCAGTTAGATGGAGAGGAGAGCAGTATAATGGTAAACAATCTTCGTTCTACGCTCGACCCAGATATCCGTGCAGGTATCAATATAATGAAGACCTTACACATTCAAACGGTTGAAGACCTAATGCAAACGCAAGAATATGAAGGTGCAGTAGATTATTTCCTGTTTAAGATAGACACAGCAAAGGTCGATTTAAATGTTATCAAAACCTATGCAGGCAGTACGCCTTTCATAATAGGAAACGTTGCGTTGGAACAGATGGACAAGCTAAAAGCCTTTCAACACCCTATGTTTGTCGGTGTGGATTTAGACGATTGTGCAGATGTGCAGACCGCAATAAAGGCTTTGACAGAATAGAATGGATACGCAAGACGATACTATGAAGAAAGTAAAGTGTGTGATAATAGACAATTACGATTCGTTCACTTACAACTTAGTTCATCTTTTATGCGAATTGGGAGCTGAAGTTGCTGTGAAGCAGAACGATAAGTTTGCTTTGGAAGATTTGGAGGAATACGACAAGATAGTGCTGAGTCCCGGTCCCGGCGTACCTTCTGAAGCAGGTTTATTGCTCGATGTTATTCGTCGCTATGCTGCCACGAAGCCCATGTTGGGCGTATGCTTGGGGCATCAAGCCATTGCAGAAGCCTTTGGTGGAAAGATAGAAAAGCTGTCAAATGTATTCCACGGAGTAGAAACGCCGATAAATGTAGATACGCATACAAGTTTGTTCAACGGCTTGCCCACACAGTTTTCGGTTGGCAGATACCATAGTTGGGTGGTTTCAAAGGACAGTTTCCCCTCTGAATTGGAGGTGATTGCCGAAACCGCTGATGGATTGATAATGGCTTTGCAACATCAGGAATACGACTTGTATGGTATTCAGTTTCACCCAGAAAGTGTGCTGACACCAATGGGAAAAGCCATTGTAGGAAACTGGTTGGCTATCTAAAAAATAATTGTAGTTGCTATGGAAGATAAGCAGGAAAGATATGTTGATACGATAACAGACGATAAAAACGATTGGTATGCCATTCGTTTATACACCACGAAACAAGAAGAAGTGGCGCAGTTTTTTACCGAAAAGGGGATAGAAACTTTTATTCCAAAACAATATGTGGCTGAAGAGGACAAGCAGGGTAGGGTGCATCAGAAGCTGAAACCTGTTGTGCGCAACCTTCTTTTCGTTAAGAAGACAATGGAAGATACCGATTTTAAACATTTGGTATATGAATCAAACTTCAAGATGAGCGTACTGACAAAGGCAGAAGACAATAGCAAGTACAGCTTAATTCCCTACGACCAGATGTATGAATTCCGTTTAATGTGTAATCCTGACGTTCATATTCGTAAGTTCATTTCTGCCGAAGAAGCCCGCTTGAAGGAAGGCGATGCAGTGCTTGTGAAGTTTGGTCCACTGAAAGGAATAACAGGAAGGCTGGTTCGTTCCAGCAAAAAGTATTATCTACTCAAGGAGATTCCCGGCATTGGCGTTATGTTGAAAGTGTCGCGTTGGTGCTGTGTGCCTCAATAGAAAGTTAATGGGAACAGTCTGCTTTATGAACGAAAAGAAGATAATCAAACTGTAAATATTTTTCATAAACATAACTATTGCATAACTTGTTCGTTATCAGTGTATTGCAAAACCTATTCTTTTGCACTCCAAAAGCGGCTGTTTTGCACGGTAAAAGCGTAGGTTTTGCATTGCAAAAGAGCCGCTTTCACAACGTTAAAGTGCAGTTGTCACTTTTTAACGGAATAATCTTTACAAAATCACTGCTCAGCCTACCAAATGACCATTACGCCTAAAAGATTAAACAGCCATGCACGCTCCTGGCTTTCGTTGCGTAGCAACATTAAAAGAAGGGAGTAGAAGCTTCCACTGCAGCTGCGCGGAATACGAAGCGATAACTTAAATCCGTGAAAAGAACAGCGACAGGAACAGAAGCTGTTACACTGCCCATTGCGTTCCCGCTGATTCTTCCAATATTAAACTTTCATAGTTTCAAAAAGAAGAAGTATCAGATTTATTGAAACAGCCGATACCTTCTTTATAGTGTTACAACATTTATTTGCTTACAATATGTCGAATTTCCTTAATGCCTTTTTGGCTATCATTTCGTATTCATTGCCTAAATCGCAGAAACGCATTACACAGCGATAAGCGGCTTGTTTCGCAGATAAGTCGTTACCACCAAGAGCAACTTCCGCTTGGTCAAGGAACTCGTTCATACCTCTTTCGTTAGGTTCTTTACCATCAGAAAACAGACAAGCTAATATCTGAAAACCACACATCTGGTATAAACTCTTATCGGACGCAAGGCATTGGTAAGCCAACGATGGGGCAAAATCTAAATGTCGAAGCAGGTTGAACGAAAGAAGTTCTGCGATTTCCTGCGTCGGCATCTGTTCCAACCAAATATCTACGATTTCGGGCAGCATCTTCTCGGCTGGCATTATGTAGGTTGCAAGTATCTTACATTCGCGGCTATTCTCTTTCCAAAGAGCAATCGCCAAGTCGTAATCCTTGCCATATTCTTTTGCTATCTTTCGTAGATTAATCAAATCTATTCCCCAATTTACTTTGTATTCTGCCCCTTTTTCACGCATCGACTGAGCAGTAACACCATTCATAAACAAGCGAAACGATTGCTTTATCTGCTTTAGTTTATCGTGTGTTTCTTCCGTTATCATAAACTATAATCTTTTGAATATCTCATCATTTGGTCTGTGTAAGTTTCTGTATAATCTAACTTTACATCAACTATTTGGTTATCAGTATCAAACTCTAAGCTCATTACAGGATTTATAAAACCTTTATAAGGTGCTATATTTAGGCATTCATAGCGTTCCAAAACCTCACTATGAAGTGCCTTATCTACCTTTACGGCATAGCCTTCGACAAGTTCTCGTGCCTTATCGAAATCTCCCATACTCTTTATTCGTTGTATCTCTGCAAGCTGTTGAGCAAATATCTGGCGTAATGCGGTATAGTCATTGATACGCACAAAGGTTTTAAATTCACTCGTAGCACTATCGGGTAGTTTCACTAACTCTATTACATTCTTCCCCTTACCCAATTCGTATGCCCACCAAGCAATTAAAGCACGGTTCTGCATATGCGATTCTTCTATTTGCTTATCGGGTTTGATGCGGGCTAACTGCGTCATCAAACCATTCATTATGTAGCTATAATATTGCGCTTTGAAAGCTTCTTCCGACTTCAATAAACCTAATTCCAACAGCTTTTTGTCTGCCATATAGTAGAGTCCGAACAAGTCTGCCCTTGCTTCTTCTATCGTATTACCATAATTCTTAAGCGAATCGGGGTCGGTATCAGGAAGTAGTTTGCCGCTACCATGCCCTAAACACTCGTGCAAATCCGTATGCAGTTCATCGGTTAAATTGCCATAAGTATCTATCAATTCACATGTTTGAGCATCAATAACAAACTCCTCTATGAAGCCATTGCCTTTTGCTGCCCTGTCGTAAGCATGTGTAAGGTTGGAGATGGTAACACTTTTTGAGCCATATTCTGCTCTAATCCAATCGGCATTTGGAAGATTTATGCCGATAGCTGACGCAGGATATTCATCGCCTCCAAGCATTGCCGCACACACAACATTGGCAGTAACTCCCTTCACCACTTCTTTCTTGAAACGCTTGTCCACAGGAGAATGGTTTTCAAACCACTGCGCATTGGTCGAAATAGTTTGTGTTCGCTTTGTTGCTTCTAAGTTCTTGTAGTGTACTATGCCCTCCCATGAACCTTTTAAGCCAAGCGCATCGCCATAAACTTCAATGAAGCCATTGATGAAATCCACTTGTCCGTTACATTCTGTAACCCATTTAATGGAGTATTTATCGAAGTCTGCAAGGTTGCCCGAAGTATAATAAGCGATAAGTAAACTGATTATCTCTTTCTGCTTGTTGTTCTCGCAATAGGCAATTGCCTTGTTTAACCAATGAATGATCTGCTCTATGGTCTTACTATAACGCCCATTCAGCTTCCAAACAATTTCTTCGAGCGTGTCCCCACGTTTTACCAAAGTAGAGTTTAAACCAAACGACAAACGCTTATCGTCAGCAGTTTCTTTCTTTTCCGCATAGAAACGTTCCACCTCTTCTTGGCTAACACCTTCGTAATAATTGTTTGCCGATGTTTTTATTACGTCTGCTCCTTCTGCCTTGTTTACCCGTTTGGGCATACACGCAGGATTGAATATTACTTCGCTTAACGTATTTATATAATCTGTAAGAGATTCTTCTGCATCAAGACCTAACTTTTCCTTGCCAACTGAACCCAACGCTTCGGCAAAAAAACTGCGCGAAAACGTGGGAACAAACTTGTCCATTGCATAATGATGATGGATTCCACTGGCAAACCAAACTTTCTTCAAGTACAGCTCCAAGGCTTTAAAATCGTCGCTATCCTCTTTATATTTTTCTGTAACGATACATTCTAAAGACTTTCTTATCTGCAAGTTATACTTACCAAACTGATGAAAAGTTATGTCGCGTCCCCACAAAGTAGCTTGTGCAAGACAGTATATATAGAGTTTTTGTTTTAGCGTAAGGTCTTCAAATCCATCTAAACGATAGCGCAACATCTGTATGTCGCCAAATCGTTCAGATGAATAACTAAAAGAATCTTCATTCATTTGCGTTGTAGTTTTATTCACTTTTACTTCACTCCGTCCTTGTCGGCAGCGTTTTTGCTTGCCGATTTCTGAGCACTCAATTTGTACTCACGGGGCGTCATTCCGTTTATACGATAGAAAGAAGCATAGAACGATTGGCGATTAGAAAAGCCGACCATATCGCTAATATCCTCCATATTCAAGTCCTTGTACTTTTCTGATGAAAGAATATTCATAGCCTCTTCTATTCTGAATTTATTTACAAATGATGTATAGTTCATATTGAACTTTACGTTTACCACTGCAGAGATGTATCTTGTGTTGGTTTTCAAATCTTCCGCAAGTTGCTTTGCAGAATAGTTCTTATCCCGATACCTCTGTTGAAAGAGTATTATATTGAGGATTTGATCCTTCAACTCTTCCATTAACTTTTGACCTACGAGGCCGCGATACGCAGCCGTTTTCGCCTTCTTTTCTGTTATATTATACTTTCCCATAAATAGTTAAGCTTTGATAAGTTACTGTTAAGTTGTTTCTTCTGCAAATATAAATATTTTTTTTTACAAAGTCAATTATTAATCAAACTTTTTTCTAAAATATATAAATTCATAACATAAAAAGAGGCAAAATGAAGCATTTAGGTCTAGCAATAATTAATTTTTTAGCAATTGAGAAGAAAGGAAAGGAACTTTATTTTAGGGTAAAAGAGATTTTTAAATCTGTAAATATTTTTCATAGGCATAGTTGTTGCGTAACTACTTCACTATCAAAATGTTGCAAAACCTATTGTTTTGCGTTCCAAAAGCGGCTCTTTTGCACGGTAAAAGCGTAGGTTTTGCGTTGTAAAAGAGCCGCTTTCGCAATGCCAAAACGCAGTTATCATTTTTAAAGAAAGTTATCTTTACAAAATAAAGAGTATTTTAAGCCATATCGGCAGAAAGAAATAGAAAGTCCTACGATATTTTTCTATTAAACTGTTTTTTGTTCCAACTCTGTTTGTAAGCGCAATATTTCATCACGATACTGTGCAGCTTGCAAGAAGTCGAGGTTCTTGGCAGCTTCTTTCATCAGTGCTGTTGTATTCTGAATACTCTTTTCAAGCTGTTTTCTTGTCATTTTCATAACAATAGGGTCAGCCACCATTGCAGTTCCTTCTTGTGGTATGTTGTATGTTTGCGATTTCTTCTTGTCAATCGCAACGTTTGGTGTCATAGATGTATCGCCAACAGGTAGTATTTCTTTTATAGAACGTTTGATTTGAGTTGGCGTAATATGGTGTAATTCATTATATTTTAATTGCTTTTCACGCCTGCGTAATGTTTCGTCAATAGTTCTTTGCATACTTTCTGTGATGGTGTCGGCATACATAATAACCTTTCCATTTACATTACGTGCAGCCCTGCCTGCGGTCTGTGTAAGACTTCTATGACTACGAAGAAAGCCTTCTTTGTCGGCATCGAGTATTGCCACCAACGAAACTTCGGGCAGGTCTAAGCCTTCACGCAAAAGGTTTACTCCGACGAGAACGTCATAAATACCACTTCGTAAGTCGTTTATAATTTTTATTCTATCTAAGCTTGCAACATTGCTGTGTATATAAGCAGCCCGCACTTCGTGGTTTAAAAGATACTCGGTTAGTTCTTCTGCCATTCGTTTCGTGAGTGTCGTAACAAGAATACGTTCCTCTTTTTCCGCCCTTATCAGGATTTCTTCCATTAAGTTATCAATTTGATTTTCTGATGGGCGGACTTCTATTTCGGGGTCGAGCAAGCCTGTTGGGCGTATAAGTTGTTCTACCACGACACCTTCAGCTTCTTCTAATTCAAAGTTTGCGGGGGTTGCCGATACATAAATAATTTGCTTGATGAGGCTATGAAACTCTTCAAACCTTAGCGGACGGTTGTCGAATGCCGCAGGTAAACGGAAACCAAATTCTACGAGATTCTTCTTTCTTGCCCTATCGCCACCATACATAGCCGAGATTTGAGGAACACTTACGTGGCTCTCATCAATTATAATAAGGTTGTCTTCGGGGAAAAAATCCAAGAGACAATAAGGACGTTGCCCCGCTTCTCTGCCATCGAAATAGCGAGAATAGTTCTCAATTCCTGAGCAGTGACCTAACTCCTTTATCATTTCTATATCGTACTCTACACGTTCTTTAATGCGTTGAGCTTTAATACTATCTCCTATTTCATTAAAGAAATCAATCTGCATTGTCAGATCGTCTTGAATTTGTCGGATAGCATTTTCGGTTTGCTCCTTTGATGTAACAAAAAGATTGGCTGGGTAAACCTCGTATTCTTCAAATGTGCCTAAACGGTGATAAGAAACAGAATCCACCTCTTCTATGGCATCTATTTCATCGTCCCACCACGTAACTCTTAATATATTGTCGCTGTAAGCCATTGCTATATCAACTGTATCCCCCTTTACACGGAAATTGCCACGCTGCAAATCAATATCATTTCTAACGTATAGAGCATTTACGAGTTGTCTTAAAAAGATGTTACGGTCGAGTATTTGCCCTTTCTTTATCCTTATTACATTATCTTTCATGGCAACAGGACCGCCCATACCATAAATACAGGATACCGATGACACAACAATTACATCTTTTCTGCCCGATAATAGCGAAGAAACTGCTGAAAGACGGAGTTTATCAATCTCATCGTTGATTGCCAAATCTTTCTCAATATAGGTGTCGGTTGAAGGCATGTAAGCCTCTGGCTGATAATAATCGTAGTACGAAACATAGTATTCCACCGCATTTTGAGGGAAGAAGCCTTTCATCTCCTCAAAGAGCTGGGCAGCCAAAGTTTTGTTGTGCGATAGAATTAAAGTAGGTTTGTTTACGTTGGCGATGACATTTGCCATTGTGAAAGTCTTGCCCGAACCTGTTACGCCTAACAGAACTTGACTTTTATCGCCACGTTCCAATCCCTCTGTTAATTCCTTAATAGCCTCTGGTTGGTCGCCAGTGGGCTTGTATTTTGATGTCAGTTTAAAGTCCATTGCTAAGTACAAAGTTAATAAAAAACTGCAGATTATAGATAATTAAAAGTGATTTTTTGCTAAAAATGCAGTAACGGCTTTGTTAATTATGGAATTATATGTAACTTTGCATCTCAAAGTGAATTTATGAAGAAGAATATTCTCATTACATTTATTCTGTCGCTTCTTCTCACGAGTTGCGCACAAGAATACAACCAAGTGTATAAAAGTACAGACCATACATACAAGTATGAGTATGCAAAGGAGTGTTTCGCAAAAGGGAAATACAGTTTTGCAGTGCCCCTGCTTCAGGATTTAGTAACTATTCAAAAAGGTACTGACAATGCGCAAGAGTGCCTCTATATGCTTGCAATGGCAGAATATGGATTGCGCGATTACCAAGCAGCTTCAGAAGCCTTTAAGAAGTATTATCAAACCTATCCGAATGGAGACTATGCAGAAATGGCTTCTTTCTATATCGGACAGAGTTTGTATGAGGGAACTCCAGAGCCACGTTTAGACCAGACACCAACCGTTGCAGCAATCGCAGCATTCCAAGATTATTTGGATTTATACCCAAATGGAAAGATGAAAGGAACTGCACAGCAACGATTGTTTGCTTTGCAAGACAAGCTTATTCGTAAGGAATACTTAAATGCAAAGTTGTATTACAATCTCGGTTCTTACTTTGGCAATTGCGGAAACGATGGCGGTAACAACTATGAAGCATGCATTATTACAGCTCAAAATGCTTTGAACGACTTCCCCTATTCTTCGCTTCGAGAAGATTTTGCCATTCTTGTAATGAAAGGTAAATACGAGTTGGCGCAGATGAGTGTTGAAGAAAAGAAAGTGCAACGCTATCAGGACGCAGAAGATGAATGCTACGGCTTTATAAACGAATATCCTGATTCTAAGGAACGTTCAACTGCCGAAAAGTATATAGAGAAGTGTAAGCAATTTACTGCAAAAGCAAAATAGAAATATAAAACAAGCATAAATAAATGGATTACAAGAAATCAAAAGCACCTGTAAACACAGTAACTCGTGATGTGGTAGAACTTTGGAACGAAACAGACAACGTTTATGAAAGTGTTGCCATCATTGCAAAGCGTGCTAATCAAATTTCAGTTGAAATCAAACAAGACCTCAGTAAGAAACTTGCGGAGTTTGCTTCGTATAGCGATTCTTTAGAAGAAGTGTTTGAAAATCGTGAGCAAATAGAGATTAGTCGTTACTACGAGAAACTTCCAAAGCCAACACTGTTGGCTACTCAAGAGTTTTTGGACGGTAATGTTTATTGGCGCGACCCATCGAAAGATGGCTTAGAGAACGAAGAAACTCAAATATGATACAAAGAAAGCAAACTATCTTCTTGTTCTTATCGTTCATAGTTCTTGCCATTTGCCTTTGTATGCCTATTGGTTTGTTAGAGCCAAGCGGCATGGGAATATCAAGTAAGATGACAAACTTATGGATAGTAGACGGAAATGGAGTGAAAGACTTTAAGGTGTGGCCCTTGTTCGCTACTCTGTTGATAACACTTCCACTGCATTTGTTTGTTATATTTGATTATAAGAATAGGAAACGCCAAATACTTTTTTGCAGCATTACAATATTCCTTGTAATAGCTTGGCATCTTGCCTATTTGCTTATAAGTCAATTTATGATGGGCGAACTGAAACTTCATCTTGAATATGGAGCGTGCCTACCATTCGTTTCGTTGATATTGTTGATATTGGCAAGAAATGCTATCAAGTCTGATGAAGCACTTGTACGTGCAGCAGATAGAATAAGATAATTATCGTATCCAACCAAACAAAAACTTATTATCATAACTGGTAATAAGTTTTTTGTGTTTATAGTTTGGAGGTTAAGAAGAATTTTACTAAATTTGCAGACAATGCTAAGAATAGACCGACATATTGAAATATTATTATTGGAAAATGATTGTATCATTGTCCCAGGACTTGGTGGCTTCGTGGCATATCATAGCGAAGCACGATACGAGCAATCTGATAATATCTATCTTCCACCTTATCGTACTGTCGGTTTCAACCCTGTGTTAAGAATGAATGACTCTTTGCTTGCTCAATCGTATATTGAGGCTTACGACCTCAGTTACCCAGAAGCAATGAGAGAAATTGAAACAGAGGTTGATAGCATTCTCAAGACTTTAGAGGAAGTTGGGCAACTTGAGCTGAAAGGACTTGGTGCACTTAAGCGTGAGGGAGATAATAAAATCGCATTTGAACCTTACGAGGGTGGATTATTAACCCCTAAATTCTATGGCTTCAGTAGTTTTGAAATAGCAAAATCAAGCAATGTTGCCAATATAGATATAGAAAAGACATCTATTCGCGAAAAGGTAGAAAAGAAACCGCAAGTTATTTATATAGATACCAACAACCAAGGTGATAAGCGATTAAGTGTCAGTCTTAAAGCTGTGAAAGACCTTGCAGTCGCAGCTGTCTTGATTTCTTTTGTCTTTATCGTCGGACTTACCGCTGAAAAGCATAACATGCCCCAACGCCAAGAGGTTAAAAGCGGTATGTTCTATAATATTTTCGATTCAAATAATATCAATAAAAATCAACCTACTACCTCCAAAGGAAAGGTTGTTTCAAAAAACGAAACACCTGCTACGCCTTCCAATCATTATTGGAGTTTAGTGTTGGCAAGTCATATAACGGAAAGAAATGCCAAATCCTTTGTGAAGAAACTACACTGTAATGGTTTTGCCGATGCTTGCGTTTACACGGGCGCAGGTAGCACAAAAGTTGTATATGGAAAATATAAAAGTGCTCAGTTAGCAGCCGAAAAGCTGAACAATCTTAGAGGTAATGCTAATTTCAAGCAGGCGTGGATATTGGAAATAGGAAAATAAATATATATGAAACGAGTACGCTGCCCCAAGTGTAAAAGCTTTATTACTTTTGATGAAACGAAATATTCAGTAGGTCAAAGACTTGCTTTTGTATGCCCCAATTGTAATAAGCAGTTTGGAATCAGATTGGGAGTGTCTGCTGCTAAGCGTGCTCAAAAAGTAGAAAATGCCCCACAAGAAACAGGCGAAGAAGTTCTCGATTATGGCTCATTGCATGTAATAGAAAATGTTTTTCATTACAAGCAGGTTTTGCCATTGAAGTTAGGAGAAAACGTCATTGGGCGTTATATGAAAGGAAACCCCATAAACTGTCCTATTGAAACCGACGACCCAAGCATGGATATGACGCATTGTACCATCAATGTATCGAAAAATGCAAAAGGAAAGTTGGAATATGTATTGAAAGACGGTCCTTCTTATACAGGTACATTTGTCGATAACGAAATTCTTGCAGACAATGAACGCCGTAACATCTTTGACGGAACGCTTTTCACGATAGGTGCTACAAGCATTATCCTCTATGCAGGAAAGGAATAAAGAAGACGTTGGAACTTCCTGTATCATCATCTTTCTTTTATTATTGTTCGCTAAAACTGCTTACATCAAATAATATTCGGGCTGAGTTCCATACAAGGAGCTCAGCCCTTTTCTTTACCATTGATTTTGTAAAGATAAATCCCTTAAAAAGTGGTAACTGCGCTTTGGCATTGCGAAAGCGGCTGTTTTGCGCTGCAAAACCTACGCTTTTACCGTGCAAAAGAGCCACTTTTGGAACGCAAAACAATAGGTTTTGTAAAACGCTGACATATAGATAGTTATACAATGGTTACGTTTATGAAAAATATTTACGCTTCTTTCGCTATTTCCGCTTATATAATAAGCTGCATTGCAGCCAATTTTAGTTTTAACTGATAATAATATTCTGAAACGAGTATTCATAACGTTTGTTTATCGGCATTTCAGACGCTTCATTGACAACATTTTAACTTTTAGCAGACGCCAATATCTTTTTTTACATAATAATAAGGTAAATCATTTTTTTTTCTTATCTTTGCATAAGATATAATGAATCCTCAAAAAGACATACAATGTTAGTAGATTATAATAAAGTAAATATTTTCCAAGACGAAAAACAAGTACTTAGAAATGTAGACTTTCAAGTTAGTGAAGGAGAATTTATCTATATTATAGGTAAAGTCGGTTCGGGTAAAAGTTCTTTGCTAAAGACTATTTATTGCGAACTTGATATTTATGCCGAAGATGCCGAAAAGGCAAATGTCTTAGAACAATCTCTATTAACACTGAAACGTAGCCACGTACCAGCACTTAGAAAGCAAATGGGTATTATATTCCAAGACTTTCAGTTGCTTCACGATAGAAACGTATTTAAGAATCTTGAGTTTGTTATGAGGGCAACGGGTTGGAAAGATACCCAAGCCATTAATCAAAGAATAAACGATGTTCTTGGTGAAGTTGGTATGCTTGACAAAAAAGAAAAGATGCCAAGCGAACTTTCGGGTGGCGAACAACAACGAATTGCTATTGCACGGGCTTTGTTAAACCGTCCAAAGATAATTATCGCAGACGAGCCTACTGGAAATCTCGACCCAGAAACTGCTACGAATATTGTAAGCATACTGAAGCGTGCTTCTAAAGACGGAGCTGCCGTTATTATGTCTACACACAACATTCATCTTCTCGAGCAATTCCCAGGAAAAGTGTTTAGATGCAAAGACGGAGAGTTCAAGTTGGTTACCGACAATGCAGAAACAAAGGACTTGGAAGAAAGCAACGAACCGATAGAAACGATGATAGAGCCTCTTGACTTTGTCGATGATGAGGAAGCAACTCCGACCGAAGAATAAAACAACAAACAGAATACGGTTATGAAAGTAATGAAATTTGGCGGCACGTCAGTTGGTTCACCCGAACGAATGAAGGAGGTTGTAGACTTGGTGCTTAGAAATAATGAACCTGTGTTTGTTGTTCTTTCTGCAATGAGTGGCACGACAAATACACTTATAGAGGTTGCAGACTACTTGTACAAGAAGAATCATGAAGGTGCAAATGAAGTTATCAACAAGTTAGAACAGAAGTATTTAGCGCATATTGACGAACTTTATTCTACCAACGAATACAAAGAGAAGACCCTCAAGCTCTTTCAAGAAGAATTTAATTATCTGCGTTCTTTCACAAACGATATTTTCACTTCGTTTGAAGAAAAGAGCATTGTTGCACAAGGAGAGGTTTTATCAACCAATATGGTTGTAAACTATTTGCAGGAAAAGGGAATAAAAGCAAAGCTATTGAATGCCCTTGACTTTATGCGTACAGATAAAAATGCCGAACCAGATGCAGCTTACATAAAAGAAAAACTTTCTGCCGTTATGGCTGACAATACTGGTTATCAGGTTTATATAACACAAGGATTTGTATGCAAGAATGCATACGGCGAAGTTGATAACTTGCAACGTGGTGGTTCTGACTATACAGCTTCGTTGGTAGGGGCAGCCATCAATGCTGAGGAAATACAGATATGGACCGATATTGACGGTATGCACAACAACGATCCCCGTATCGTTGATAATACGGAAGCGGTTCACCAGTTGAACTTTGAAGAAGCGTCAGAACTTGCTTATTTTGGTGCAAAGATACTTCACCCCACCTGTGTTCAGCCTGCAAAATATGCTGGAATACCTGTAAGACTGAAGAATACAATAGAACCAGATGCAGATGGCACCATTATAAACAATGTAATGGAACACGGAAAAATCAAAGCCATTGCAGCAAAAGACAATATTACCGTAATAAAGGTTCGTTCCAGCAGAATGTTTGGTTCTCCCGGATTTCTTCGTAAAGTGTTCGAAGTGTTCGAAAGCTATCAAGTATCTATCGACCTTATTGCAACAAGCGAAGTTGGAGTTTCGGTAGCAATCGAAGATGCAACCCACTTGGAAGAGATAACCGACGAGCTAAAGGCTTGCGGCACAGTTACCATTGATGCTGACATGTGCATTGTTTGTGTTGTTGGAGATTTAGCTTGGGAGAACATTGGGTTTGAGATTATGGCTGCCAACGCACTGAAAGATATTCCTGTGCGAATGATTAGTTATGGTGGAAGCAATTACAATATATCATTTTTGATTAAAGGAGAAGATAAGAAGCACGCGCTTCAATCTTTATCAGCTGCCTTGTTTAATTAATAGATAATGTTTATAATTGATACATATACGATTATCGTTTCGGCAATGTTACTTTTAGTAGCATTGCTAACATCTTTTATAAATCCATTTTTCAGAAGGCCAAAGTTGTCAGAACCATATTGCAAAGAGGTTGCGGAAGAGACTCTGACGGAAGAAACAGAAACCACAGAACAACGAGAAGTTGTAGAAGAAGAAAAGCAATATCCGCCCGTATCAATTATTCTTACACCCAACGATGATGCATTCGCACTGTCAAAGAACTTAAACAAGTATCTAAACCAAGATTATCCAAACTACGAAATAATTGTAGTTGTGCCCAAAGGTGATGCGGAAACAGAAGATATTCTGAAAACCCACGCTGACAACTCACGACTTTACACAACGTTTATTCCTTCTACTTCTAAGTATATGAGCAGGAAGAAACTTGCAATAACGCTTGGTGCAAAGGCTGCAAAATACGAATGGCTTCTCGTTTGCGATATTTTCTGTGCGCCACAATCCAACCATTGGTTGTCTGCTTTGGCACGAAACTGCAAGGAAAATGTCAATCTTGTAGCGGGATATACAAACTATGATGACGAAGTACATGACTTTTGGCGATTTGAACGTTTCTATATATCGTGCTATCTTATGCGTGAAGCCCAGAAAGGGACGGCGTATGCTTGGAATTCCAATGCTTTATTGTTTAAGAAAAGCGACTTTCTTGCTGCAGAAGGCTTTAGAGGTAACCTGAAATATGTGCGTGGAGAGTTCGACTTTATAGTTAATAAGTATGCGCAGAAAGGTGCAACTATTGTGGAAAACTCTATTGATGGAACACTCATAGAAGAAACTCCCACTTACAAACATTGGATAAATAAGCACCTTTTCTATATAGAAACCCGACAGCATCTTAAAAGAAGTAGGGCACATCGTCTGTGGTTCTATATCGACCAACTTGCTATTCACATCAACTATCTTTTTATCATTGCAGCTTTGGTTTATTCCATTATAACTGCAAAATGGATAATCTCTATCGCAGCAGCTTTAGCATTCGTTGCAACGTTCATATTGCGAATATCAATAGGCAAGAAGACTTTATCGTTATTCAATGAAGATATTCCGTCTTGGAAAATTATTCCATACGAGTTGCGCCTTATATGGCAAAACCTTGGATACAAAATAAAATACTGGCGAGCCAATAAATACGATTTCATTTCTCACAAACTATAATGCGAATACTGCATCTTACATACAAGATAAAAAAAGGAGAACTTCTCTCTGACTATCTAACACTACTGATTACAAACGAAAAAGCGCAATCAGCAGAAGTTGAGGTGGCAACTACCAAGAAGGAGTTTAGTAAGATGCTGTCAAGTTTCAAACCCGACATTGTACATATACACACGTGTTGGAAACTGAATGCTTTTGCGTGTGCCAAGAAAGCCAAACGTAGCGGCTGTGCATTGCTTTTTTCTCCTCACGGTGAACTTTCTCCTTTAGCAATGAAGTCGGAAGAACCGTTGCGAAAGAAGATTCGCACTGTCGCTTACCAACGCAAAACAGTGCGTATGGTTGATGCTGTCTTGGCAACATCGGAAAAAGAAATGAATGAAATAGCCCAACTTGGTTGGAATAAGCGTATAGATTTCGTGCCTTCGTGCCTGCTTAATCGTTCTATTTCTGCCAACGAAATGGCAACAAGCGTGTTACAAGTTTACACAAAAGTTATTGACACAAGGTACAGACGGTATATGGATAGCCTTGAATGGCAATGCTTATGTGCCATATTGCATACAGGGTTGCAGCAAGACCCAACTAATAAGATTATACCGAGCAATCGTTTATTAGAACTTCGTGGGCTTACTCCTCAACAATGGCAACGAATGCTTATCTGTGCAGACGATGAGTTTGTGCGCAATTACGTTGATATCGGTGTCGAACGTTTACTTCTTGTAACACCCAATATTGACACATCGAAGATTTTAAGGTATAAGCCTTATATGCAGAAAGCAGAAGGTGAACTTGAAAGGACAAAGATAGAAACAAACAACTTCTTCGCTAAAAGCCGTTATGAAAATGCCAAAGAGGAGGAAGAAGATACGATAAAGCAAATTACTACAATGCTGGCGAATGCGAAAGTATTGCTGAAACAGAAAAGATTTAGTTTGCTTCATTTATCGCAAATATATCAAATCATACGATTTGAAGATTATGATGAAGACAGACTTTTAGTTATTTTGCGTCGTATGCGCTTATTGAAGTTTGCCCGTCGTATGGTGCATATACTTTCAGAGTATTTGTATCTGGAAGACGGCTATGCACCTTTTGCACCCTTGAACGATAAAAAGGTGCGCCCAATAATAGAGAGTATAATTAACAAGGATAAGTACTAATCAACGAATTATTAACGGAGAATTGACTATGACAAACGAAACTTATGATTTAAAGAAAGACGAACGCTATTTGCAGTTGCTGTCTCAATCGTTTCCAACAATTGCAGATGCAAGTACGGAAATCATAAACTTGCAGGCTATATTGAATTTGCCAAAGGGCACAGAGCACTTCTTGGCAGACATTCACGGAGAACACGAAGCATTCCAACACGTCTTGAAGAATGCGTCGGGAAACATTAAGAGAAAGGTGAACGACCTTTTTGGCGATACGCTGCGCGAGTCGGAAAAGCGAGACCTTTGCACACTCATTTATTATCCCGAGCGAAAGATTGAGCTTGTGAAGAAAGCGGAAAGCGATATAGAAGATTGGTATCATATTGCCATTCACCGTCTGGTCAGAATATGCCGAGATGTTTCAAGCAAATACACAAGGTCTAAAGTGCGCAAGTCGCTCCCTGTCGAATTTTCTTATATCATTCAGGAACTTTTGCACGAAAGTTCTGCCGACAAGGACAAGACGGATTATGTAAGCACAATTATTTCGACAATTATCTCAACAGGCAGAGCTGATGACTTTATCACAACGATTTGTAATGTCATTCAGCGTCTTGCCATCGACCATCTGCATATTTTGGGCGATATATACGACCGCGGTCCCGGCGCACACGTCGTTATGGATATTTTAAGAAACTACCATACATGGGATATAACTTGGGGGAATCACGACATATTGTGGGCAGGAGCCTGTGCCGGTAACGATGCCTGCATTTGCAACGTGATAAGAATTGCCCTGCGATACGACAATATGGACACCATTGAGGACGGTTACGGTATAAACCTAATGCAGCTGGCAACTTTCGCAATGGACGTTTACGGCGATGACCCTTGCATTGAATTTATGCCGAAAGTTACAAATCCCGAAAAGGTTGACGACAAGAGCATATTGCTTATTGCACGTATGCACAAGGCAATTAGCGTAATTCAATTCAAGATTGAGGCGCAGATGATAAAGAAATATCCTCATTGGAAGATGAATCATCGCTTGTTGTTTGAAATGATAGACTACAAGAAAGGGACTATAACCATTGGTGGCAAGGAGTATAAACTTACATCGTGCAACTTCCCTACAGTAGATCCCAAGCACCCAGAAAAACTCACGCAGGAAGAACAGGCATTGATGGAACGACTCCACCATTCGTTTACTGTGAGCGAAAAGCTGCGCGAGCACATTCTTCTCCAACTTCGCCACGGTTGTATGTATAAGGTGGTAAACAACAACCTGCTTTACCACGCTTCTATTCCACTGAATGAAGACGGAACGTTGCGCGAGGTTGAAATAGAACCTAAGAACTTTGCCAAGGGTAAAGACCTTCTGCACAAGGTGGGAATGATTATCCGCCGTGCTTTCCAGTCGCAAACTACCATAGAGCGCAGCAAGATGTACGAGTATGCCGTCGACTATTTCCTTTATCTGTGGTGCGGTCCCGACAGTCCGCTTTTCGACAAGGCTGCCATGACAACCTTCGAACGCTACTTCATTAAAGAGAAGGAAACACACCACGAAGAGAAAGGTTTCTACTTCAAATTCCGCGAGCGTGAGGATATCGCTGATATGATTATGGAAGAGTTTGGCGTGAACAGTGCCACGGGACATATTATCAACGGCCACGTCCCTGTCCATGTAAACAAGGGCGAAAAACCCATCAAAGCCAATGGAAAACTTATGGTCATTGATGGCGGCTTCTCGGAAGCTTACCACAAAGAGACAGGTATTGCAGGCTACACGCTTATTTACCACTCTCGCGGTTTCGAACTTGTTCAGCACGAACCATTTGCATCGGAAGAAGATGCTATTACCCGTGGTATCGATATCGTTGGTACTACACAGATTGTAGAGCTGAACCAACGCCGTTTGAAAGTGGCTGATATGGATAAAGGTACAGAACTGAAACTTCAAATCGAGGCTTTAGAAGAATTGCTCTATGCGTATCGCCATGGCTTCCTGGCAGAAAGCGAAAAGAAAAACCCACCAAAAATGTAAGTAAAACATATTCTTTTAAAAATCCCTAAGTTTCTCAAGATAAACTTAGGGGTTTTCTTCAATATGATGTCATCGCAACAACATAAAATCTCTTCTTCAGATTTACAAGGTATTTGTTAGAGAAAAGATAGTGCTTTTAATGCTGAAAACATCTCTCAAAACATCCTTGGTTTTGTAAAGATAATTCTGAAGAAAAACAATAATTTCGTTTTGACGTTGCGAAAGCGGCTCTTTTGCGATGCAAAACCTACGCTTTTACCGTGCAAAACAGCCGCTTTTGGAATGCGAAACAATAGGTTTTGCAATACGTTGATAATAAGATGGTTACACAATATATGTTCTTGTGAAAAATATTTACACCTTTGTTATCCGTTTTCTGTCTATAAAATACGAGAAAATCTTTCTGTTTATAGTATATTCAAGTTCTATTATTTTTAGTATTGAAACTTCTATTGTTTTTGCTTCTAATGAAATATGGTGTTATATTTTATTTGTATCTCGCTTTCGTTCTATTTCTTTCTAACGTAATCCACGTATGCGTAGGCAGGAGTGTTGGCAGTTTCGGGACGTTCTTGTCTTGTTTCCACTTCCCATGTGCCATCATTATATTCTGGGAAAAATACATCGGCATGGGGCGGAATAGCCTCTATTTCGGTTAAGTAGAGGCGGTCAGCAATAGCTAAACCTTCTTTGTACAGACTTGCGCCACCTATGATGAAAGCTTCTTCGTTGTCGGCAATGTGCTTTAAAGCCTCGTTGAGAGAGGTGTAGACATCGCAACCAGGGAAGTCGGTTTCGGTGCGGCTCAGTACGATATTCCTGCGATTGGGCAATGCTCCTTTAGGGAGCGAGTGGAATGTGCGCCGCCCCATAATAACGGTGTGTCCTGTTGTAAGTTCTTTAAATCTACGCAGGTCTTCCTTAATAAAGTAGACCATATCGTTGTTGTAGCCGATGGCACGATTCTTTGCCACTGCTGCTATAATGTTTATCTTCATATTTCTATATTTGTTATTGTTTCTTTAAACCGATACCTCAGCTGCAATGTGTGGATGCGGGTTGTAGTCGGTCAGTTCAAAATCCTCGTATTTGAAGTCGAAAATGCTTTTTACATCAGGGTTAATTTGCATCTTTGGGAGTGTGCGTGGTGTGCGTGTAAGCTGCAGTTTTGCTTGTTCCAAATGGTTCAGATACAAGTGCGTGTCGCCTGTTGTGTGTATAAAGTCGCCTACTTCCAATCCTGCAACCTGTGCCATCATCTGCAACAACAGTGCGTAGGAAGCGATGTTGAACGGCACACCAAGGAATGTGTCTGCCGAACGCTGGTAGAGCTGAAGCGAGAGTTTGCCGTTGGCTACGTAGAACTGAAACAAACAATGGCAAGGGGGTAGTGCCATATCCTCTACTTCTGCTGGGTTCCAAGCCGTAACGAGCATACGGCGAGAGTTCGGATTGTGGCGCAAAGCGTCTACAACTTGCTGAATTTGGTCGATAGTTCCTCCCTTATAGTCTGGCCACGACCGCCATTGATGTCCGTAAACAGGACCAAGCTCACCGTTTTCGTCTGCCCATTCGTTCCATATTCTTACCCCATGCTCTTGCAGGTACTTCACGTTTGTATCGCCTTTCAAGAACCATAGCAACTCGTAGACAATGCTTTTCAGATGAAGTTTCTTCGTTGTGAGAAGTGGAAAGCCGTCCTGCATATTGAAGCGCATTTGGTGTCCGAATACCGATAATGTGCCTGTACCTGTGCGGTCGCCTTTCTGCACACCTTCGGTTACGATGCGATGAAGTAGGTCGAGATATTGTTTCATGTTGTTGTCTATGTTAGAATGATTTGTTCATTGGGAATGTGGCTGCTTTTAATGCGCCATTCTTGTGGATAAAGATTGTTGGCACGGTTGCCAAGATTGTTGGCAAAACCAATGGCGTGGCTGCGATACAAAAGGGTAACAATGCCTTTGGGAGCAGTTGCAGGAAGCACGATGGCTTCGTGGCGCAGATATTTTATTGCTGTGTCGTAGTCTATTTCTACATCAGCAAAGGCACTTCTGTCACTATTTACCGAGAGTGCCAAACTGTGGTCGGGTATTATTTTCTTGCCTTTTGTAGTGCCTTGCTTTACTCCGTGTGCCATAACTTTCAGCTTCTTGTTGGCTTCTGACACAAGTTTCTCTGCATTTGGCTCAAGGTTTGTGCTTGTTCCACCTTTCTTTATAATAGCCATAAACAAGCCTTCGCCCTGCGTAAAGCCAGGAATGAACCGATAAACAGGGAATGGTTCGCCTGTCTTCAACGGATTTTCAATAAGCGAACCCGCTATGTTCCAAGCCTTTTCAGTTGGTACTTCTAATAGTTCTGTATCGTATTCGTTCAATATCCACGCTATATTTTCTTCGTTTTCGTGCGCGTTGAACGTACAAGTGGAATAGATAAGCAATCCTCCTGGCTTTAGGTTGTCCCATATATCTGCTATAATCGTGCGTTGTAGTTGCCAACAATTTGTTACATTTTGCTCGCTCCATTCAGCGATAGCTTGTGGGTCTTTGCGAAACATTCCTTCACCAGAGCAAGGCACATCGGCTACAACCACATCGAAAGCGAGTTTTGTTTTCTTGTAATCTCTTGGGTAATTGTTGGTAACAACCACATCAGAGTGCCCGAACTTCTGCACATTTTCTGCTAAAATCTGTGCACGTTTATTGATTGGCTCGTTGGAAAACACGATGCTGCCCTCTGCTATTGCTGTTCGTGCACAGGTGGTTTTGCCTCCGGGGGCGGCACAAAGGTCGAGTAGGGCAACGGGCTTTTTAACCAAACAGCGCAAGATATGCGAGAGAAACATAGAAGAAGCCTCTTGAACATAATACGCTCCTGCATGGAATAGCGGGTCGAACGTAAAGTTGGGGCGTGCATTCAGATAGAAACCTTCCTTGCACCAAGCCACGGGAGTGGGCGCGAAGCTATCGGCAACTTTTGTTGTTTCGCTCGTTTTAAAAGGGTTTAGACGTATGCTGACAGGTGAAGGCTGCTGCAATCCTTTGCAAAAAACGTTGTAGCGTTCCTCTCCAAACAGTTTTTTTGTGTAAACTTCAAAAGCCGTTGGCAGAGTAGTTCCAACGACCTCTTGGTTTAAAACAGTTTCGATAGCTTGTTTATTCTCGCTCATTATTATCTCTGTTCAGATGCTTATTGAAAATCGAAATAGACATCGCCTTCGTCTTCCAAACGCTCTTTCTCTTTTGGTTTCGGCGGATTTTTTAGGTTACCTTTCTCATCGAACATACCGTAAGTGGTGTGTAGAACTATAAATTCTGTGCGACGATTCATTTGGTTTGCCGTTTCTTGCTTGTCTTTTGGCAATGCTTTTACATACTCTTCTGTTAGTACATCGCCTTCTTTCAGCCATGGATACTTCTCTGCAACTTTCTTGCGAATAGTCTTTGGTTTCTCTTTTCCATATCCAACAGGCGACAAGCGTTCGGCTGCAATGCCTTTCTTAATGAGGTAGGTAATCACTGCGTCAGCACGGCGTTGCGATAAACGCTTGTTGTAATCTGCTGAACCTTTATAGTCTGTGTGTGCTGAAAGCTCGATAGTAATATTCGGATTCTCTTCAAGAAGCTTCACAAGTTTGTCCAATGCTGCTTCCGATTCGGGTCGAAGTGTAGCTTTATCGAAGTCGTAGAAGATGTTATCAATCAATACAGGTACACGAATACTTGCCAATGGGAATTGTAACGTGTACTCTTTCGATACCGTAACGGGTTCAACCTTCAGTTCTTCTTTATGATTCAAGTAGCCTTGGCAAGTGGCTAAGACAATGTAATTCACGTTCGGACGAATTTCCTGCTCAAAAGAACCATCGCCTTTTACCGACAGTTTTAAGTTCGTACCGTCGTCGCCCACTAAGAAAACTTGCGCTGCAGGAAGTTCGTAGCCTTCCATTTCGTACACCCAACCCTTTATGGTTTGTATAACTTCAGGCAATTCAAAGCTGTAAATATGGTCCCAGCCACGAGCATCTCCACGGTTAGATGAGAAGAAACCGCGGTTGTGTTTCCCCTCGAAAGTCATACCGAAATCATCTCCTTGTGAGTTTAATGGAAAGCCTGGGTGCTCTAAGTGGTAGCGTCTGTCTTTACCTACTTTGGCAATAAATATATCTAAACCGCCCAAGCCGCCATGCCCGTCCGACGAGAAATACAAATCACCATTAGGGCGAAACGTTGGGAACATTTCGTTACCAGGTGTGTTAATGGGTGCGCCAAGATTCTCAACGCCGCCAGTTGTGCCGCCTATGAGGCGAACTCGCCAAATATCGAGTCCTCCTTTACCATCTGGCATATCGCTGACAAAGTAGAGCCAGTTGCCGTCTGGCGACAGGGCGGGGTGTGCAAAGCTTGATAAGGTGTCGCGGGTAATCTCCAACTTCTTGGGCTTTCCCCACGCTGCATCGGAGCGATTGCTTACCGATATTTGTGCAAAGCGAGGGTAAGTAGGGTCGGTAAGACATTGTGTGATATACATTTCCCGACCGTCTACCGAGAAAGCGGGTGTTCCTTCATCAGCTTCAGAATTCAGTCCGCTCTCTATTGTGTGAGGAGTAGTCCATTTTCCTTTCTCATCTTTTTCGCTAACGAATATGTCGCCAGGCTTTACTCCCGTTATACCGCTTACTTCATCGCCTTGCGCATCGTTGCGAGTAGAGGTGAAATAAAGTTGGTTGTATTGGTCGCCGAACAACATTGGTGAGTAGTCTTGCCTACGAGAGTTGAACTTGTCCATCTTTTTCACTTGGTAGTAAGACCCTTGTTCCTTTATTGCAGGTGCCTTGGTAGCAGCTGTTAAACCCTCTTTGGCAATGTCGTTGTCTGGCATAGAGTCCAAAGCAATATTGTATTCCTTTATCGCTTCTGGGTAAGCACCAGCTTTCATAAGATTGGCAGCCAGTTTTAAGTGGGTATCTTTGTCGTCTTGCTTGTATCTGATAACATTCCGATAGGCTGCAATAGCTCTTTGAGATGAACTGATTCGGTCGTAGCAGAATGCCATTTTTGCAGCCAATTGTCCTCTTTGAGCACGGTCTTTTGCAGGTGTACGCTGATAAGCAGTCTTGAATTGTGTGGCAGCATCGTGGTATTCACCAATGGCAAGAAACTTTTCACCTTTCTTTATGTTTCTATCAATACCACAACTGTGCAGAAGCAAAGCAACAGTACATAGCAGAAACAATCCAAAAACTTGTTTGCCACAATGTTTTTGGTACTTTATTTTGTTGTATGAAAGTCGGCGTTTATTCATATTTATATTAAACGTAACAACGGCAAATATATTGCAAGATAGTAGCTTTCTATTTCTTCTTTATCTTATGTGCCTTGTGTTGCTTCTCCGATTTTTCTGTTGGAGTTGTCGGCAAGCACATCGTTTACGATGTTCGATATTTGTTCTTTCAGTTCGTTAATGAACTGCCCAGCATCGTATTTTTTGTGTTCGATGTCGCGCAATTTCTTCTCCCAGATACCAGTAAGTTCGGCGGAGGTAAGCAGTTTCTCGTGAATGGTATCTATAAGTGCTATTCCTGTTTCGGTTGCAATCAGGTTCTTGCGTTGCCTACGAATATAATTGCGCTTGAAAAGCGTTTCAATAATACCCGCGCGAGACGACGGACGCCCAATTCCATTTTCCTTTAATGCTGCTCTTAGTTCCTCATCGTCTACCAATTTGCCTGCTGTTTCCATCGCTCGAAGCAATGAAGCTTCTGTGTAATGTTTTGGTGGAACCGTCTGTTTTTCAGTTAGAGTAGGAGCGTGTTCTCCTTTCTCTCCTTTAACGAATGTTGGAAGGATTTTTTCTGCTGCTTCATTCTTCTCGCTTGATTCCTCTATGACTTGCTTTTCGGTATTCTGCTTGTAAACCATTCGCCAGCCTTCGTCGAGTATTTCTTTACCCGATGCTTTAAATTCTATTTCGTCTACCTTGCCGAGAACCGTGGTTGTAGAGAACTTGCAATCGGGATAGAATACAGAAATGAAACGCCGTGCAATAAGGTCGTACACGTTTCGTTCTGCATCGTTTAATCCTTGAGGAATCACATTGGTAGGTATAATGGCGTGGTGGTCGGTTACTTTCGACGAATCGAATACACGTTTGCTTTTAGGAAGTGGCTTTCCTCCTAAGGGTTTCACCAAATCTGCGTATGGTTTCTTTGCCGCAAAGGTGGTTTGAAACAACGCATTCATTATTTGCGGACACTCTTTGTAAACATCGTCTGTAAGATGTTGCGTATCGACACGAGGGTATGTGGTGTATTTACGTTCGTAAAGACTTTGAATGGTATTGAGTGTCATCTCGGCAGAGTACCCGAACTTACGGTTACAGTCTACTTGCAAAGAAGTTAAATCATAAAGTTGCTTGGGTTGTTCGGTACCTTTTTTCTTCGTTACGCTGGTTACTTCAAAAGGTTTATTTTCGATTAATGCAAAGGCTTCTTGTCCTTCTTCTTTCGATGTGAACTTGCCTTTTGTAGCTGTAAACTGTGTTTCTCGATAGATAGTAGCCAATACCCAGTAAGGTTCTGGCTTGAAATTGTCTATTTCTTTTTGCCGTTCTACAATCAAAGCCAATGTCGGCGTCTGCACACGTCCTATGGAAAGCACTTGTGCATTCTTGCCGAAACGATTGTTTCCATACTTTAAAGTGTAAAGACGGGTGGCATTCATACCCAGCAGCCAATCGCCGATGGCACGTGAAAGTCCTGCCAAATAAAGTGGCTCATAGTCTTTTTGGTCTTTCAGATTAGCAAAACCGTTGCGTATAGCCTCGTCGGTCATTGACGAAATCCACAGTCGTTTAACAGGGCAAGCCACCTTTGCCTTTTGCATTACCCAACGTTGAATAAGTTCTCCTTCTTGCCCAGCATCGCCACAGTTTATAATTTCTTCTGCGTTTTTATACAGACGCTCGATAACAGCAAATTGTTTTTTAATTCCTTCGTCTTCTATCAGCTTTATTCCAAATCTTGCAGGAACCATAGGAAGGGCTGCCAGGCTCCAATGTTTCCAATTCACAGCATAGTCGTTAGGCTCTTTTAGTTCGCACAGATGTCCGAAGGTCCAAGTTACTTGATAACCATTACCTTCCATATATCCGTCTTTAGAACTTGTTGCTCCAAGTATTCGGGCAATGTCGCGTGCCACACTTGGTTTTTCGGCAATGCAAACTTTCATACTGTTTTCTTATTTTTCTGCAAAGTTACTTATAATTCTTCTTTTTCGCAAACTATGGTTTAGTAGAAAGTGAATGGGGCTGATTTTCTTTTTGATATTTAAGGCTGAATTTTAGAAGAATAAACCTTAATTTTGTAAAGATAATTCTCTTAAAAAGTGATAACTGCGCTTTGGCATTGCGAAAGCGGCTGTTTTGCGATGCAAAACCTACGCTTTTACCGTGCAAAACAGCCGCTTTTGGAATGCAAAACAATAGGTTTTGCAAAGCATTGATAATTAGTTGGTTAGGCAATACTTGCGTCTCTGAAAAATATTTACACTTTTATCGAAGTCGATTTACTCCTATTAGGCTGAAAAAAGAATCGGTCTGATTATTCAATAAGAATAATCAGACCGATTGCTATTGCTTTTTATTATTTCCCTTTTGCAGAGAAATGATAAGTATTATTTCACTACGACTTTATGTACCTTATTGCCTTGCTTGACAACATAGATACCTGCAGGAAGGGCTGCTGTGCTATTGCCAACGAGTACTCCTGATGTAGTATATACAAAAATTGGGCTATTGGCAGTTGCGTCTGTATCAATGTTGTTGATATTCGCCGGAACAGCAGAAGCGACATTAGATGGACCAGACTTGCCAACGTTGTACATTGTAACGACATAATACTTGTCGTTCTCGGTACCTTCAGGGTCGATGGCAGTTACCTCGCTCATACTGTTGCTGCTTGCAATGAGCTTATCGCCACGATAAACATTGTAGCCGAGGATTTGCAGTGGTGCGCTCTCGTAAGTAATATCGTCGATGATAAGTCCTGCTGGTTCATAGCCATAAGATGTCTGAGGTATTGTTGAGGTATGAACGATAGCGAAATATTTTGCACCTTCAGGTAGATTGACAGAAACTTTCTTCCAATTGATGTTGTCAGATGCACTTTCATTGAGAATCTTCTTGAAGCTGTTGGTATTCTTATCACTCGTAGAGTAAGCCACATAGAAGTCTTCTGGACCATAGTTGGCATAGTCGCACTGTGGTGCCTTGGTGAAGAAAGTGATGGTTTGTGCCTTACCAGAGAGTTCAGGAGAAATTATCCAGTCTTCGTTGCCACTTGGTGCATCGCCCAAATTGCCAAAGCTCATCATAGACTGGTCGCTGTTATGTCCTGCAAAACGCTGCTTGAAAAGCTGTGTGGTTGCATCGTCCATACCGTGGGTTGTGCCATCGCAGTTGAATACGGTATAAGCAAAAGCCGAACCGTTACCTGGGAAAGAAATGCCACCGAATGTGTGGGTGCGGCCTTTGTCTGCATCATAGAGTGTCCATGGGTCAATTTCGTCAGTGAGGAATGGTGCATACGTTTCGAAACTTTCGGTAATCGTGCACTTTTCTACTGCAGGAGCACTCCACTCAAGTTTCACTTTGTCTCCGTCCTTGCTGGCTTTCAAGTCGTTGATAGCAGGGTATGGAGCGATGACAACCTTGATGGTCTTCTTTACTGAAACATTGTTCTCCTGATTTTCATCGGCACTCCAATCAGCTTCTCCCCATACTTGGAAATCGCTGTTTTCGAAAGATGCAGGACAGTTGAATGTGTATTCCTTGGTTTCGCCTGGAGTAATTGTACCACTCTCGGTCGCTGTCGTAGTTCCATTGCTTGTGTGAAGCTTAACTTGGAATCCTTCAGCATCTTTTAAACCTACGTTGCGAACGTGTACGGTTACTTCTGCCTTTTCTCCTCCCTGTGTATGGAGTGGGGCAGTAATGGTAGTGATGACATTGTAGTTGATGGCATCATTGACGTTTACATCGTCTACCATAATGTTCTCTCCGTCAGATATAGCGTGGATAAGAACACGACCATAGCCGTGCTCTTTCTTGAAGTCTGCATCGGCACAGTCTACGTTTATAGTACGCCAACCGGGAGTACCAGTCAGTGTAGCGTAGTCTATTTCTGAAGCAAGTTTACGATGCTGTCCATTCACGTCAAGATACACTTGCAGCTTGCTCTTACTGCCTGGATAAGCATAGAACTGGAATGAAAGACGTGGGTTGGTTGCCTTGCCCATATCCATCTTAGGTCCTACGATGGTTGCAGCATCGCCTGCTTTTTCTGGCGTAAACATCAATGAGCCTTCATCGTCATCAGCTGAGAAGTCGCGAGAAATCTTGAAGTGTTTCTTCGTGTCGTTATAGCTTGCACTCCATGGACCTTTTTCCCAAGCACCATAAGGCCATGATTCGTGGAATGGGAAATTGTATGGAGTTCCATAGAAGAATGGGTCGGCGAAACCTCCAGCACCGATGTGCTCTGTATCGGTATATGCCACTACTTGATAGTACTTATGACCTTGTGTGCCATTGAGCGGAATATCCTTGATAGTAACCTCTGTGCTTGTGGTACTCTCGATGATAGGTTGCTCGTAGATTCCTTCAAAAATGCCATACTGAATGGTAGATGGGTCTATGTAGCCTCCGCTGGCTCCTGTCGTAACAGGGTCCCATTTCAGAGTAATAGTTCCATCAAGATTGTCGTAAACGGTTACGTTCTTAACTTTACCTGGAGTGATTTCGCTGCCAACGTAGATTTTAGCCTCAGCCTTGGCACTCTTGAGGTCGCCCACGTATGTGTAAACCTCGTATGAGTGTTCGCCTGGGGTTACGTTGTTATCTGTCCACTCTATCTTCTGTCCGACAGCTGGGTTGTCTATCTTATGAATAGGCATTGCAGCACCGTCGCGATAGATAGCTGCCGAAGTGAGCGATGTAAGGTCGCGTCCCATAATATCTTTAGTAGGAGTTGTAAATGTTACTTTTACAACCTGCTGACCGTTCTGTCCAGCCTGCAATGTCAGGTCGGTAATGGCAACAGGTGTGCCTGAAGTAGCAGCAGTTACATCTACTTTCACTGGACGCATGATGATGTAGCCTGGACGGTCGCTCACAGCGTGAAAGCCGATACGATAGTCGCCTGTAGCCGTAGGAGTGAATGTAGTCTTCAATGTAGTAGGCGTTCCGAAAGCCGTTCCAGAGATTGGAGTTGTAGCAATGATTTCGCTATATGTTGTTGGGTCATCGCCTGTTCCGTAGGCTACGTTCATACGTTGCCCTGTACCTGAGAAGCCGCCAACAACTGCACCAGCCTCGAGTGTGTATGTTTGACCAGCAGTGAGGTGCAGAGGTGGTGAACCGAGCCAGTCGTCAGCCTGTACTGTGGCGTTGGCTCCATTGTAGGCTGGTGCGCCCGCCCCCATGTCTTCCCATGTGTGGCCGTCGTTGTTTTTGTCCTCTACAGTCCATACTTTCTTTTTGAGTATTGTGCTGACACTTCCCCAATTCTCCTTGTATGGGTTCTCTTTCGTTACAGTGTGCGGAGTGCCCGTTGATGCAGTCTGGGCACTACTTGTCAAGGGGAGGCCAGCTATTGCGAGGACTCCACCAAGAAGCAATGCATAAATTCTTTTTTTCATAGAAAATGGTTTTTATATTATTATTTTATCTTGAAGTATTCATACACTTGCAAGGTCTTCTTTAAATTAAAAGGTTCACCTATACTAAGAACTTTAAATTATTTGTTTACTCGCTTCATTCCATTTTGGATAACGATGCCCTTGTATCCCTTCTGTACACGCTGACCAGCAGCATTATACATCGGATATTCTTTTTCGAGAATTGGTTTGTTGATATTGTCAATACCTGCGGTTATATCTCCTTGAACAACGGTAAGTGGCTTGTTAGACACAACACCTTTACCGTGAATCAAGATGTCGCATTTACGACCTTGAACATTTGATGGGAGAGCCTCGCAAGTAAATTTAACGACAGTCAGTCCATAGTCTTTGTAACTCTCTTCGTCTATGGTGTATCCCTTAATCCAACTTGCCATTCCAGACAATGTGTACTGTTCTTGTTTCTTCTCATCATACCACGTTCCGTTGAGTTGGGCAACAGCACCAGGGAAGACCATTCCTTGTGTACAGGTTGTTTGTCCCATTGTGCCCTCATTGTTCATTTGAACGAGGCCATAGTTAAAAGAAGTAGCACTGCCTTCGTCTACATATCCGTTGGCGTAGTCAAATTTTGCAGAGAAGGTAACGCCCAGTGCGATGTTGTTATCAGCATAGATGTTAGCTGTTTTCTTATTGCCGTCTTTAGTAGTTATAAGGCAAAGAGCTGGATTCAACACCTTATTATAATAAGGAATTCCAACACCTGACAAGCCCATATCAACACCTGCTTGGTCAAATCCACGCACTATAACGGCAAATTCCTTGTCAATGAGGAAGCCTTTGCCTTCAGGATAGAATACAGCGGCAAACTTATTATAGGTCTTTCCATTACTATCGTTGATGGGGTCGTTTGCTTCAAGGTTGTCAGCCGTGCATTTAAGTTCAGCAAGAATTTCGCTTCCAGGCTTTTTCACACCCTGTGCATCAGTCTCAACATTAGTTATGAGCATTGTCAATTCTGTACCTTTGGGCAGTGGTGTGCTACTCTTGGAGATAGCAGTTAGGAAGATATCCTCCACCCACAGTGGAGCCATAGGCTTTTCAAGGACTTGTTGCACACCACGTGAAGTGTACTGTCCGCCAGATATCGTACCCGAACCGAAGAGATAACCGTTGTCCATACCACCAAGGAAATAACCATTAACCTTGTCGTCTGTGAATTGTAAAGGACGAATGTGAGTTTCTGTACCTGTCAGCGTACCGCTCTTGATTCTTGGGTACCAATACATCACAGCGGGGAGGTCATAATCGAGTGGTCCCCAATGAGGATTCTCTTCCGAGAGCGTAAAGCTATCAGTACTACAAACGATGGTAGGAAGTGCATCGGCTCCATTGAAGCGAGATGTCAGATAGAAGTTACCTTCGTTGTCGATACTGAAAGATTTTCCTGTTTGTCCTGTTCGGTCAAAAGAGGTACAATTGCCATTCATATCATAAATATTCTGATGCCAAAAGAGTTGTGTACTCTTTGGGGCGACAGGTGCAAACTTTGCTGTGCCATAGCCTGGTACGTAGAGATAGCTCGTACCGACCATCTTACCTGTTTTTGGTGTGGCTTCGAATAATGCACCAGCAGGCTTGAGATAATAGACTGTCTTTTGTGCAGCCTTTTTGGGCGACTGCTTTCCTACATAAACAGCTGTGCTTTGTGAAAATGCCGTTGTGGCAATCGCCATAACGAACATACTAGAGAATAACTTTTTAATCATAGATAATAAATTTAAAAATTAAGTTAATATAGTATAAGGCTTAGTGAACCAATATCCATTTTTCGCCTTTCAACAAGGCTTATAGCGTCGCAAATGATATTTATCTTATCAGGATTTATTCGGCAGTTCTCATTAGACTCATACCTTAAAATCCTTTAAATATGCATCACGGTTGAGTTCTGAAACTATAAAAACATGGTATTCTGCTAATTTTTGCTTTTAAATAGCAAAATAGCATATTATTTACAGTTACCTTTATTCCTCTTACTTATTTGTACTTTTTCATAATATCGCAAAGATAAGAAAAAAAAACAAACTAAAAAAAGCTTTTTGTTTATTTTTCTAAATTTTGTAACTTTTGCGTCTTTATGGGCAAAGATAATCGTTTTATTAGTAGTAAAATAAAAGAGGGTGTGCTGTTTAGAACACACCCTCTAATACTATTCTATTTTATTTATAAGGTTTACATTTCTTCTACAGCTGCCTGCGCCGCAGCCAATCTTGCAATTGGAACACGGAAAGGAGAGCAGCTTACATAGTTCAAGCCTACACGGTGGCAGAACTTAACAGAGGTTGGTTCGCCTCCATGCTCGCCGCAAATACCGCATTTAAGGTTCTTACGGGTTTTGCGTCCTTTCTCTACAGCAGTCTTAATAAGCTGTCCGACACCTTCTTGGTCGAGAACTTGGAATGGGTCTACGTCCAAAATCTTCTTTTCAAGATAGCTTGGCAAGAAGCTTGCGATGTCGTCGCGGCTGTAACCGAAAGTCATCTGGGTCAAGTCGTTCGTACCGAAGCTGAAGTATTCAGCCTTGTTGGCGATTAAGTCTGCTGTAAGTGCTGCACGTGGAATCTCAATCATCGTACCCACCTTAAACGGAACTTCAACGCCTTCTGCCTTGAAAATCTTATTAGCAGTTTTGCGAATGATTGCTTCCTGATTGTCGAGCTCGTGCACGATACCTACGAGTGGCACCATGATTTCAGGCATTGGATTGAAGCCTTCCTTCTTTAGCTGAACTGCCGCACCAAGGATAGCACGTGTCTGCATCGCTGTAATTTCAGGGAATGTATTGCCAAGACGGCAGCCACGAAGACCTAACATAGGGTTGTGTTCCGACAAAGAGTTCACACGATTGCGGATAAACTGAACGCTAACGCCCATTTCCTTTGCCATAGCTTCCTGTCCTTCTTCATCGTGTGGTACAAATTCGTGCAATGGAGGGTCGAGCAAGCGAATGTTTACTGGCATGCCGTCCATACATTTCAAGATGCCATAGAAGTCTTGTTTTTGATATGGCAACAACTTCTCAAGTGCTTTTTCTCTGTCTTCAACCGTATCTGAAAGAATCATTTCGCGCATGGCTTTAATCTTCAGGTCTTCAAAGAACATGTGTTCTGTACGGCAAAGACCGATACCAACGGCACCAAACGTGCGTGCAACTTCTGCATCGTGTGGCGTATCTGCATTTGTGCGGACACGCAACTTTGTATATTTGTCGCAGAGTGTCATAAGTTGAGCAAAGTCGCCTGTAACTTTGGCAGCCTTTGTCTTAACTTCTCCGTAGTAAACTTCGCCTGTTGAACCATTCAAAGACAAGTAGTCGCCTTCGTGCAATACAGTTCCGTCGATTTCTACAGTGCGTTTTTTATAGTTTACAACAACGCCACCAGCTCCACTGACGCAGCATTTACCCATACCACGGGCTACAACAGCAGCGTGAGAGGTCATACCGCCACGGGCTGTAAGAATACCTTCAGCGGCTGTCATACCTGCCAAATCTTCTGGAGATGTTTCGATACGAACCATGATAACCTTGTGTCCATCTTCGTGCCACTTTGCTGCATCGTCGGCAAAGAACACGATTTGTCCACTTGCTGCACCTGGAGATGCTGGCAAACCACGTGTAAGCACTCTGGCTTGTGCCAATGCTTCCTTGTCGAATACAGGGTGAAGGAGTTCGTCGAGTTTGTTTGGCTCGCAGCGCAGAATAGCAGTCTTCTCGTCGATTTGACCTTCCTTGAGCAAGTCCATTGCAATTTTAACCATTGCTGTACCCGTGCGCTTACCGTTACGAGTCTGCAAGAACCAAAGTTTACCATCTTGTACGGTGAACTCCATATCCTGCATATCGTGGTAATGCTGCTCCAACTTATCTTGAATACTGTTGAGTTGCGCATAGATTTCAGGCATGGTTTCTTCCATTGAAGGGAACTTTGTACGACGAATTTCTTCGTCTACTCCCTGCTGATTTGCCCATTTGCGTGAACCTTCCAAGGTAATTTGCTGTGGAGTGCGGATACCTGCTACAACGTCTTCGCCTTGTGCATTCACCAAATATTCGCCATTGAAAACATTCTCTCCATTACCAGCATCGCGAGAGAAGCATACACCCGTTGCAGAAGTTTCGCCCATGTTGCCGAATACCATTGCCTGAACGGTAACTGCTGTACCCCATTCTTGTGGAATACCTTCCATCTTGCGATAAAGAATGGCACGTTCGTTCATCCACGATGTGAATACAGCGCAGATAGCACCCCAGAGTTGTTGCATTGGATCGGTAGGGAAGTCATTTCCAGTCTGGCTTTTGATAGCTTTCTTAAATTCTGTAACAAGTTCCTTCAAGTCAGCAACACTCATTTCGTTGTCCAACTTAATGCCACGTTTAGCCTTTACATTCTGAATGATAGCTTCGAATGGGTCGATGTCCTCCTTGTTTTCAGGCTTCATACCCAATACTACGTCGCCATACATCTGTACGAAACGGCGGTAGCTATCGTATGCAAAACGTTCATTGCCAGTCTTCTTTGCAAGACCTTCAACTACCTCGTCGTTCAAGCCAAGGTTCAGAATGGTATCCATCATACCAGGCATTGAGGCACGTGCTCCTGAACGAACACTGAGCAACAAAGGGTTTGACGGGTCGCCAAACTTAGAATTCATCAAGTCTTCAATGTGCTTAACGCTGTTTGTTACCTCTGAAGTTAAAACCTTGATAACAGTCTCTTTACCTTTTTCAAAATATTCGTTACAAACATCGGTTGTGATTGTGAAGCCTGGAGGTACAGGCACTCCGATTAAATTCATTTCTGCAAGATTGGCTCCCTTGCCACCTAACAAATTCCTCATGTCAGCTTTTCCTTCAGCTTTTCCATTGCCAAAGGTATAAACTCTTTTCTCTGTCATAATAAAATATATAAATATTTAAATCTTTTTTCGTCAGTGCAAATGTAACAATAATTTAGCAAATAAGCAAACTTTTAGAAAGGAAAGTATATCATAAACTTAACATCTGCTATTAATCTCTTGCTTTATTAAGTTTTTAGAATTATTTCTTGACAATATTGTTCGATAGTAAGCGGTAAGTGTTGATATTTATATATTAAAAATAGAACTCTATTTTAATGAATACATAAATGATTAATAACGTATAGCTTTTTTATGAATAAAACCATCGAAATGTTGTAAATATTTTTCACAAGAGTGTCTGCTGTTTAACTATCTCATTATCAAAGCTTTGTAAAACCTATTGTTTTGCAATCCAAAAGCGGCTCTTTTGCACGGTAAAAGCGTAGGTTTTGCATCGCAAAACAGCCGCTTTCGCAACGCCAAAGCGCAGTTATCACTTTTTAAGGGAATTATCTTTACAAAACCAAAGGAATTTTCATTAATCGTCTTGAGTAAGAAAAAGAAAATCAACAGCTTTAATAAGTATCGCCAACCTCATTTTTTAAGTTCTTCAAAAACATAAATGCCGAACTGTTATTGCAACAATTCGGCATTTTATTGTTAATCTTTAAAATCGTTGAGGAACGTTTTTAGGTAGATTTTTCTACTTTTTTTCCTCTTTTCTTCCCGAAGAAACTAAATAGGCTTGGCTTGCCATTAATGCGTCTGTAAAGCTTCCAACCCAATATAACTGCATCGGCAACACCCACGCCAGTAGCCATTAAGCCCGAAATTCTTTTCGTTGGAGCAGACGACTTCTGTGGTTTATGGAACACGCTGTCCCATAAAGTCGAAATCTGTTTGCTCTCTTTTGTAATGTCGGTAAGCAATTGTGCCTTTCGCAAACGTATCTGGCTCAAAGTCCTGTATACAGCTTCGTTGTTTGAATTATGATGCATAGGGCATTTACTTTGACATTAATAGATGTGCCAAAAACTTAACGAGTGGTCGCTGAATAAGCTGATGGCGGAATAAAACAATCAAGATGAGCAGTAGCAGATACACTCCTCCAACTATGAGGAAAGCGCAAGCTAACGAGCCAACCAATGGTTGCAACGCATAAGCAGCAGCGAACGAGAAGTAGATTGCAGTCAATGATAACAAGCCAACTATCGCTGTTAAAATGGCAATAGCTGTGAACAAGCGCACCACCTTTTCTATTACATCAAGCTTTACATATTCTGTTTGAAGCCCTATGTAACGTTTCAGTCGCTCTATGAGCTGTGCAAGCGTCTCTACATTATTATCGTTCGAGAACATACTTATGGTTTAGAGTACGTCAGATGCAGCGTCCTTGATGTCTTCTACAAACTCTTCTGCTTCTTTTCGGCTAAGTTTAATATCGTGTTTCTTGCAGAAATCGTCTACTGCATCAGAGATTTTCGTACGTGTGTCAGCACCTTTTTCAGGAGCCATCAATATTCCTAATGCTGCACCTGCAATTGCGCCTCCGAGAAATGCGCCAATATAACCTAATGTTTTCATAATTAATCAATGTTTATAGTTGAACATATATTTTTATCAAAGGCAAATATAACATTTTTTTTTGACTTATAGCAGATATTGGCACTTATTTTGTGTTAATTTTTTTGTAAATAGTTTATTTAACAAACTTTAGTTGGCAGAATAAGTTTAGTTTGCAGCTAAATTAGTAATTTCGCAAAGTTTAATTTTTGAAATCAAAAAGAATATTGTCAAACAAAAACGGAAAGAATATGAAAAAATTGATGATTTTTGGCGCAGCTGTCTGTGTTGCGATGGCTTTTACAGGTTGTAAATCAAGCGAAAGTGCATACAAGAAGGCTTACGAGAAAGCTAAGGCGCAAGAGCGTACTGGCTATACAACCGATGGAACTGCAACTGAGTCATCAGATGTGCCTACGGTTGCTCCAGTTGAAACACAGCCTACAATAGACACAAGTGTTGAAGACAACTACGACAACGTAGCTGTTCGCCAGGAGAGTGTATCGGTTGTAAATGGTGCAGGTTTGAAGTCTTACAGCGTAGTTGTTGGTTCGTTCGGTGTCAGAGCTAACGCTTACAACTTCCAAGAGCGTTTGAAGAATACAGGCTATGATGCACAAGTGGCTTTCAATAGTGGCAACAGTATGTACCGCGTTGTAGCAGCTACATTCGACAGCAAGGCTTCAGCTGTTCAGAGTCGTAATCAGTTGCGTTCTCAATATCCTGACGCTTGGTTGCTTTATGCTAGGTAATGAGCAGAATTTTATCTGTTGATTACGGAAAGAAAAGAACAGGTTTAGCAGTTACCGACCCATTGCAGATTATTGCAAATGGATTGGTAACTGTTGCTACATCTAAACTGTTCGATTTCCTTAAAGATTATATAAGTAAGGAGGAAGTTGAACTTATAGTTGTCGGTCGTCCGTTGCAACTGAATGGACAACCGAGCGAAAACTTGGCAAGAGTAGAGCAGTTTGTCAATCGTTGGAGAAAGGCGATGCCTGAAGTTCCAATAGAATATTACGACGAACGTTTTACTTCCGTACTTGCTCAGCAAGCTATTATAGCTGGTGGAGTGAAGAAAAAGACGCGCAGAGAGGATAAAGGACTTGTGGACGAAGTGTCTGCTACCATTATTTTGCAAGACTATATGCGGTCGAAAGGTTTGTGATTAGGTATTGATATGGATTTTGAAATATACCTAATATATAATAGAAGAAAATAAAAATGATATTACCAATATATACTTTAGGTCAGCCAGTGCTTCGTAAAGTGGCTGAAGATATTCCTTTGGATTACCCCGATTTGCAGCAGCTAATAGCCGATATGTTTGAAACATGTGCTGCCAGCGATGGCATTGGTTTGGCTGCTCCTCAAATAGGCAAGGCCATTCGTGTCGTTGTAATCGATTTAGATGTTATCTCGGAGCATTTTCCAGAGTACAAAGGCTTCCGCCACGCTTTCATAAACGGACATATATTAGAGTTCGACGATACAGAAACCGAAACAATGGAAGAGGGCTGTCTGTCGTTGCCAGGGATACACGAGAACGTTACTCGTCCCACTCGCATTCACGTGAAGTATTTGGACGAAGAACTCAAAGAACACGATGAATGGATAGATGGTTATTTAGCTCGTGTCATTCAGCACGAGTTCGACCATATAGAAGGTAAAGTATTTACCGACCGTATTTCACCTTTCCGCAAGAAGATGATAACCAAGAAGATGAAAGCATTGGCATCTGGGAATTTCAATTGTCATTATAAGGTGAAATCAGCTAACCGAAAATAATAAATGTTTCGGTGCTTCGTAATATCCATATTGGCTTTGTTTGCGCTGCCTTCCTTTGCTCAATACAATATTAAACGATTGATGGAGGAGGGGAGACGCTCGCTTGATAGTGGATATTACATTGCTTCTATGGAAATATTTAGGCGAATCGTGGCTCTGAAACCGAATCTTTACGAGGCTTGGTATTTAATGGCACTGTCCAAATACCACCTTGAAGATTATAAAGGAGCTGACGATGATTGCCAAAAAGCACTGCAACTGCAACCTTATATAGCCGATATTTACGACCTTTACGGTATGGTTTGTATTCGTGAAGAAAAGTACGACAGTGCTATTGTTGCCTATACAAAGGCATTGGAAATCGACCGCGACAATCAGGAGTTTTGGTTTAATCGGGCGTACAGCCTGTATATGATGGGTAACAACAAGGAAGCCACATCTCAATTGGTGTTTATTCTTAAACGATGGCCGCAGTTTTCTGCAGCACAATCTCTGCTCGGTGAAGTGAAAAGTGGACGTAAGCCAACTAAAAAATCTATTCAACGTTCGAAGAACGATAATCTGAAGCTCCATTCATTGAATAAAGGCTCGTGGCTAATGCAGCGCGTACAAGAAGAAAACGAACAGAAACAAAAGCAGAAAGAAATAAAGATGAAACTGAATTAATGGTTTCATCTTTTCTCGTTTATATGTTACTTGTTCCTCTATTATTGTTTTATAATACGAAAAAATGAGATAAACTTGAGGGATATTGCTTTATTTTCGTTAAAAAGTTGTACCTTTGTTCCCATATTGATTTATAAAAACTAATTTGTATTATGGTTAAAATCACTTTCCCAGATGGTTCTGTTCGTGAGTATGAACAGGGCGTAACTGGACTTCAAATCGCAGAGAGCATTTCACCGGCTCTTGCTCGCAACGTTGTATCTTGCGGGGTTAATGGTGTAACAACTGAGTTAAACCGTCCTATTAATGAGGACGCAACCATAGCTTTGTATAAGTTTGAGGACGAAGAAGGAAAGCATACGTTCTGGCATTCTTCAGCTCACTTGCTTGCAGAGGCATTAAAAGAACTCTATCCTGGTATTCAATTCGGCTTCGGTCCTGCACTCGAAAACGGTTTTTTCTACGATGTGCAAACCGTTGACGGACAAGTTATATCAGAAAACGACTTCCCAAAGATTGAGCAGAAAATGCTCGAATTGGCAAAGAAAGACTCTAAAATCGTTCGCCGTGATGTTGCAAAGGCAGATGCAGTAAAGGAATTTACTGCCGATGGACAAGAATATAAGGTTGAGCACATCGTCGAAGACCTCGAAGATGGTACCATTTCAACTTATTCACAAGGCAATTTCACCGACCTTTGTCGCGGTCCTCACCTTATGTCTACGGGCGCAATTAAAGCCGTTAAGCTTACAAGCGTGGCTGGTGCCTTCTGGCGTGGCGATGCAAAGAGCGACCAGCTGACACGTATTTATGGTATAACCTTCCCTAAGAAGAAGATGCTCGACGAGTATCTCGTAATGTTGGAAGAGGCAAAGAAACGCGACCATCGCAAGATAGGTAAGGAAATGGAACTCTTTATGTTCTCGGAACGAGTTGGAAAGGGACTTCCTATCTGGCTGCCGAAGGGCACACAGCTTCGTCTCCGCTTACAAGAGGTGCTCCGTAAGTTGCAACGTCCATACAATTATCAAGAAGTTATCACCCCTGGAATTGGTGGAAAGAACCTTTATGTTACGTCTGGACACTATGCTCACTATGGTAAGGACGCATTCCAACCCATTCAAACTCCTGAAGAAGGCGAGGAATACATGCTCAAACCGATGAACTGCCCTCACCATTGTGAAATTTTTGCACATAAGCCACGCTCTTATAAAGACCTTCCGCTGCGTATTGCAGAGTTCGGAACAGTGTTCCGTTACGAGAAAAGTGGCGAATTACACGGCTTAACTCGCGTTCGTACCTTTACACAAGACGATGCTCACCTCTTCGTGCGTCCCGAACAAGTAAAGAAAGAGTTTGAAGATGTTATCGACATCATTCAGAAAGTGTTTGTAACATTTGGCTTCGACAACTACGAAGCACAGATTTCGCTCCGCGACCCTGCTGATAAAGAAAAGTATATCGGTTCTGATGAGATATGGGAAGAAAGCGAACGTGCTATCAAGGAAGCGTGCGAGGAAAAAGGACTTAAAGCAAAGGTTGAGATTGGAGAAGCTGCGTTCTATGGTCCGAAGCTCGACTTTATGGTGAAAGATGCTATCGGACGTCGTTGGCAGTTGGGTACAATTCAAGTAGACTACAATTTGCCAAACCGATTTAAACTGGAATATACGGCAGAAGACAACACGAAGCAGACACCTGTGATGATTCACCGTGCTCCATTCGGTTCGTTAGAGCGTTTCACAGCTGTGCTCATTGAACACACTGCAGGACATTTCCCGTTGTGGCTGACACCCGACCAAGTTGCTATCCTTCCTATTTCAGAGAAATATAACGAATATGCGCAAGAAGTTCAGCAGTTCTTCGATACCAACGGTGTGCGTGCTTTGTTAGACGATCGCAACGAAAAGATTGGTCGTAAAATCCGCGACAACGAATTGAAACGTATTCCTTATATGGTAATTGTTGGTGAAAAAGAAATGGCAGATGGGTTAGTTTCTATGCGCCAACAAGGTGGTGGCGAACAAGCTACAATGAGTAAGGAAGATTTTGTACAGCGCATTCAGAACGAAGTTGCTGAACAGCTGAAGAACTTAGACTAATCTTTTGCAACCTAATATAATAGGTGTAAAACAATTAGAAGTAAACATAAATATCTAATCGAGGTACAGACTCTCAAAGACTTTATTGATTAATCAATATTGTTTTTAAGAGTCTGTACCTCGATTTTTTATATTGTACTGAAATGCTACATACTGCAAATATTTGATAAAAATGTCAATATTTTTCAAAAGATTGCATAATGCTTAACTCGTTTGCTATCAGTATCTTGCAAAACCTATTGTTTTGCGTTTCAAAAGCGGCTGTTTTGCACGGTAAAAGCGTAGGTTTTGCATCGCAAAAGAGCCACTTTCGCAATACCAAAGCGCAACTATCACTTTTTGATAAAATGATTTTTACAAAATACCAAATCAACTATGTCTGAATGCTTGTCATACCTGCTAATAAAGCAAGTTTATAAAAATATTATGAAATTGATAAAGAGACTGAAGTTTAAAATATCAAAAAAGAAGCATTTTAAGAAAACATTGAGTAAATTTGCACTTGAAGTTGAATTAGCCGATAAACTTAATGAAAAGTAAAGGTTTAATATATGTTCTAACACAGTATATTTGCAATTACTAAATAATTATATAATAAAGTATGAAAATCATGGACAATATAGCAGTATCCAATTTGAAAGAATTAGCGTCACATTATTCTTTTGGTAGAGTTTTATGTAGAATTACTCTAAATGAAAATACAAGCCTTGCGTATTTAGCTGGCCATGAACTTGATGCTGCTGCTGAACGTATTATTAATAAGGAATTTGATTTTTTAGCAGGTCTTTGGTTAGATAATATTGATCTGTCTCTTGCGGGTTGGAATATTGAGGAAGATGATATATATATCCAAAAAGTTTATAATCTTCTCGATATCTACCATAATTCATTAAAAGGATCATCATTTGGAGAAGTATATAGTGAAATGGCACTCTACGAAGGTGATGAGGCGTACGATTGGCAATTTATAGAACTTGCAGAGTTAAAATATAAACCTTTGGATAATATTTTGATTGAGAAATTCGGTTATCACAGCAATTGCATAAGCTCTCTATATAAAAAGCTAAAATTATTGATAGAACAAAAGTTACAGATTCTAAAGAATAATCAGACTGTTTTATTTGATGAAAGAACATTGTACGGATTGTTTTCTTTTAGTGAGGATGAAATGAAATCTTCTCTAACTTTACAGGAGTTATCGACATTAAAGAACTTTTGCACTCGGTTAGGCGAAAATAAAAAGAAAAACATATGGAATATACAAGATCTTTCTATTTACTCAACTCATCCTATTATAATTTTACCAAATGAGCATTATTGTATTTTTAACTTTTATCTACTTGCCCATGCTTTCTGTATATCACCATACTATTGGATTTTAAATACTGTAAATAAGAAGGAAATACCAGACCAAAGTGATTTATGGGGGAAGAATAACGAAATTATAGTTTCTAAAGTTCTTAATATATTAGATGGTAATAAAATAATAAATACTGGAATTAATATTCAAAGGAAAGATTCAAAGCAGAAAGAGACAGATATAGATATTCTCATGACAATAGGGCATGATGTTTTTGTTTTCCAGATTAAAAGCAAGAGACTTAGAGTAGCAAGTATAAATGGTAATGAAACTTGCATTAAGGAGGATTATAAGGATGCTGTTGAAAAAGCATATAGCCAAGGTATAAAATGTGTAAATGCTTTGAAAGATGCAAATAATTATCGAGATTTATCCAAGTATTCTGTTCAAGCCCCAGTATATCATATTGTTTACGTTACTGGAGATTATTATCAGACGATAACTCCATCTTCTTTAATACACAATATAAAAAATAATGGAGTGCCTCCTTTAATAGCTATGAGTCTATTTGACTTACATATGATTACTTATCTTTTCTCCGCACAACAATTTGTAGAATATATAAAATTTAGGGAGAAGTGTTGTCGGCTATTTATATACGCTGTTAATGAAGTATTCTTTATAGGCAAATTTTTATTTCTCAAGCTCGTTTCTAACGAACCAGCTCTTTTAGAAAAAGAAATATTACCAAGAGAATATGCCTTATTAGCAGATATAATTATTCAAGAAGGTCAGAAATACGGCCATGAGAAACCATATTTAGATGCTTGGGGAAAGATGTTAAAACAAAAAGACATACTGTTTGAGCGTAGATTATTAGAGGTTCTCAAAGCACTCGACCAAAAGGAACAGCTTACTTATCAAGGGATAAGAACTCATGGATAGCCTTTAGGATTCATAACAGAGATAAGATAGAAATGAATCTCAATCTATTTGACATTTCTATTTTTCCGTTAGCTTATTAGTCTGCTATGCTAGAATTATCAGGTACTGTCTTAAAAAAGTGTGTAAGCCCATATTTTTCTTATCTTTGTATTCAGCAAAAAAAATAATAGTAAAATGGAACTTACACATTCGCAAATTTCGGAAATTCTTTCGAATTACACAAGCAGCATCGAGGGTTTTGTTACCCTTCAGTCTTTAATCATGAATTCTCTTATGAGACATGAACGTGATTTGTTTGTCACCGAGAATGAACATGAACAATGCAATGGCTTTGAGTCCCCGTCGTTGGTACAGTCATGGTTTTGAGTTCTCTCTCCGTATTCCACGCAGTCGCAGTGGTAATTTCTATCCTGTCCTTTTAGGCTTAATCCGTAGTGAGAGCGAAGAACGTGCAAAGTTGTTCAATCTTCTTTACACCAAAGGTCTTACCACTGAGCAGATAGGTGAGATATCTGAAACCATTTATGGTCGCACTTATAGCAAACAGCAAGTTTCTTATTTAAGCAACAGTTGCCGTGAAGACGTTGACCAATGGCTCAACCGCTGGCTTTCCTCTCATTATCTGGCAGTTTATATCGATGCCACTTTCATTGCCACCCGCAGGGACAAACAGGTTTCCAAAGAGGCTTATTATACCATTTTAGGGGTATTGGAAGATGGAACTCGGGAGGTGTTAAGTGTTGTCAATCATCCCAGCGAGGGAGCTGTATGCTGGAAGGAAGAGCTTGAGGCGTTGAAAGAACGGGGAGTAGCTCAGATAGACTTAGTAGTATCTGACGCATTTCAGGGAATAGAGAATGCTGTCTGTGCGGCTTTTCCCCAGGCATCCCATCAGTTTTGCGTAGCTCATCTCAAGCGACAGATACTGAATTGTGTCTCACATAAAGACAAGCCGCAGTTGGCTGAGGAACTCAATGATATCTTTGCTTTAGAAAACAAAGAGATGGAATCTTTGTTGGGATATGAACAATTTATTACTTTTGTAGCCAAATGGGAAAATAAATATCCAGTATTGAAAAAATATAAAGCCGACCGCAACATCGCTTACTTTACATATATGGACTTCCCTGTGCAAGTGCAAAGGTGCATATACACGATCAATTGGATTGAAAGACTCAATAGGAAATATAAGAGAACGATAAAAATGAGAACATCAATGCCATCAGACAAGTCGGTACTTTTCCTATTGGCAAGTGTTGCCATGGAAGAAACAGAAACAACATATGCCAGGAAAATTTATCAATGGAAATTCTGGAAACACAAGAAAGAAAAATGAATAAAAAACAAAGAAAAGAGAACTTACACACTTTTTAGGACACTACCATCTCTTTCCAAGGCTGTTTTCGCATATCCACGAAATACCCCACGAACGAGGTTCTTGCACCTTGCCCGTGGGGTAATGAAAGCCTTATGCGGCTCTTTATTTCTTCACAGTCTTCTTTCCGTCTACAATGTAGATACCAGCAGGCAGACTCTCGAACTTGCCGTTGATACGGACACCGTCCAATGTATATATGCCGTGCTTCTTTGCAGTTGTGTCGGTAGCAGCAGAGTTGATGCCACTGGCACCTTTACTGATTACAACCCAATCGGTCAGCACGTTTCTGTCTGAATCGTAAAGATAGAAGTAAGGATATTCGTATTCTTCAATTTCTTCCCAATACGTTCCTGAAGGAGAAGTAATGGCGCAATCGGTGAAGGTAGGTATTCTGTCCCATACCCAAGCAATGCTGCCCTTGTGGTTGCTATTGCTCTTGCTGCCACCTTTGGCGCGCACGTTGCAGTTGTCGAATGTCCAATAGCCGCCATACAAACCATTACTTCCGCCGCTGGCTTCCACGCTGCAGTCTCTTATTGTGATAGTACCTTGATTGAAAACAGCCTTGTTATATTTGTCATCGCTTGCCGTTGACGAACCTGTCAGCGTAAGTTTGCCATCACCAATAATGGAAATATCCTTATCCATATTCCATATACCTACTTTCTTGTCTGAAGTAATGGTGCTTTCGTTGGTAACGCGAATAATCAGACCGTCGATTCTGTTCTCAAGTCCGTGCGCCGACGTGGCGTGTATGGTTGCGCCATCGAGGGTCAGTTTCTTTGATTCGTTGTCGTACTTCGCATTACCCGTTACACCCTTTATCACGCTCAGGTCGTTACAGTTTTCAGAAGTTACCGCCACGCCTGCAATCTTAAGGCCGTACACCTCCTGTGCCATTCCTTGCTGTGGCATTGCGATGAATAACGCAGCAATTGCTGCATACATACTTTTAGATAGATTGTTTTTCATTGTTCTACGTGCCTCTCCTTACACCCTCCTGCAAGAGGGAACACCTTACCGAGGCGGGGGCGTTAGGTTAAGTTTATGTATTCGCTTGCAAATGTAGTCCTTTTTCTCGGAAATTGCAAGAGATAGCGAAAGAAAGTGCCTGTCAGACAAGGAACTAAAAAATAAGAGCGTATGTCAAAGAAGAAATTGACATACGCTCTTATAGGTAAACTATTGTTCGTTGCTGTAATTCTTAATCATATCCGAATTTAAGTGGCTGAACACTATCTGCATACTTCCTTTGCTGAATGCAATTCGGTAGAGACCGCCTTGTTTGTCTTTCCGCTTGTAAGTGTAGGCGTATTCTTTTACTTTCCAGCAAGTATCCTGTAGGGCAGCCTGCTCAACTCTTTCGTAAAACGCTTGCGATGGAATGGTGTCGAAACTTAATATGGCTGAATAGTTGCCACCTGCTACTGTCTCTTCGTCGAGTGCAATGCTGACAGAGTCGGGAATAATAGGTTGCTGTTTCAGAACCTTATACTTCGGAAAACGTATATTTGTAATAGCCGACAGGTCGATGTTCAGCGTCGTGTCGTTTACTATTGGGGCAAATACAGAAGCTGCTACCGTATCTTTCGGCGATGGCGACGGAGTTGCATTGTTGTTGCACGAGGCAAAGCCAAGAAGTCCTGCCAATGCAACACACAGTACAGCGTAAAACGTTCGTTTGTTCAACATTCCTTTCATCATCTTATACTTCAAGTGGCTCTATGCGCGGTTTTGGAACGGGGATAGGGGCATTTGAGGGTTGTTTGGGTTTATTGTTCTCTTCGTTCTCGCGAGGACGAGGAGGAGCTATCCTGTCTTCTATATTCCTGTTCGCAGCACCTTCTGCATCTTGTTCGTTTTCATCGGGCAACCCCTCTTGTTCGTTTCTGTAATAGAGATGCAAGCTATCGGGTTCTCGTGTCGGTTGAACCACCGATTGGCAATTATACATGGCAGGGTCTATATCCTTTTCAGGATTGGGCAGCCACTTTGCATGATATTTTTGGAAAGCCTTGTCGCGCATTAAATCGTAGATAAAGTTACCGCACATTGGGAGCGCCGTCTTGGAGCCTTGCCCTAAAGCACCTGTTCGGAAGTGAATGCTACGATATTCACCGCCTACCCATGCACCAACAACAAGTTTCGGACTTACTGCTATGAACCAAGCATCGGAATGATTGTTGGAAGTACCTGTCTTTCCGCCCCAATCAGTGTCGCCAAATGTATATTGATTTAATGTGCGACTGGTTCCGCCTGGTTCAGTAAGACCGCCTTTTAGCAATTGCTGCACGAAGAAAGCACTCTGATACGACAACACTTGTTTGTTGTCTGGTTTTGCAACATACACTTCGTTGCCACGCTGGTCGAGTATCTTTGTAACCACAATCGGGTCGCAATGTTCGCCATCGTTTGCAACAGTACAGTATGCGTTCACCATTTCGAGCAAGTTTACATCGCTCGAACCTAAAGCCAACGAAGGTTCGTTTTCGAGCGGACTCTTTATGCCCATGTCTTGAGCTGTGCGAATAATGTTCTTTATGCCCATCTCTTGTCCCAAACGGACAGCTATTGTATTGATACTTCGAGCGAAGCCTGCTTTTAATGTTATAGAGTCGCCCGAGTAGTTGCCATTGGCATTGCGTGGCGTCCAAGTTTTCAATAACCCAGTCTTCTTGTCGGGCACTTGCATACTGATATATTCGTCTCTGCGCTTATCACATGGTGCCAAACCTTGATTCATTGCTTCGGAATAGACAAAGAGCTTGAAAGTGGAACCTGGCTGACGTTGCGCCGTAACCTTATCGTACTTCCATGTTCTGAAGTCTATATCGCCAACCCATGCACGCACAGCACCTGTTTCTGGCTCCATGACAACCATTGAACAGTGCATGAACTTTACCATATAACGAATGGAATCCATCGACGACATTTCCTTTTCGATTACACCTTTATCATAATCGAAGAGTTTCACCTTGTGAGGCTTGTTGATGTAGTACAACACGCTGTCTGGTTGGTTGGGGTATTTCTGTACCAAGTTCTTATAAAATGGTTGGCGTTCTGCAATTCTTTCTATAAAGCCTGGCACTAAGTTGCCATTCTCGTCGCGCCATGGGTCTTGTCCGCGCCAATGTCTGTCGAAATCCTGTTGGATTTTACGCATCTGTTTCTTTGCAGCATCTTCTGCATATTGCTGCATGCGGGTATCAATTGTCGTGTAGATTTTCAAACCACTGCTATAAAGGTCGTAGTCGTTGTCTTTTATCCAATCCTTCAGATAATCGGCAACGTATTCGCGGAAGTATTGTGCTCTACCGTCATAATTTTCTTCTACGTGGACGTCAAGTTTCAAAGGTTTCTTTGAATACTTATCGTATTCATTCTTTGTTAAATGCCCATGCGTTACCATGTTATATAATACGGTGTTACGCCTACCAAGAGAATTTGAAGGATTTGAAATCGGATTATAGTAAGTTGTCGCCTTCAACATTCCGACCAACGTTGCAACTTGTTCGGTAGTAAGTTGGCGGGGAGTAGTGTTGAAATAAGTTCTTGCAGCTGTCTTTATTCCATACGAATTGTTTCCGAAATCAACTGTATTGGCATACATTGTCAGGATTTCATTCTTAGAGTAGATAAACTCTATTTTATATGCTATAATCCATTCCTTGGCTTTGACGATAAGCATTCGCAAGCCTGGGATTTTGCCCAGTAATCCAGAATATTCCTTATTTCTAATACGGAACATATTTTTAGCAAGCTGCTGCGTTATGGTAGAAGCACCACGAGCACCATCGCGCGTTACAGCATCTTTTACAGCACCACCGATTCCCATAAAGTCTACTCCATGGTGGCTGTAAAATCTTTCATCTTCAGTACTTATCAAAGCTTTCCAAAACGTTGGATTTACATCTTCATACTTCACAGGTATGCGATTTTCCTTGAAATATTTGCCAATTAAAACAGAATCAGCACTATATATTTCTGAAGCAGCATAGGTTGGTGGGGTCTTGATTTCTGCGAAACCAGGAGACTTACCGAAAAGCCACAAGAAATTCATATCAACCATACCAAAGAAGAGAAAGACTGATACAAAGAACGATACTATACCCAATGACAGCTTTGTGTACCATGCTCTCCCTTTATACAGCTTAATATACCATGGGAAGAAATTAAAAATTCCCTTTATAATGTTTTTGAATAATCTGATTATACTTTTCATTTAGAAGTAGTTTATATAGGTTGTCTTATCCTAACAAAATTACAAAAATAGTAAAATGTTTTTTAGAACAGATAACTATCAATGTGTTTTAATATTTCTTTAGTTTCATTTGGGTGAAACCAACGAATATTCTTATCTCTTTTGAACCAAGTTAGCTGTTTGCGTGCATATTTCCTTGTGTTGCTTTGTATCTTTAAAATAGCTTCGTTAAGAGTATTTAAGCCATCAAGATATTCAAACAATTCTTTATAGCCTACAGTGTTCAAAGCATTTAAGTTTCGGTAATCATACATACGCAAAGCCTCGTCTATCATTCCCGAAGCAATCATATCTTCTGTGCGTGCGTTTATCCACTCGTATAGTTCTTCGCGCGGGCGGTTTAATCCTATTTTTATTATATTAAATGGACGTTCTTGCTTCTTGTTAGTACGATATGATGTGTATGTTCTTCCTGTTTGAATGCACACTTCAAGTGCATGGAGAACTCTGCGAGGATTTTTCTTATCTACAATTTCCCAATGAGCGGGGTCTAATTCCTTTAATAATTCGCAAAGTCTCTCTAATCCTTCTTTTTCAAGTCTTTGCATTAAAGTTTGTCGTATCTCGTCATCAATGGTTGGTATATCGTCTATACCATTGCAAACAGCATCAATATACATCATCGAACCACCAGACAAGATGTACGAAGATGTTGGATTTGCTTTTAACAAGCTCAAAACTTCTTGTTCATAAAGGCTTGCAGAGTAATATTCGCTGATACTTTTACAAGCAACAAAATGGTGTTTTACACGAATCAGCTGCTCCTTAGTAGGAGCAGCTGTACCTATGGGTAACTCTTTGTATATCTGTCTTGAATCAGCATTGATAATTTCTAAACCATAATGCTGTGCAATATCAAGTGTTAAAGCTGTTTTACCAACACCTGTTGGGCCTGTCAATACGATAAGAGTTTGTATATTCAATGCTATTTACTTAATAATTCCTCTTGATGAAGCTTGAACAAATTCAATGATATGCTGAATTTCTTCTGTCATTGGTAAAGTTTCTTTTATCTTTTGGATATTTTCTTCGCGAGTACCTTCGCCATATAACAAACGATAAGCATCATGGATTTGGTCTATTTGCTCATTGGTAAACCCTTTGCGTCTTAGTCCAATGATATTAATACCTGCATATCGGATAGGCTCTTTGCCTGCAATAATATAAGGAGGAATGTCTTGAGAAAAACGACTTCCGCCTTGAATCATTACATTACAACCAATGTTACAGAACTGGTGGCAAAGAACGGAAGCAGAGATAATAGCATAATCTTCTACTTTAACTTCTCCTGCCAGCTTAGTTGAATTGCCGATAATAATATTTGAACCAACAATACAGTCATGGGCAATGTGCATACTTTCCATAAAAAGATTGTTGTTACCCACAATCGTTGTTCCTTTTGAAGCTGTACCACGCGAAATGGTTACGTTTTCACGTATAGAATTATTGTCGCCAATTTCGCAAAGACTTTCTTCACCATGAAATTTCAAATCTTGTGGTTTAGTAGAAATACTTGCTCCAGGGAAAAACTCGTTTCCATTGCCAATTCGGGCACCAGTGTGTATTGTAACACTATTCAGTAGTTTGTTATTATCGCCAATTACTGTATTATCGTCAATATGACAAAACGGACCAATAATATTATTGTCGCCTATCTTTGCATTTGGATGTACGAATGCCAAAGGACTAATAGTATTCATAATTTTATTTATTTGTTTTTTACTATTTGTGCAGTGAACGTAGCTTCTGCTACAACATTGTCGCCTACAAACATATAACCTTGCATTGAACTGATACCATGACGCACAGGGCTTAAAAGCTCAACACGGAACAACAGAGTATCGCCAGGAACAACTTTCTGGCGGAACTTTACATTATCTATCTTTAAGAAATAGGTAGACCATCTTTCAGGCTCTTCTACTTGTGAAAGTACCAATAATCCGCCACACTGTGCCATAGCTTCTATCTGAAGAACACCTGGCATTACAGGTTCTTGTGGGAAATGTCCTTGAAAGAATGGTTCGTTGGCGGTAATGTTTTTAACACCAACTATTGTTGTTGCTCCCATCGCTACTACTTTATCAACAAGTTGCATTGGGTAACGGTGGGGGAGAAGTTCGCGTATTCGGATATTATCCATTAAGGGTTCATCGTTTGGGTCGTAAATAGGAGCTTGAATTTCGTGCTTGCGAATATCTTTACGAATCATTCTTGCAAACTTATTGTTTACGGTGTGGCCAGGTCGGGTTGCAACAATACGTCCCTTAATGGGTTTTCCAATTAAAGCCACATCGCCAATGATATCCAACAACTTATGTCTTGTACACTCGTTGTCCCAAATGAGAGGCTTGTTTTGTATGTAGCCAATACTTGTAGCGTCCATATGTGGTACCTTAAGCAGGTCAGCCAATTGGTCAAGAGTGGGTTGGTCTACTTGTTTCTCATAAATAACAATCGCATTGTCGAGGTCTCCACCTTTTATAAGATTAGCTTGCAACAACGGCATAATATCTCTAACAAAAACAAAGGTTCTTGCAGGAGATATTTCGTCAGCAAATTTATCAATATCGTCAAGCGTTGCAAATTGACTGCTAATGAACTTAGATTCAAAAGAACACATTGCTGTTATAGAGAACTGCTCGTCGGGGAGAATTGTAATAATGCTACCACTTTCGTCCTTATACTCCATCTTTTTTCTAATGATGTAATAATCTTTTGGAGCATTTTGGTCTATGATACCTATTTCTCTAATCTTTTCAACGTACATTGCTGCTGAGCCATCAAGAATAGGAAATTCTGGACCGTTAATTTGGATTAAACAGTTGTCTATTCCCATTGCATATAAGGCAGCCATGCCGTGTTCGATAGTGCTGACACGTGCTTCGCCTTTCGCTATTACCGTACCACGTTGGGTATCAATAACATTTTCTGCAATAGCATCAATAATGGGCTGTCCCTCCAAATCAATTCGTTGAATTTTGTATCCTGTATTATCTGGAGCTGGATTAAAAGTAACAGTAAGGCTTAATCCTGTATGTAAACCTTTTCCAAAGAGGGAAAAACTTCCCTTCAGTGTTTTCTGTTTTGTTGTTTCCATATATATTATTTATTCTTTTTCAATTCATCAACTTCTTTCTGTAAAGCATCTATCTGCTTATAAATCTCAGGAAGTCTTTGGAATATGACTTGTGATTTAAAATAGTTGCGTGGTTCAATAGCAGGACTTCCCATAAGCGACTGATTATCTTTTAACTTGCTCAATACACCTGACTGTGCACCAAGGAAGACTTTATTACCAATATTTAAGTGCCCAGATATTCCAACCTGTCCACCAAACATACACCATTCTCCAACTTTAGTAGAGCCCGCAATACCAACTTGTGCGCTCATAACAGTGTTTTCACCAATATCAGTATTATGTGCTATCTGCACAAGGTTGTCGAGTTTTACGCCTTTACGCACATACGTGCTTCCCATAGTTGAACGGTCAATACACGTGTTTGCTCCTATTTCAACATCGTCTTCTATGGTAACAATGCCAATTTGCGGAATTTTATCATAGCTGTTTGTTTCTGCATTTGGCGCAAAGCCAAAGCCATCCGCACCTATGACACTGCCAGAATGACAAATAACATTATTTCCGATTTTACAATTATGGTAGATGCTGGCATTAGGATAAATGATGCAATTGTTTCCTAAAGTTGTATTGTCCATAATGGTTGTATGAGGATAAATCATACAGTTATCTTCAACAACCACTCCATCGCCTATATATGCAAAAGCACCAATATAGACATTCTTTCCTATTGTTGCTTTTGGAGAAATAAACGCTAACGAATCTATTCCTTGTTTTCTTGGCTTCATGCTTTCATAAAGCTGAAGAAGCTTTGCAACACAGTCGCGTGCATTTTTTACACGTATTAATGTCGCTTTCGTTGGCTTCTCAATCTTTATGCTTTCGTCTACAAGAACTATAGAACATTCAGTTTCGTATATATAATGAGTATATTTCGGGTTTGCTAAAAAACTTATAGCACCATGCTTTCCTTCCTCTATTTTTGCGAAAGTACTAATGGTTGCTTCTTCATCGCCTTCTATGCTTCCTTGTATATATTCTGCGATTTGTTTTGCGTTAAATTCCATTCTATATAATAAATGATAAATGCTTGTTCGTGCAAAGATAACAAACTTTTGTTAGATTCTGTGATAACAAAAGTAATATTTACGAATTTTTTTAGATAATAGTTCTACGTTCAAAATCTCTGAAGCCTCTGTTATGTCTTTTAAACTACCATCTTTTGATAATATGCTAATACGGTCGTCGTTGATATCGTACATATCTTTTTGAACAGTATCAATCTGCATCAAGTAGCTGCTATCTTCTTCAGTAACGCCTAAGAAGTGGCAAATTCGTTCCTTACATTCGCCTATTTGTTCTTGTGAGATTGGTTCATCGTGAATTTCGACCTTGAAAAGTTTGCGATTGATAAAATCATCGGCAAGGAGTGATAGTATTTTATCTTCTGATTTTTGCCATACTTTTATAGCACTCCATAAGTCGCTGTCATCTAAACTCAAGTAATGTTTCAGTGTTTCTTCATTATTTTTGAAGTATTCTGCATTTACGTCGTTGTCAAGAAAGAAAGCTAAAGCAGGAGAGGCAAATAGTTTATATCCATCTTTCAGTAACTTTTTAGCTCTAAGCAATAAACTGATTAAGAGTTTTTCGTACCCAACCGTGGCTTTATGTAAATATACTTGCCAATACATTAAGCGGCGCGATGTAAGGAAATTCTCTATTGAATAAATACCTTTAGCATCTATTACCAAGGTATCGTCTACGACATTCAGCATTTTTATAATTCGTGCCGAACCTATGTTGCCTTCCGTTACACCTGTAAAAAAGCTATCTCGTTTCAGATAGTCCAACCTGTCCATATCAAGTTGGCTACTGATTAATTGATGAAGAAAACGCTTGGGGTATTCATTCTTGAAAATCTTAATAGCAAGATTAAGTTCACCATTTATTTCTTGGTTGATACAATTCATTACCATTAAAGATATTTCTTCGTGGGTAATACCTTTGATTAATGTATTCTCAAGCACGTGGGAGAAAGGACCGTGTCCGATGTCGTGCATCAAAATGGCTGCTTGAACTGCTTCTGCTTCGCTATCGAAAATGAAAACACCCTTTTGCTGCAGCGACAAGGTTGCCTCACTCATTAGGTGGAAAGCTCCCAATGAGTGCTGAAACCTTGTATGTTGAGCACCAGGATAAACAACTGTAGTTAGTCCTAATTGTTTTATACGGGTTAAGCGTTGCATAAATGGGTGCTTAACAATATTCAAAAGAAGCCCCGATGGAATCCTGATAAATCCAAATACGGGGTCGCTTATAATCTTACTGCCACTCATAGAACGCTTCTCTTTTGAATTATTCTTTTAGTTTGTCAAGCTCTTTTTCCATTTCTTGCTGCAATTCTTTCGCCTTTTCTCCTGCAATTTCTGCAAAGTTTGCTTCAGAACTTGCATAGATAATACCTCGTGAGGAATTGACCAAAAGACCGCAGTCCTTATTCATACCATATTTACAAACTTCTTGCAAACTTCCACCTTGTGCGCCAACTCCTGGTACTAAGAGGAAACTATTGGGGGCTAATTTTCGTATATCGGCAAACAAGCTTCCTTGTGTTGCACCGACAACAAACATTAAATTCTCTGTTGTGCCCCATTCTTGCGCCTTGCTCAGTACTCGCTCGAATAAGCGTACACCATCTTTGTCTTCAAATAACTGAAAGTCGTGGCTTCCTTTATTGCTTGTCAATGCAAGAAGAATAACCCATTTCCCCTCATATTCCAAGAAAGGCTTTACAGAATCTTCTCCCATATATGGAGCTATGGTAAGCGCATCAACATTATATTCTTTAAAGAATGTTTGTGCATACATCTTTGATGTGTTTCCAATATCTCCACGCTTGGCATCGGCTATTATGAAGTGATTTGGATATTTCTCTTTCAGATATGTTATTGTTTTTTCAAACGCCTCCATACCTTTCAACCCATAGCACTCATAAAATGCTAAATTGGGTTTGTATGCTACACAATAAGGAGCTGTTGCGTCGATTATGGCTTTATTAAAAGAAAAAATAGAGTCTTCTTCGTTTAACAGAAACTTAGGAATCTTGTTTAAATCGGTATCAAGCCCGACGCAAAGAAACGATTTCTTTGTAAATATTTGCTCTATTAATTGTTTTCTCTCCATACTTATTTATGTTTATTCTTTAGTTTCAAACCACGAAATGGTATTTATTATTAACGTGGGTTTGACGAATTGTTTACAGACTTGAATGTTTATACTCAAAAATGGGGGCAAATGTTAATAATGACGAAAGTATATATTGTGCCCCACGAAAGTATATATTGTGCCCCACGAAAGTATATATTGTCGCATTCTCTGTCTACTATACCTGTGGAGATTAAATTTCTTCTTCTATATTATGCCAATAACTTACAATTCTGTTTCTTTTAATTTTTCTGCGTTTTCTGCAACAGTCAGTGCATCTATCATATCTTGGATTTCACCATTCATAAAACCGGGCAAATCGTGAGTCGTAAAACCTATACGATGGTCGGTTACTCGACCTTGTGGATAGTTGTAAGTACGGATTTTAGCCGAACGGTCTCCTGTAGAAACAAGACTCTTACGTCTGCTTGCAATGTCGTTTACATATTTTTGATGCTCACGGTCGTATATAAATGTACGCAATCTCGATAAAGCTCTTTCCTTATTCTTAGGTTGGTCGCGGGTTTCGGTACATTCTATAAGGATTTCTTCCACCTCTCCTGTATTAGGATTTTTCCACGGATAGCGCAATCGAACGCCCGATTCCACCTTGTTCACATTTTGACCGCCTGCACCGCTCGAACGGAAAGTATCCCATTTTATGTCGCCTTCATTAATGTTTACTTCAAATTTATCGGCTTCCGGAAGTACGGCAACTGTCGCTGCCGATGTCTGCATACGACCTTGCGTATCGGTAGATGGAACACGTTGCACGCGGTGGACACCTGATTCGTATTTAAGAATGCCATATACGCCGGCACCTGCTACAGCAAAGTCTATTTCTTTAAAACCGCCAACAGTTCCTTCCGAAACCGATGTGATAGACAGTGTCCAACCTTTCTTGTCGCAGTAACGTTTATACATATTGAAAATATCGCCTGCAAATAATGCAGCTTCGTCGCCACCTGCTCCTGCTCTGATTTCCATTTGTACATTCTTGTCGTCTTCCGGGTCTTTAGGAACAAGTAAAAGCTTAATCTCCTCTTCAAGTTTTGGCTGTAATTCTTCGTTCTCACTCAGTTCCAACTTTGCCATTTCTTTCATTTCAGGGTCGGTTTCATTGGTAAGAATGTCTTTAGCTTCGTTTATTGTAGTAAGACAATTTATATATCGTTTTCGAGCATTCATAATATCACCAAGGTCTTTATATTCCTTGGTAAGCTTGACATATCTTTGTTGGTCGCTTATCACGTCTGGGTCGGTAATGAGCGTAGAAACCTCTTCAAAACGTGCTTCAAGTCCATCGAGCTTCTCTAATATACTATTCTTTTCGGGCATATATTTATTTCTGTTGTTGTTTAATAATTAAATTCTCCAAATTCGCTTTTGATAGTTAAGCTCTTTTCGCCTTCTTCAATATGACCGATAACTTGTGCATCGATATTGAATTCCTTGCTAATAGCAATAATCGAGTTTGCCATTTCGGGGCAGACATAAACTTCCATTCTGTGCCCCATATTGAACACTTGATACATTTCTTTCCAATCCGTACCGCTACATTCCTTTATAGCTTTAAACAAAGGAGGAACTGGGAACATATTGTCTTTTACTACTTTACAGTTATCATTTACAAAGTGCAATACCTTTGTTTGTGCTCCGCCCGTGCAATGTACCATTCCGTGTATTTCGCTACGATATTCATCGAGTATTCGCTTAATTACAGGGGCATAGGTGCGGGTAGGGGAGAGTACCAACTCTCCTGCATTCAGAGGACTGCCTTCTACCGTATCGGTCAGTTTGTATTTACCACTATAAACAAGTTCGTTGGGCACAGCGTGGTCGAAACTCTCAGGATATTTTTCAGCCAAATACTTTGAAAAAACATCATGGCGTGCACTTGTAAGGCCATTGCTGCCCATTCCGCCATTGTACTTCTTTTCATAGGTTGATTGTCCAGTTGAACTCAAGCCAACGATAACATCGCCAGGGCGAATATTCGCATTGTCAATAACGTCAGAGCGTTTCATTCTACAGGTAACAGTAGAATCGACAATGATAGTACGCACCAAGTCGCCAACATCTGCTGTCTCTCCGCCAGTAGGGTAAATGCCTATTCCCATCTCTCTCATTTCTGCAAGCAACTCATCTGTGCCGTTAATAATGGCAGATATAACTTCGCCTGGAACAAGCATCTTATTGCGTCCGATAGTAGATGATACTAAAATATTGTCTACTGCACCAACACACAACAAATCGTCGGTATTCATAACTATGGCGTCCTGTGCAATACCCTTCCATACACTTAAATCGCCAGTTTCTTTCCAGTACATATAAGCTAAAGAGGATTTTGTACCTGCACCATCGGCATGCATTATATTGCAGTATTCCTCGCTACCTCCTAAGATGTCTGGAATGATTTTGCAAAAAGCCTGTGGGAAAATTCCCTTGTCTATATTCTTTATAGCGTTGTGTACATCTTCTTTGGCAGCACTAACGCCACGCATTGCATATCTGTTATTCATTGTCTCGACTATATTTTCAGATTATTTATCTTCTTTATCATTCCAAATATCCCAGCTTGCAAATGCTTGCAAAAGTAACATTTCCAATCCGTTCTTAACAACTGCACCATGCTCTTTGCCTTTTTCCATAAAGCGTGTTACGTTAGGATTGTAAAGCAAATCATATAAAAGTGTATGACTATCCATGGCTTCATATGGAAGTGGCAAACATTCCTCCACGTTTGGATACATTCCTACAGGTGTGCAATTTACAATTACATTAAACTCTTTTATTATCTTGGGAGACAAATCATTATAGGTCAAGACGTCTATGTTTTTGCGTCTTGAAACACATTTGGTCTCAATACCTAAAGATTTTAATCCATAGCATACAGCTTTAGAAGCACCACCTGTTCCTAATACAAGTGCTTTCTTATGATAGCGTTCCAATAAAGGCTCTATGCTTTTTGTAAATCCTATAACATCGCTATTATAGCCTTTGAGATATGTTTTGTTACCTATGTGTTCTATACGAATGACATTTACAGCACCGATAGCTTTTGCTTCAGGACTCAAAGCATCAAGATACTTAATAACTTGCTTTTTATAAGGTATGGTAACATTAAGTCCTTTCAATTCCAGATTCGTATCAATAATCTCCAAAAGGTTTTCAATAGATGAAATTTCATAATTATTGTACTCGGCATCAATGCCTTCGTTTTGAAATTTCTCATTAAAATATCCTTTGGAAAAAGAATGCTCTAACGGATAACCTATCAGTCCATATTTGTCCATAAGTAACTAAATTTTATTTTTCAGCAATATACATTGTGCAGATACCAAAAGTCAAACGCTTAAAAGAGGTTTTAGCGAAACCAGCTTTCTGTAGAATTTTCATCATTGTCTCACCTTGTGGAAATGCAGCAATCGTCTTGTTTAAATAATCGTATGCACTGCTATCTTTTGAAATCAAGCGTCCGTAAAATGGTAAAACCACCTTTGAATACACTTTAAAGAGTTGCTTCATAGGGAATGATATTGGTGTAGTGAGTTCTATAATACACAAATGCCCGCCTTTCTTCAAAACCCTGTACATTTCTACAAGCCCTCTCTCAAGGTCTTGAAAATTACGAATGCCGAAAGCAGCTGTTACAGCTTCAAATGTATCGGAAGGGAAAGTAAGATTTAGACAATCTTCTTTTTGAAATGATATAATGCCTTCCAACCCTTCATTTTTTACCTTCTGTCGCCCAATTTCCATCATTCCTTCGGAAATATCAGCACCTATAAGTGTATCAGGTAAAAGCATTTTGGCTGACAAAATAGCAAAATCGCCAGTCCCCGTTGCAATGTCAAGTATTGTTTTGGGCTTGAATGGTGAAAGTTGCTTTATAGCTTTCTTGCGCCAACTTTTGTCTATATTCCATGACAGCCTGTGATTTAAGGTGTCGTAGGTTGGGGCTATGTTGTCAAACATTTCCTCAACCACTTTCCCTTTTTCGTCCGTGCTGTTATAGGGCTTTATTTTTTCTTGATTATACACTTTGATGCCGATTGGTTTCTTGCGACTATTATCTTGAAGTCTTTTATTTTCTTGAAGCCAAATACTGGCTTACATTCTTTTCAATGCGTCCTGCCAAGTCAATTTCGTTATCAACTTTTACAAACGTTTCTCCTGTGATATGCTCGTAGAGCTCAATGTATCTGTCGCCTACGCTTGCTGCATACTCATCAGTTATTTCGGGCATTGTCTGTCCTGGTTCGTTCATGAAGTTGTGTTCTATCAGCCATTGGCGAACAAACTCCTTTGAAAGCTGTTTCTGTGGTTCGCCTTTTGCCAGCTTTTCTTCATAGCCGTCAGCATAGAAGTAGCGACTTGAGTCTGGCGTATGTATTTCGTCTATTAGATAGCATTTGCCATCACGCTTACCAAATTCATACTTGGTATCAACAAGAATAAGCCCTTTTTGAGCTGCAATTTCCTGTCCGCGTGCAAAAAGTTTTCTTGTCCAATCTTCAATCGTATTGTAATCTTCTTCCGAAACGATACCTTGCTTGATGATTTCTTCTTTGGAAATGTTCATATCGTGGCCTTCATCAGCCTTGGTGGTTGGTGTGATGATTGGCTCAGGGAAGCGTTCGTTTTCTTTCATTCCATCTGGAAGTTTCACACCACAAAGTTCTCTGCAGCCAGCTTTATATTCTCTCCAAGCCGAACCTGTAAGAATAGAACGGATAATCATCTCCACCTTAAAGCCTTCGCATTTTAATCCCACTGTAACCATTGGGTCTGGAGTAGCCAATTTCCAGTTAGGGCAAATGTCTGAAGTAAGGTCTAAAAACTTTGAAGCTATCTGGTTTAAAACCTGTCCTTTGAAAGGAATACCTTTAGGCAATACCACATCGAAGGCTGAAATACGGTCGGTTGCGACCATTACTATTAAATCATCGTTGATGTCGTAGACATCACGAACTTTTCCGTGATAAACATTTCTTTGTCCTTCGAACTTGAAATCGGTTTTAGTCAATGCATTCATAATTTTTATTGTTTTATGGAGTAGTTTTACTTTTCTTTGTTTTATCGTATGTATCGTAAGCAGTAACAATTCTCGTTACAAGCTTATGTCTTACAATATCTTTTTGGTCGAGCTTTACAACAGCTATTCCTTCTGTTCCAGAAAGTATTTCTATTGCTTCTTTCAGTCCGCTTTTCTGATTGTAGGGGAGGTCTATCTGTGTTAAATCGCCTGTTATTATCATCTTCGAGTTCATTCCCAATCGTGTAAGAAACATTCTGATTTGGGCTGTCGATGTATTTTGGGCTTCATCGAGTATGACAATGGCATCGTTCAACGTTCTTCCTCGCATAAATGCAAGCGGAGCTATTTGTATGACGTGCTTGTCCATCATATCTTGAAGTTTAACTGCAGGAATCATATCTTCAAGCGAATCGTACAAAGGTTGCAGATAAGGATCTATTTTCTCTTTCATATCGCCAGGCAGGAAACCTAATTTTTCTCCAGCTTCAACCGCAGGGCGAGAGAGAATAATCTTCTTAACCTCTTTTGCTTTCAATGCTTTTACAGCAAGTGCAATACTCAAATAGGTTTTACCTGTACCTGCCGGACCTACCGCAAACACCATATCGTTCTTGTTGAAGGCATCAACCAATAGTTGCTGATTGTGAGAGCGACTTTTTATAGGCTTTCCCGAAACAGAGTAAACCAACACTCCTTTGCCTGCATCTGTTTTGGTTTGTCTTCCGTTTACAATGTCAAGAATATCTTCTTCGCTTATAACATTATACTTTAAAATATGTTTGCGCATATTCTCAACATCTTCTTCTAATTTTGCCATCTGCTCTTCATCGCCCAATACCTTTATTACATTGTCGCGAGCAACGACTCTCACTTTTGGAAAGAGAGATTTTATCATTTGCAGATGTATATTACCAACGCCATAGAACACTACGGGGTCAATATCATCAAGAACAATATGTTTTTCTATCAATTTCTTTCACCTATTTTAATACTGCTGCAAAGTTAATATAAAAACGTGAACCACGCAAATAAATATCAAATCTTGTAAGTCGATTTAATCAAAAAATTACTACCTTTGTACTTCAGTATGGTAAAGAAAGTAATTAAGTTTGTTAAATGGATAGCAGCAATGTTGTTTGCTTCTACTATATTGGGTGTGGTGGCTTATCGCTTCATACCCGTTTATTTTACGCCCCTGATGTTTTCTCGCTGCTTCGAACAGATAGTGAATGGTGAGAAAATAAAGTTGTACCACGATTGGATTTCTTTAGAAGAAATGCCGAAGTCGATGCCTGTTGCTGTGATAGCGAGCGAAGACCAGCGTTTTCTCAGCCACCACGGATTCGACTATAAAGCGATAGAACAAGCTGCTAAAGAACATCTAAATGGGGGGAAGAAGCTGCGAGGAGGTTCTACCATATCGCAACAAACCGCCAAGAACGTATTTCTATGGCAGGGACGTTCTTGGGTCCGCAAAGGTTTAGAGGCCTATTTTACTTTTCTTATTGAGTTGTTCTGGAGCAAGGAACGCATCATGGAAGTTTACCTGAACTCCATAGAAATGGGCGATGGCATTTACGGTGTGCAAGCATGTGCAGAGAGAAACTTCGATGTAGACGCCAAAAATCTGACTCGGTCGGACTGCGCCTTAATTGCTGCAACGCTGCCCAACCCTCGAAGATTCTCATCGAAATCGCCAGGACCGTATATGCGGAAGCGTTTAAAGCAAATAGAAGTCCAGATGAAACACATACCTGCGTTCCCATTAAACAAGTAAGAAAGGATTATAGATTATTGCAATGCAAGAGAATACGGAAGAAAAGATAGAGGAACTGTTGTCGCAACTAAACGAGAACCAGCGCGAGGCGGTGGAATATTGCAACGGTGCATCGTTGGTTGTTGCAGGAGCAGGGTCGGGAAAGACGCGCGTTCTTACCTACAAGATTGCTTATTTAATAATGTATGGCGTTTTACCCTACCGCATTCTTGCGCTTACCTTTACCAATAAAGCTGCCCGCGAAATGAAGAGTCGTATTGGTTCGTTGGTCGACTATGAGAAGGCAAACCAACTGTATATGGGCACGTTCCACTCGGTTTTCTCTCGCATTCTTAGGGCAGAAGCACAGCATATAGGCTACAACAGCAATTTCACCATTTACGATGAAAACGACTCTCGTTCGCTTTTAAAATCCATTATCAAGACATTGGGTTTAGACGATAAGAAGTATAAGCCTGCCACAGTGCACAATATCATCTCAATGGCGAAGAACCAGCTTATCACGGCAGATGCCTACGCCAACGACAAAGCCATATGGGACCGTGACAGAAATATGAAACTGCCTGCCATTTCGCAAATATACACAGCCTATCAGGCACGTTGTCGTCAGGCAAATGCAATGGACTTCGACGATTTGTTGGTGAATACGTTCCGTTTGTTCAACGATAATGCCGACATTTGCAATAAATATGCAGAACGCTTCCAGTACATTCTTGTCGATGAGTATCAAGACACGAACTATGTACAGGTGGCTATTGTGAAACTCTTGGCTGCGCAACATCAGCGTGTTTGTGTGGTAGGCGACGACTATCAGAGCATTTATTCGTTCCGTGGAGCTAACATCGACAACATTCTCGACTTTCAAAACAAGTTCGACGATGTGCGGGTTTTCAAGTTGGAACGAAACTATCGGTCTACGCAAAAGATAGTGGAAGCTGCCAATTCGCTTATGAAACACAACGCCCGACAGATACCGAAAGATGTCTATTCTGAAGAAAGCGAGGGAGCAAAAATAAGCTATCGACCCTGTTACAGCGACAAGGAAGAAGCGATGGTCGTTGTGAAAGAAATAAGCAAACTGAAGCGTTCGCAATCGTTTGAATATGATAGCTTTGCCATTCTTTATAGAACCAATGCTCAAAGTCGTAGTTTCGAGGACGAGCTGCGCAAAGCTTTAATTCCTTACAAGATATATGGCGGACTTTCGTTCTATCAGCGCAAGGAGATAAAAGACATTATAGCCTACTTCCGTTTGGTGGCTAATCCGAACGATGAGGAGGCTTTCAAGCGCATTATAAATTACCCTGCACGTGGTATTGGCAATACAACATTGCAGAAAATCATAGACTGTGCAAACAAGAATGAGGCAAGTTTGTGGGACGTAGTGGGCGATGTGCAGCATTACGGATTAGATGTGAATAAAGGAACGGCGACGAAACTAACTGATTTTGTTGAATTAATCAACGACTTTATTCGCCGATTGGCCATGTCAGATGCCTATACCTTGGGTTCGGAAATCATAAAAGAAAGCGGTATTTCTGCCGATTTGGCACAGGGAACAATGCCAGAAGACGTGTCGCGACGCGAAAACTTGGAGGAACTTCTTGCAGGAATACAAGCATTTGTGGAGGACAGAAGGGAGGAAGGACGTGAAGAAGAAACCTTCTTGACCGACTTTTTGCAAGAGGTGGCACTCTATTCTGACCTTGACAAGCAGGACGACGACAGCCCCAAAGTGTCGCTTATGACCATTCACTCTTCAAAAGGATTGGAATTTCCTGTAGTGTTTGTTGTTGGTTTAGAGGAAAACATCTTCCCCAATGCAATGGCTGCAAGTTCTCGTCGTGAGATAGAAGAAGAACGCCGATTGCTTTATGTTGCCATTACACGTGCCGAACGGTTCTGCTTTCTTACCAATGCGAAGAACCGTTATCACTTCGGAACGATGCAGTTTAACAATCCGAGTCGTTTCCTGAAAGATATTGACGACGCTTATATAGAAACCGAAAGCGGACTATCGGTAGGCGGAGGTGGCAGAATGCCTTGGGATAAACCCTACACAGACAGCCGTTGGCAGAACTCAAACCCTGTTGCGAGTCAGTTTAAAGCTGACCCTAAGCCCAAGATTACGGCACGCAAGATGCCCGAACGCGCCGTAGACCCTCTGTCGGAACGCACCAAGCAGCGACTGATGAGCGAAGGGGGAAACTTCAAAAGACTTTCGGCGGCAATCTCAAATGGTGGTAGACAATATGCAGCAACTTCTCAGACAACCACTTCAAACACTGTTGCAGGGAATGGACTTACAGTTGGAGCAACCATTGAGCACCAACGTTTCGGCATAGGCGTGGTAGAAGCGATAGAGGGAACAGGTGAAAATGCAAAAGCAACTGTAGCGTTCCGCAATGCAGGAACAAAACAATTGCTTCTAAAATTTGCTAAATATAAAGTATTGTAGGTAGATTCTAAAAACACTTTTGAAGGATTTTAGCCTTCTTGTCAAGCGTTTGAGGATAGTAGAAGTATAGCGGAGAAAGCCTACTTTGGGCACGCAAAGAAAGCGATAAAACTGTAAATATTTTTCACAAGCATAGCTATTGTGTAACTATCTTGTTATCAGTGTTTTGCAAAAGCTATTGTTTTGCATTCCAAAAGCGGCTGTTTTGCACGGTAAAAGCGTAGGTTTTGCGTTGCAAAACAGCCGCTTTCGCAATGCCAAAACGCAATTACTACTTTTAAACGAAATAATCTTTACAAAACAGAAGGTGTTTTCAGCAACAACTTTAAGCGTTAGCCTCGCCCACAGAGTTGGCAATATGGGCAGAGAGAACACATTTTTAAGTCGGCTGTTGGTTCAAATGTTTCTTTCACAAATATCTCTTCCAATTTGTTTTTCAAGAAGTTATCGAAATCCTCTGCATATACCATAGCATTCGTAATAGGCTTTCCGCCTAAGGTCAGTATAGGCGAATAGTCGTCAGCGTTGGCGTGTTGAATGAAGAGCAGGGCAGGACTAACGGGTTTGTGGTTAGGGTTGTTGTCTGCATCTTCGGTCTGTTCGATAATGCTGTACAGTACTGCTTGGAAGATATAGTCGCTTTTGTCGGTCAGTATTTTCTTTGAATCGAATATGGCTTCTACGTCTTTAAGCTGTCCTGCAACTTTGTTGCCCGTCTTGTAATCGACTACACGGAGCTGTTCTTGCGTTGTGCCTAACTTTACTTCGTCTAAACGGTCGATGCGTCCTCCCACAGAAATGGCTTTCTGCCTGCCGTTTACATCAATCGTTATAGTTTTGTAAACATCAAACTCGTGGCGTATTACACGCATTGGAGCAGTGTGTGCATCGATGCGAAGAAGTTGGCGAAGAAACCTCTCTATCACTTCTTGGTTGATGAGTTGGAGTCCATTCAGCTTCGGGTGTTTGGTACTGCCGGGTTTCTGAAGGAATAGTTCGCGGGCGAAAGCCTCGCTCACAATGTCGCTCATTGTAGCGTTCGCATTGCCTGTTGTAGGCGATTGTGCCGACTTTCCAGTCTTTAAAACATACTCGATATTCTCACGTGTAATGACTTCACGAGGCAAAAGCCGCTCGTACATGAGTTGGGCTGCACAGTGGAAAATGTTTCCAAACACACGTCCGTCTACATCATCTTCGTCGTTATCGTCGCTTTCCATCAGTTCAGCTACATACTTATAATAGAACTTAAGTTGGCAACTTTGGTAGGTATTGATGGCTGTTGGCGAGAAGTAAGAAATGCGGTTGAGCTTGTTTTGCACTACTTCGTCCTTGATAATTATCGGTGTTGTCAGCTGCATTGGCTCTTGTCCAGCTTGCAGTGCCCATTGTTTAATGTTGAGTTTGCTCTCTACCAACAGCTGCAACATAAAGCGGCTCATCTCGCCTGTCTTTGTTCCTTGGGTGGAATTGTTGTAGAGCAGCGTAACGTGTTTGGTGCGTTGTAACAGTCGATGGAAGTAATAACTGAAGATAGCGACCTTGTTGTCGATGGTGGTAAGACCGTAAGCCTTCCTTACAAAGTGCGGAATAAACGATACATCGTTTACACCTTTGGGCATATTTCCCTCGTTGCAAGAAAGCAGCAATACATTGTCGAAGTCGAGATTGCGTGTTTCCAACACACCCATTATCTGCACTCCGCGGGCTGGTTCGCCGTGGAAAGGAATGCTTGTTGAGGCAATAAGCTGACTGAACAGACGGCGGAAGATAACGAAATCGGCTATTAAGTCGCCATCTTTCATCAGTTCCAAGAGTTTGTTCAAGAGTGTGTACATACGGAAAGTAGATTCTTGGAACAGCTGGTCATCGCTTTCTGCACCGTTGGTTGCAATTGTTCTGACCATATCAGACAGCCACGCCACCAATGCTGTTACAGGTGTGTTTATGTGTTGTAGGCGTGTGCGTTCCACCTTTATATAATATTGCTTCTCCGCTTTTAGCTCTGCAAGCAGGTTGGCAGCATCTATGTTGAGGTATTTTCCGTAGGGGTGGCGCAACACGTGGGACAGATGTTGCAAGCGGTAAGCACCTTCTTGTGCCGAATACCCCTCTGTCTGCAGTGCTATAAGTTGCCAAACCATAGAGGTGATAGGTGTTTGCGAAAGTGGATAACCTGTTGTAACGTTCAGTAAATCGACCTCTGTTGGTATGCAGTGGATAACGGTTTGCAGCAACGCTTCGTTGCACATAACCACTGCTGTGCGCTTTCCTGCTTGATAACGGTTGTTTTCGAGCAGCCATTCTGATATGTAACGAGCCTGCAAATTCTCGGTGGGTGCTGAAATATAACGCACTTCTTTCTCTTGTTCAAAACAATTGTAGAGTTCGTTTTCGGCATCAAATTCGTTGGGAAACTTGTCGAACCATTTATTAATATAGACACCTGCTTCGTTGGTTGCCTTTAGGTAATAGTGGTCGTAGTCCCAATAGAAGCGTGCTTTGCCTTCTTTCTTCAATGCCGAGAAGAGTTTTTGTTCCACCGCTTGCAAGACATTGAAGCCCACAAAGACGTAGGTTTCGTACCGATTGGGAATGCTGTTGCGCTCTATAACATCTCGATAGAGCATACCTTCGTAGCCGAGTTCTTCGGCTTGCAGCTTTGCTTTGAAGTCGGAATAGACATCGTAAAGCTTGCTCCATAGATTGAGAAAGCGTTCTTTCAGTACGCTCGAATCGCCTGTGAAGTTGGCAAAAAATCGACTTAGTTCAGCTTTCTGTGTTTCAGTGAGATAGTCTATCGAGTCTAATTCGTGCAAATCGCGAATGTTGCGGAACACCTTGTCGGCGTCTGCCATATTCTTGTCTATGTCGTCAAAATCGGCTAAAAGCAACTGCCCCCAGCCGTAGAACTCATCGAGAGTTTCGTTTCTGCCCGTTTTTTCTATATATGCTTTATGGAGAACGCAAAGACTTTTTATTGGGTCGGCTACGGTAAGGTTGGACTGTTGGCGGAATAATTCGGAGATAGTGATGTACGATGGACTCCAAATAGGACCATCGGAAAGCTTTGCCAACTCTTGATTAAGGAATAAGGAAGCTCTCTTGTTTGGAAAGACAATGGCTATATGTGCTAAGTCGTTGCCGTATTTTGCGATTAAATCTTTTGCTACTTCTTGCAGGAAAGTCTTCATATCATCAAGTATTTACATTAAACATTTACTTTAACAATGGTGTTGTTAATAACATACCACAAGTATCCTGAAACATTATTGCTGCCCATTTGTTTCAGTATTTCCATATAGCGTTGCACTTGTTGTTTGTATTCCTCGCGTTCTTTTCCAAACTTAAAATCGACCACTATTATTTCTTCTCCATTCGTCATAACACGGTCGGGACGATGTTCTCGCATTTCGTCCGTGTCTGAATCATATTCTAAAATGGTGCATTCGTTATAGAGTTTCCATTTATCGGAGAACCATTCCTGCACCTGTTCGTTCTTTATTGCATTTTCAATCTTTGTGCGTAGCTGTACCGAAGTGATTTCGTCGTTGTATATAATGCCCTCTTGTTCTAATTCGTTCAACTTCAAGGGTATGTCTGCCGTGGTATAAATGGTTGAGAAAAGTTGGTGCAGGACATTTCCAATCTTAATGTAACGCATTTTGTCTATTGAGTCTATGTCTTCTCCTTTTATAAACTCTCTACTCTTATTACTTTGTCGGAAGTTTGCAGCCTGTGGGTATGTAGCAATGTTTACAATATGTTTTTCGGGCATAACGAGGAACGGATTGTCTCCATTTCGTCTTCCTTCGTTTTCCGTTGCAGCATCTAAAGTACCGTATTCAAAGTGGATAGGGCTCTTTACATCGTCGGGGAAGTCTAATGAACTACCCTCTAACTGCTCGCTTATTCTTTCCAAAACCACTTCAATCGCTTGCGAACGATTTTTTGACGGTGCATTGTTCTTTCTGTCTTTGAGTGCCGTTTCGCCCATTCTGCTGCCTGAAATGAATAGGTTTTTCGATGCACGGGTGAAGGCTACGTAAAGCATATTCATATTGTCGATGGTATTCTGGAAATGCTCTTCTTTATAATCGTCCTCAAATACCGTACCGAGCAATCCTGTTTTAGTGAAGTCTATCGGCAGCAACGGCAGTTTATTGAAAGGCTTTGGTTTATCTGCCGTTTCGCACCAAAGTGTGTATGACTTCTCCAATTGCCAATCGCAGAACGGAATAATGACATTCTCAAACTCCAATCCCTTGCTTTTGTGAATGGTCATAATGCGTATTCCTTCTATCTCGTCGCTCTGAATGGTCTTGGACGACAGTGTATTTTCCCATTCTTTAATAAAGTCGTCGATGTCGGCAGTATGGTCTTGCAAGTAGTCGTTCAGTGTGTCGTACAGGGTGCAGATATACGAACTCTGTCCTTCTAATTGGTCAAGGCTGAATAGCATAAAGAGTTTGTCTACCAAATCGACAATAGGCATTCCTAAGAGAATATCTCTGTTTTCGACATATTCCTTCGGTAATGCGCTGTTTAACTTTTCTACTTGTTGTGCGTAAGCTAATCTGCGCCTTTCCTTCTTGTCGGTTATTTCAGTGTCAGTATCGTCGTGGGTTGGCAACGAAACCAATAGGTCGGTATCGTTTATAGGCTTTTTCAGCACTTCTTGGTTATAGAGTTTTACCAACTTTCCACGCGTAAGATTGTCTTCGGGGTGGGTGAGAAGGTGCAATGCGCTGATGATAACATTCACTGCCAACGATGCGTCCAAGCGGAAAGCCTCGTCGGAAACGATGTTTACTTCGCTGCCAAATGCTTCCAAAAGACGATTGACAATATCTTGAATGACGTTGTTTGAACGAATAAGAATGGCTATTTCGCTCTGTTTCTTGCCCGAATAGCCTTTGTCGAATAATTCACGAATGGTTTCTACAAGTTGGTTCAAGATGCCTTCTCTGTAATCCTTGCTTGGCAGCAGGTCTATTTTTACATAGCCTGAATCTTTTATTTTATGCGTTTTCTGTGCTACGTCTTCGTATGCTTTCCGCACGATTTCAGCCTTTTCTATCTTGCTTTGCTCCAGTTCTTCTGCCGTATCATTGACACATTCTTTCCAAAATGCGTTGTTGAAGTCGATAATTCGCTTTTCCGACCTGTAATTGTAATCGAGTGTTTGCAGATCGATTTTCTGATTTGGAAATTCGTTTTCTATATCGTTCAATATGCGCCAATCGCCCTGTCGCCATCTGTATATGCTCTGTTTGATGTCGCCGACGATAAGATTTTGCGATAGTTCTTGCGCCATACAGTTGTTCAGCAGTGCCAGAAAGTTTCTCCATTGGATAGTACTTGTGTCTTGAAACTCGTCTATCATAATGTGTTTAAGGCGTGCACCAATCTTTTCAAAGATAAAGGGAGTGTCGCTGTCGGAGATTAATTCTTTGAGCAATGCCTGTGTGTTGCTGAGCATAAACCTGTTTGAATCCTTGTTCAAGTTGTCTACCGCATCTGCAATGGCGTGTAACAAACGTAGTTGCGACAGGTGCGACAAGGTTAATCGGATAGATTGGAACTCATTCCAATGCTCGTCATTGTATTCTACCAACTCCTTCAGCTTGTTGCAAAGCGAACTTGCTGCAAGTGCTTTTATTATTTCCTTGTCGGCCTTTTCGCACTTGCTGCTTGCCCATTTGTCAGGATTTTCCATTGCTTTTACCACCGCAGCTTTAAGTGTTTCGTTGGAAGGCGATGCCGTAGCACAGGCTTCGATATAGGAATAAAGTCCGCGTGCAAAGTTGGCAGGTATGTCTTCGTTGGCATCTCTGAGGCTGTTCAGAATGTCTTTTGCAATTTCGTTGAACTCGTTCTTAATGACATTTCTGCGGTTCCGAAGTTCTTTTTCATACTTTCCGAAGTTTTTAGTATCGCTCAGCAACACTTTCAATTCGGCTTCGTGCGCTTTGTAGAAGTCTTTGAAGATGTTCAGACCAAAAGTTTTTATCTTGCCGATGATGTTCCAACCCATATTGTCCTCAATGCTGTTGTTGATGTAACTGCTAATCCATTGCAACACAGGTTGTCCTTGTTCAAGACTTTCTATCATTTGGTCTACTGCCTTTCCTTCTATCTGTTCGTTGTCAAGGTCTATTCTCAGGTTGGCAGTTTGTCCTAATTCGTGCGCAAGATTGCGCAGTACCTGCTGAAAGAAGGCATCAATCGTTTGAATTCTGAAGTTGTTGTACTTGTGTATAAGCAGTGTCAGTGCAAAACGTGCATTGTTTCTAATCACGATATCGGGCATTCCCGTCTTTTCTCTAACCTTTTCAAAGTATTGTGCAGATGATTCCAATCCGTTTGCAATGCCATAAAGCTGCGAAAGTATTCGTATTTTCATTTCTTGTGTAGCCTTATTCGTGAAAGTTACCGCAAGGATTTGTCGGTAATTCTCAGGGTCTTTCACAAGTAATGAAATATATTCAACGGCAAGGGTAAATGTTTTTCCTGACCCTGCTGATGCTTTATAGACAGTTAAATGTTTTTCCATTCTGCTTATACGATTAATATAATAATTCAGATGTAAAGTTAAGCATAAAAATTGAAATACTAAAAACAAACCGTATTTTATGTCTAAATAAGGGGGTATAAAAGTGCCTTTTGGTAGGTTTTTTCGCTAATATTTTGGAAACGTAACTACGTTCTACTAAAAAAGTATATAGATTTTAATGGAAAAGTATATACTTTTTATGTGAAAAGTATATAGGTTTTTATTCAATAGATTTAAGGAAGGTATAAGAACGCTATTTCAAAAGCTGCGAAAGTAAAATACTCTTGCAAATTTATATCTAAATATCAGATAGTTATGATTAATATTGTAGGGCGAACATAATATAAAAAAGCTATTCGGGTGAATAAAAGTATATAAAAAACTTGTTCACGATTTTATGTTGTTGTATCTTTGCAGTAAACGAACCAAAAAGCAATTGTTCGTTTGTGTATAACTTATTTAGACAACATAAGGTGAACAGAGTGAATAAATATACTTTCAGACTTCCTGCAGAGTGGGAAAAACAAAGTGGCATTATGTTGATTTGGCCACATAAAGAAACAGATTGGCAACCCTATCTGGAGGAAATAACAACAACTTATCTTGAACTCGCTGATGTTATAACACGGTACGAGAAGCTGTTGGTAGTAGCACAATACATAGAAGAAGTGAAGGAACTGCTTGCAAGGCATCTGAAAGCAGAGCAATTCCAGCGAACAGTCTTTCGCCAATGCAGCAATAACGACACGTGGGCAAGAGACGTTGCACCCATAACGTTGCTTCCCGTGGCAGAAAACCTGAAGACGAGCATGGCTCCTCATCTGTTGGATTTCTGTTTTAATGGTTGGGGAAAAAAGTTTAAGTCGGATAAAGACAACCGCATTAACAGGCAACTTTACTTTATGGAAACCTTCAACGGAGTATTGGAAAACCATAAAGACTTTGTTCTGGAAGGAGGTTCAATAGAAAGCGATGGCAAACACACTTTGTTTACTACAACCTTGTGTCTGAATGCACCCCATAGAAACCAACCTTTGACACAGGAAGATATTGAAAAGCGTTTGCTTGAAATCTTTCCCGATATGCACCGTGTTGTCTGGATTGAACACGGAGAATTGCAAGGCGACGATACCGACGGGCACATAGATACCATATTCCGTTGTGCGCCCAACGATGCATTGCTCTATATTGGCACCGACGATGTTGATGACATACACTACAACGACCTCAAAGCACTTGACCAGCAAGTGCAATCGTTGAGAACTTTGGAAGGAAAACCTTACCGTCTTTACAAGTTGCCTTTGCCCGAAGCTATTTACGACGAGGGCGAAAGATTGCCCGCTACTTATGCGAATTTCCTGATTCTTAACGGCGCAGTAATTGTTCCGACTTACAATCAGCCCCAAAACGACAAGCAGGCTTTAGACATCATACAGGAAGCTTTCCCCGATTATGATGTTATCGGAGTCGATTCGCAAACCATTATACGCCAACACGGTTCCATTCATTGTATCACGATGCAGTTCCCTGAAGGTGTTTTATAAAAGAATAAACTTACTTTCCACATTGTTTTAAAATCGAAAGCGTTAGATATTATGAGAGAATTGAAAATAGGAATGCTCCAGTTGCACAATACAGCTGACATACAAAAGAATATAGAAAACCTTATCGAAGGTATCAAGGATTTGGCAAATCGTGGTGCAGAACTTGTTGTTTTACAGGAATTGCACAACTCGCTCTACTTCTGTCAGGTAGAAGATGTAGACAACTTCAATCTTGCCGAGCCTATTCCCGGCCCATCAACGGAAATCTATGGTGCGTTGGCAAGAGAATGCGGAATAGTGCTTGTAACCTCGTTGTTCGAGAAACGTGCGGCAGGATTGTACCATAACACCGCAGTGGTATTTGAAAAAGATGGCGCAATAGCAGGAAAATATAGGAAGATGCACATTCCTGATGACCCTGCCTATTACGAAAAGTTCTACTTTACACCGGGCGATATTGGCTTTAAACCTATCGACACGAGCGTTGGACGCTTGGGCATACTGGTTTGCTGGGACCAATGGTATCCCGAAGCAGCAAGGCTAATGGCTTTGCAAGGTGCTGAAATCTTAATTTATCCTACCGCAATTGGCTACGAAAGCAGCGATAGCGAGGAGGAACAGCAACGTCAGCGCGAGGCTTGGACAACGGTGATGCGTGGGCACGCTGTGGCAAACGGTTTACCAGTAATGGCTGTAAATCGGGTAGGGTATGAGCCAGACCCAAGCCAACAGACGAACGGAATACAGTTTTGGGGCAGTAGCTTTGTAGCGGGGCCGCAGGGAGAACTCCACTATCAAGCTTGTACAGACGACGAAGAAAGCATTATCGTAAATATAGACCTTGAACGAAGCGAGAATGTGCGTCGTTGGTGGCCTTTCCTTCGCGACAGGCGTATCGACAGTTATGGCGAAATAACCAAGCGTTTTATTGATTGAAAAGGCAGAAAGTATGGGAATGATAAGGAAAGCACTGTTATCAGATTTGCCCGTTGTCTTGACGATAATACAGTTTGGCAGAGAGAAAATGATAGCATCGGGCAACTCTCATCAATGGGGAAATACGCACCCCTCTGACGAACAAATAAAGACGGATATAGAAAAAGGAAACAGTTATCTTGTTCTGTCAGACGATGGTTCGCCCATTGCAACCTTCGCTTTCATTCAAGGAACAGACTCAACCTACCTTAAAATAGAAGGAGAAGGGTGGCTGAACAACGAACCCTATGGTACCATTCACCGCGTTGCATCTGTTCCAAACGCTCACGGTGTTCTTTCGGCGGTAATGGAATATTGCTTTCAAAAGGTTAAGAACATCAGAATAGACACCCACGAAGAGAATGTTATTATGCGCAATGCATTGAAGAAATTGGGTTTTACCTATTGTGGTATAATATATTTGGAGAATGGAGAACCGCGATTGGCATTCCAAAGAACCATTGACAACATTAGAAGTATATGACAGAAAAAGAGAAACAAGAGCAAGGACTGCCTTATTACGGCTTAGACCCAGAAGTATTGAAAGGGTTGAGCGAGTGCGAGGAAGAATGTTTTTACTTAAATCATCTCTCACCTTCCAAGCGTGAGGAACGCACCGAACGGTTGAGAAAGTTATTAGGCAAGACAGGAAGTTGGTTTAGAATAATCCAGCCTTTCTTTTGCGACTATGGCTTCAATATAGAAATAGGCGAGAAGTTCTTTGCCAATACGAACCTTGTAATATTGGACGAAGCGAAGGTAACGTTTGGCGACAATGTTTATATTGCTCCGAATTGTTCCTTTTATACCGTTGGGCATGCCATCGACCCGCAGGAAAGAAATGCAGAAATACAATATGCGTACCCCATAAAGGTTGGCAATAATGTTTGGTTTGGTGGCAATGTAGTGGTTCTTCCTGGCGTTACAATTGGCAACAACGTAACCATTGGTGCAGGTTCGGTGGTAACAAAGGATATTCCCGATAATGTTGTTGCTGTTGGAAATCCGTGTAAAGTGATAAGGAAAATAGAGGTGAAATAAGAAAACCACCGTAAGTCTAAGCGTTGTTTACGATTGCTTTTATACATTATATTAATAATCATTAACGCCTTCGGTAGTTACTATTCATTGTTTAAAACAGGAAACATTGTACCTTTGCGGCAGAATGAGGAAAGATAATTCATATAAGAAAAAGGAAAAGTACGTTCAGATGAACGTGCAAGGCGATGCTCCGTTGTTGGAGTGGTTGTTGGAAAACGTAAAGCAAAGTAAATCGAAAACAAAGGCAACACTTCAAAATCGTGGTATTAAAGTCAATAACAGAACCGTAACACAATTCGATTTCGCATTGCATAAAGGCGATAAAGTATCTGTCAGCACAAGCAAAAAGAACGACCAATTTCAGAGTAAGTACGTAAAATTGGTTTACGAAGACAGATATTTGGTGGTGGTAGAGAAAAGCCACGGCATTCTTTCGATGGGTGTCGGACAGTCTTCTCTGAATGTAAAGACAATACTCGATGACTATTTCAAACGTTCTCGACAGAAGTGCACCGCACACGTGGTTCACCGTCTCGACCGTGAGACATCGGGTTTGTTGATTTATGCAAAAAATATGGAAACCCGCCAGCAACTCGAACACGAATGGCATCATAGTGTTTACGACAGGCGTTACATTGCTGTGCTTAGCGGTAGAATAGAAGAGGAAGGTGGAACGGTAGCCAATTGGTTGAAGGAAAACAAACTGTACGTTACATACAGTTCGCCCGTAGACAATGGTGGCAAATACGCTGTTACGCATTTCCACGTTTTAAGAACCACCGATACACATTCGCTGGTAGAGTTTAAGTTGGAGACAGGACGCAAAAATCAGATACGTGTCCATGCTGCTGATATAAACCACCCTGTATGTGGCGATACAAAATATGGCAATGGCGACGACCCTCTGAAGCGTTTGTGTCTGCACGCTTACATTCTTTGTTTTTATCACCCCGTAACACATCAGCCTATGGAGTTTAGTACACAAATCCCAACAGGCTTTAAACGTATTTTTGGAAAGGACTAAATAAATGGAAAATATAGGAAGCTATTTAGGCATAATTCTTCTTTTTATAGTTGGCGTAATCGTTGTAAAGAAGGTTACGAGTTGTGTTCTGAAATTGGTATTTGGTGTTTTGATACTACTTGTAGCACTTTGGCTTTTAAACGTTTTTAGTATCTAAACGTTTTGGGTAGTCTACTTGCAGTCAGTATAACATAGTCTGCACTTACAATATACAGATAGTTGGACGACAGATTTCCACTTCGTTTTTGTAAAGATAAATCCGTTAAAAAGTGGTAACTGCGTTTTGACATTGCGAAAG